>CAFBLP010000082.1_pt1 | contig 15112 bp, 14 predicted proteins | sample 7268181 | NCBI WGS metagenome assembly CAFBLP01 (sample SAMEA6814034, study PRJEB35770) | freshwater metagenome | biome: Freshwater; feature: Freshwater reservoir; material: water | place: Czech Republic | collected 2017-05-23 | depth 30m m | reverse complement strand
TCGAGCTGCCGGCCGGTGTCGACATCGAAATCAAGATCCAGGGCAGCTGAAGCCCGTAGGTCATGTGCTGCGCCCGGCCGCTGTCGGGTGCAACGAACGAGTACGAGAAAGGGCAGCCCGCAGGGGCTGTCCTTTCGTCGTTTCCCGTGCAGTGTTTGCGTGTCGTCGTGAGCCGGCACGTGAGAATTCGGTAAATTTGGGCCCAGCCGCGTCCGCCCCTGTCGCCGCAACGGATAGGAACGTCTCATGACACAAGTGTTTGATCCACCACCAGCTCCTGACGCGGTGCCCGAAGCGTGGCCCACGTCGTCATCCACCTCGTCGGTCGTGGTCGATGCGGTGCTGCCGCGGCGTCGGCCCACCCGCGATCGTCGCACTGCGGCCCTGGTCGTTGCTGTGCTGCTGGCCGCCGTCGCCGCCGTCACCGTGGCAAAAGTGGTGTCATCCGACGCATCGGTCAGCTCAACGAACGGCGCCGCGACCCCGGCGCAGCCCATCACCGAAGGTGCTCGCCCGCCCGAGCTCGACAAGAATCTCGACGTCGCCAGGGTGGTGTCGATCATCAGCCCGTCAGTGGTCAAGGTGTCCGTTGATGTCAACGGTGCCAACGGAGCGGGTGAGGCGGTGGGCACCGGCGTCATCATCTCTGCCGATGGCGACATCGTGACGAACGCTCACGTGGTGGTCGACGCCACCGCAGTGCGGGTGCTGCTGCCGGGGACCACCGAACCGGTGTCGGCCGAGGTGGTCGGTACGGACGCCGGCAACGACCTGGCCCTGCTACGGGTTCAGGTCCCCAACCTGCCTGTGGCCAGCTTTGCCGCCAACGACAGTGCCCGTGTCGGCGACCAGGTCGTGGCCATGGGGTTTGCGCTCGATCTGCCGGGTGAGGCGTCGGTGACCTCCGGGATCATCTCGGCAACGAGTCGTACGATGCTCACCGAGTTGGGCGCATTGAACGGTCTGCTGCAGACCGATGCCGCCATCTCGTCGGGTAACTCCGGTGGACCGCTGTTGAACGCAGCGGGTCAGGTGATCGGTATCAATACCGCTGTCGCCCGTAGCAGCGGTTCCACCACGGCCAGCAACATTGGTTTTGCGATCTCTTCGAAAGAGATCCAAAAAGTCGTCACCCAACTGCGCACGGCCAAGGGTGGCACCGCTCGGGCCGAGGGTTATCTGGGCGTCGGGGTCGACGACCGCCACGACGGCGGACGCGGTGCCATCGTCTCTCAGGTACAGCCCGGGTCGCCAGCAGGAAAGCTGGGCCTTCGTGAGGGCGACATCGTCCGCAAGGTCAACGGTGAGGTCATCGATGGCCAGGCCGGGTTGATCGCCGCCATCCGCGACCTGTCGCCTGGGGATACGGTCCAGCTGGAGTATGCCCGCGGCGCCGAGACCCGCACCGGGACGGTCGTCCTTGCGCAACGCCCACAGAGCTGAGCGCATCGACACGTGAAGCCGGTGGTGGGTAGTGCGTGCAGCGCATTGTTCAGCGCTGGCCGAGCGCATGGTCTGCGTAAGCGCTAGACATGTCTGATGTCGATGCTTGCGCCACCATCGGGCCGTGATTCTGCACCCGGGTTCCCGCCTCCGGTGCTGCCCGAACCCGAAAAGCCCTTGGGTGTGTGGAAGCGTCCGGTCAAACACCTTGGAGTGATCTGGACGGTGGCGCTGGTGTGCACGGCGTGGACCGCCGGGCTGTTCGGGGTGTACGTGGGCGCGCGCATCGAACGTCGGGCTCCATCGACGACCTATCGCAACTCCACGCAGCCGGTGACCCTGGGCAACCCGCGTTCGAAGGCATTTGATCAGCGACTCGATGTCGCCGGGGTCTCGGCCAGAATGAGGCCCAGCATCGTGACGGTGTCGACCGACGTCAGCGAGAAGGGTCTCGCTGGTGAGGGCGTGGGCACCGGGATCGTGCTGACAGCAGATGGCCAGATCCTGACCAATGCGCATGTGGTCAATGGCGCAACGCAGGTGCGCGTGCGTCTCGCCGGTGAGCGCAATCCCCGATCGGCCAAGATCCTGGCTACTGATCCCAGCAACGACCTGGCGTTGTTGTCCGTCGACGTCACCGGGCTGACCCCCGCGGTGCTTGCCGATGCAAACAACGTGCGCGTCGGCGACGACGTGCTCGCCATCGGCTATGCGCTCGACCTCGATGGCGAGGCCAGCGTCACGTTGGGCATCGTCAGCGCGCTCGGTCGGACGATCCTGACCGACACCGGGGCGCTCGACGGAATGATCCAGACCGATGCGGCCATTTCATCGGGCAACTCTGGTGGGCCGTTGGTCAGTGCTGCTGGCGAGGTCGTCGGGATCAATACCGCCGTTGCCCGTAGCGACGCAACGAACACCGCGAGCAGCATCGGTTTCTCCATCTCGATGGCACAGGTACTTCCCGAGATCGAGACCCTGCGGTCGATGGCCCGCGGCGTGCAAACCGCAGAGGGATTCTTGGGTATCGGCCTTGCGGAACGCACCGACGGCGGGCGCGGCGCGCTGGTGACGACCGTCAACCCTGACTCACCGGCGGCCCTGGTGGGCATTGAGGCCGGCGACATCGTGGTGCGGGTCGGTGGCATCGATATCGACGGTTCGGCTGGCGTCATCGCCGCGGTCCGCGGGCATCACCCCGGTGACGAGATCGATGTCGTCATCGACCGCAGCGGGGCCAAGGAGACATTCACGGTGGTCCTCGTTGGTCGACCGGTGATCACTGGCTGACAGCGACCACAGGAAACCGTTCGTCGTCCAATGGGCCCCCGATGGCGGCAGGGTCGAGTTCGAACGGTGGCGAGTGCAGCCACGGACGCAGCGCGAAGACGGCATCGTCACCCACATAGCGCATGCTGACCGCGCGTCGCCGATGCTGGGTCAGTCCCGCGGTGCCGGGTGCGGCATGCAGGGTGCGGAAATGGAACGCAATGGCGTCCCCCGGCTCGATGTCGTAGGACACGATCTCGTGATCAGCGAGTTCTGCCTCGATATCGGGCACCAGTTCGAAGCCCTGCTCGGCGGCGGCGTAGGGCGTGGCGTCGACGAAGTTTCGTGGGACGAAACGCCGATCCCACTGGTGTGAGCCGGCGAGGAACCGCAGCCCTGCAGCAACGGGTACGGGATCGAGAGAGATCCACAGACTCACGTTCTGCAAGCCGTCGATGCAGTAGTAGGGGTCATCGTGATGCCACGGGGTGACCTCGGTGGTGCCCGGTTCTTTGACCAGGACGTGTTCGTGGAAGAAGCGCACAGTGGTGCTGTTCATCAGGGCGCCGGCGGCCGCTGGCAACGCCGAGTCCAGGGCCGTGCGGCGGTAGGCGCCGATGCGTTGCCAGTTGACGTAGTCACCGAAGAAGCGCCCGGTGGAGTCCTGCGGTGTGTAGTCGCTGGCCCAGACACCTGGCTCGGCCAGATTCTGTTCCACCGCCTGGGCCAGTTCGGCGAGCAACTCGGCGTCGATGATGTTGCGCAGCACGACAACACCATCGGAACGGAACCGCTCGATGTCACTGCTGCTCACTGATGGGGTCATGCGTGCATCGTAGGGGGACCTGCTCGGCCTGATCGAGCGAGCCCTAGGCTGTGGGTCGTGTCTGATGGAGTGCCACCCGATTTGGCCAACGCTGCAGTGGTTTCGCCGCGGTGGGTGACCTGGCGTGAACGCACCGACATCAACGACTACGACCAACGTTTCGAACGCATGGCGGCCGCTGGGCAGCACGTGCACGGCGAGGCCGATTTCATCGCCGGCTATGCGGCATCGAGCATCCTCGATGCCGGATGCGGTACCGGCCGCATCGCGATCGAACTCGATCGCCGGGGCTGTGATGTCGTCGGCGTCGATCTTGATGCCGACATGATCGCCGCTGCCCAGCGCAAGGCGCCGCACATGTCGTGGGCCGTGCAGGATCTGGCGCGCATGCAGCTGTCCCGCCGGTTCGGGCTTGTGGCGATGCCGGGCAACGTGATGCTGTTCTGCCAGCCCGATGACCGCCGACTCATCGTGCACAACCTGGCCCAACACCTCGAACCCGGTGGCATGCTGCTTGCAGGGTTCACCCTCGAACCCAATGGCTACACGTTGGCGCAGTGGGACCAACACTGCGCAGCCAGTGGGCTCACGTTGCTCGAGCGCTTCAGTACGTGGGAGCGCCAACCGTTCGCAGAATCGAGTGGCTATCACGTCTCGGTGCACCGCAGAGTGGATCGTTTCACCGTGCACGATCTGCTCGCCGAGGCACGCAGCGGCCTGTCACGCCTGTCGCCCGCCCAACTCAGCGAGGCGCTCCGGCGCGACGATGTCGTGGTGCTCGACACCCGGCAGGGCAGCGACAGGGAGACCGATGGCTGCATCGAACACAGCCTCCACTGCCCGCGCACGGTCGTGGAGTGGCGCGCCGATCCGGCCAGCGGATATTCCAGTCCGGCGATCAGCGGCTTCGGCCAACGCATCGTGGTGGTCTGCAACGACGGCTACTCGTCGAGCCTTGCCGCAGCGACCCTGCAACGTCTCGGTTTCACCCACGCCACCGATCTCATCGGAGGCTTCCAGGCCTGGTCGAGCGGCGGCTTTCCCGTGGTGCGCCCCCCGGTGGCCTGACCCGACGGCCTGACCCGATGGCCTGACCCGGTACCCGGTGGGTCCCGGGTGCGGACCTAGTCTCAGGCCATGCAGGAACTTGATACGCATCTCGGTGGTCGCCGCCCGTTCGGCCTGAGCTACTGGCCGCTCCCGCAGGACAATCCGGGTGTCGAGGTGCGGCGGGAGTCCATTCGTCTCGTGTCGCCCGACGGTGCGTTGGTGCGGGGCATTCTCTGGACCCCACCGGTGGGGACGCCGTGGAAGACGGCCGTCATCCTCAGCCACCCACGGGGCGACTTCAGCGTGCACTACGCCTGCCCGTTGTTGGCCGCTGCCGGTTATGCGGTACTCGGGTTCGGCACCCGATACATGAACAACGACACCGACTGCCTTCACGAATCGTGCATCATCGATGTACAGACCGCCCACGACGAGATGAAACGTCGTGGCGCCGAGGCCGTGGTGCTGCTCGGCAATTCCGGCGGTGGGTCGCTCATGGCCATGGCCCAGGCCCAACTTGGTATCGGTGACGGATGGATCGGCATGGCCGCCCACCCGGGCGAGGGGGTGTTCATGCTGCAAGTCATCGACCCGAGCGTGGCCGACGAGAACGACCCGTTCGCCACCATCGCAGCACTCGACATGTACAACCCCGACAACGGCTGGCGGCCGTGGCCCGAGCCGTGCGAGTACGACCCTGCCTGGTTGGTCACCTACCGTGCGGCGCAGGTTGCTCGGGTGGCGCGTCTCGACGCCGTGGCGAACGCCTCGATCGCCGATGCCGCAGCCGCTGGCGCAAGCCTGCGCGGCATCGACCGGTCCGACATCGGTGCGTGGCGCGAGCAACGGCGACGTGCCGTGTTCACCCGCTACCTCACGATCTATCGCACGCTGGCCGATCCGGCGTATCTCGACTTGTCGATCGACCCCGATGATCGCCCAATGGGGTCGTTGTTCGCCTTCCCGGATCCGTTTGATGCGAACTACGGCCGCGGCGGCCTGGCCCGCACGATGACCGCACGCGGATGGCTCAGTACCTGGTCGGGGTTGAGCAGTCATGCGAAGCTGGCAGACACGATGCCTCAGGTGAACGTGCCAACGATCCTGGTGCACCCCACGGCCGATACGGAGATCCGTCTCTGGCAGGCCAAAGAGATCGTCGACAACGCCGGAGCCGCCGATGTCACCTATGTCGAGTTGAAGGGTGCGCCGCACTATCTCGAGGGGCACCGTCCGGAAGCACTCGCCGTCGTCGCCGACTGGCTCGCCAAGCGGTTTCCGTAGGTGGCCGCGATGCGCGCTGACGCTGTCCGATTCGACACCGATGGGCCTGTCGCTGTCATCACCATCGATCGACCCGAGGTGCGCAACGCAGTTGATGGCCCCACTGCTTCGCTGCTTGCCGACGCGTTTCGTCGCTTCGAGGCCGATGACGAGCTGTTGGTCGCCGTGCTCACGGGTTCGGACGGCACATTCTGCGCCGGGGCAGACCTCAAGGCCATTGCCGCCGGCCGCGGGAACCGGGTGGAGTCTGATGTCTCGCACGACGGGCCGATGGGGCCGTCGCGGATGTTGCTCGACAAGCCGGTGATCGCTGCCGTCGAGGGTCATGCCGTGGCAGGTGGGCTGGAGCTCGCAGCGTGGTGTGATCTTCGGGTGGCTGCATCCGACGCCGTGTTCGGCGTGTTCTGCCGGCGCTGGGGCGTGCCGCTGATCGATGGTGGCACGGTTCGCCTGACCCGGCTCATCGGCCACAGCCATGCGCTCGATCTGATCCTGACCGGGCGGGGCGTCAGCGGCGACGAAGCGCTGCGGATGGGCCTGGCGAATCGGCTGTGTGCGCCGGGGGAGGCGCTGGGGGTGGCCATGACGCTGGCCCGTCAGATTGCCGGGTTTCCGCAGATGTGCCTACGCAGTGATCGCAGGAGCTCGTACGAGCAGTGGGGCATGTCGATCACCGAGGCACTGGCCAATGAGACCCGCCTGGGCCTGGGCGTGTTGCTGAGCGGCGAGACACTCGAGGGTGCTGCTCGCTTTGCCTCCGGCGAGGGGCGCCACGGCTCGGAGGTGTGAGCTGGTTCAGGCGAGGATCCGCACAAGGGCGGCTTCGAGCCCGTCGAGGCTGGTGAGGATTGCGTCCGGCGTGGCGCTGTTGGGTAGCGGGAGATTGTCGCGGTTGATCCACACGGTGCGCCATCCGCACGAAGCCGGACCGACGATGTCGTTGCCGATGGAGTTCCCGATGCTCACGAGGGTTTCGGCACCGCATGCTGCGGCAATGTGTTCGTAGGCCGCCGGTGAGGGCTTCAGCAGGCCCATCTCGGTTCCGACGAAGGTGTGTGAGAACAGGCTGCCCAGACCGAGTCGCTCGGGATAGCTGTGCTCGTTCGTGAACAGCACCAACCGGTAGGACCCGCCGAGCGCACGAAGTGCGGGCACGGTGTCGCGGTACGGCCGACACATCTCGTAGCGCCGTCCGATGAAGAACTGATGGACGTGCTCGATGTGTTCCTCGGGAGTTGGTACGCCAAGGTCGGTGAGCACATCCCTGAACGTCGACTTGCCGATGGTGTGCACCGATGCCCCGCTGGGGTCCTGCACTGCCCGGCCCGGCGCATCGAGCATCTGGGCGACGGTGGTGATGCGGTCCAGTGTGAGGCCGGTGACACGAGCGATCTCGTGTCGGGTCTCGGCCAGCGCACGGTCGAGCGCAGATTGAAAATCCCACAACGTCTGATCGCCATCAAAGACGAGTGTTGTCAGTTCGTCCGGCACACCGGAGATGGTATGTGGTGCGTTCACTCAACCTGCACACGGACCGGGATCGATGCCGGTCGCAGTGTCAACACCGGCCGCGCGTTGGAGCAGTCCGGGCACCGCCGAGGTGGATGTCGCCCACGCTCGGTTCTCGGCGGCCTGACTACGCGCATACAACACACCGACAGCATCTCCCCTCGGGCCCACCAGTACGGCGCCGGAATCGCCGGGCTCGATCTCGATGGCCACCTGATAGCCACTGCGGGTGACGGTGTCGTGCTGGTAGATATCGAGGATGCGGACGCTCACGGGTCGCGAGATCGTGAAGGGTGCGGCAATGCCAGCGTGGTCCCGCACGATGACCGCAACGCCCAGATCCCCTGCTGAAGCCTTTCCGAGCGGTAGCCCGGCAAGGAGCAGCCCGGGTGCTGCCAGCAGCGCCAGGTCGTTTGCCGGGTCGACCGCAACAAGATGGGCCGCGACGCCAGTGGTCGAGCCGAATGCAGCGGATCGGACCGTGATGGAGGTCGCGCCGGCCACCACATGGGCGGCGGTGAGCACATAGCCGCCGATGATCCCTGATCCGCCACCTCGAATGGGTTCGGTGTGACATCCGCTGGCATGGATCTCGACGGCGCTGGCCAGCGCAATGTCGTCGAGATCGGCTCTGACGTCGATGTGCGCGGACCCACCGGAGCAGCCGGCTATCGCGAGTGTGGCAGCGATGAGCAAGCGCCGGCGCATTCCGATGTCCCTCCGGTTCGTCCGAGCACAGTCTGTTCGTCTCGTCAGCCGAGACGGTATCAATGGCGTCGGGCAGGGGTGCCGATGCCATCGATTTCCTCATCAGACCTTCTGGTGACTCATGCGACGGACGCACAGCTGGTGGTAACTTGACGCAGCGAATCGTGTTGGATTTCGGCACACCCTCAAGCGTGTCAAAGCACCTCTGATGTTGTTGCCTCGCAGGTTGTCCGTCGCGCTGGCGCCCGCACTACGAAGGACGTTGTTTCGAGTGAAACCACCTCAAGCCCTGGCGCGTCAGCTCCGACAGCGCATCGGCTTTGGCGTCCGTCTGGCCGATGCCCCGTCTGTTCCACCACCCGGTGATCTGATCGACCTCGATCTTCTTGAAAAATCCAACCGCCGGGCCATCGCTCAGCGTGCGGAGCGTTTTGGCCCAGTGTTCAAAGGCCTTGCGCGTGGCGACGAGTGGGTCTGCATCGTCGGCCTCACGAGGGCTCGTCGGTTCTTGCAGGAACATGGGGGCGACCTCGAGGTGTGCTCACGGGACGTCACGATGCTCTTCGGTGCAGGCGACATTCGGCGAATGGCTGATGACGACCACCGCGACTACCGAAAAGCACTGGTACGCGCCATTCGATCACCCGATGCCGATGCGGGTGTCGCCGAGTTCGGCGAGATCGTGACGCGGGCCCTTGGTGCCTACGCGGCCGACTCGTCGGAACGAGCGGGCAGTTCTGAAGCGTTCGCGGCGACGACACGGGCCATGGCAACCGAACTGTTGGTCCGTGTCTTCTTCGGCGCGAGGGTTGGCTCGCCCGCAGGTGATCGCCTCATCGCTGGCTACCGCGAACTCGGTCCGTATGGGTTGGTGTGGAATTCGCAGCAACGTCAGATCGTTGCGTACGCGACGATCAGGGACCAGATCCGCGCAGACTTGGCCGATCTCGCTCGTGGTGACCAAGGGATCACGAGTACCTGCATCGCCGCGGTGCTAGAGGCCCAGGGTGCGCTCGACGAGGCGATGCTCGGCAACCTCATCACGATGGTCGACATGGGACGCTCCGATGTTCAGGTACTGCTGCGTTGGCTGACGCGTTACGCGGCGCAGCATCCCGCGATTGTCGACCAGATCGCTCTCGACCAGATCGCTCTCAACCAGTCATCCCCGACCGAGCAAGGACGATCTCTGGCAGAGGCGTTCGTCACCGAGGTCCTACGAACCGACCAAAGCGAACGGCTTGAACGCCGGGCCCGACACGACATTCACTTCGAGGGACACTTCATCGCCGCCGGAACATTTGTCCGCCTGTGCCTGTGGGAGTCTCATCACGACGAAGGCTCGTTTGCTGATCCGTTTCGATTCGACCCGCAGCGCTTCACCGGCTCGATGCCCGCGGCGGACACCTTCGCACCGTTCGGGCTCGACCATCACAAGTGCCCGTTTGCCGATCTCACGATTCGCCTCGGGACGCAGTACTTGCTCGCGCTGGCGCGCGGCTACCGCGTCGAGTTGAGCTCAGACGGTGAGCCGTACCGCGGCGCCTACCACTGGGAACCACCCCGTCGCCTCGCCGCAGAATTGGTGGCGAGGTGACGGCCCCCAGCGTGTTCCAACTGTTTGCCGAGCAGGCCGCAGCGTGCCCTGACGCCATCGCGATCGTCGATTCCAGCGCCGTCACCTATGGCGAGCTCGCCGCCCGGTCGCTCTCCATCGCCATGGAGTTGACCGCTCGCGGAATCGTCGCCGAGCAACCCGTCGGTGTCCACATGCCTCGCAGTTGGCACATGGTGGCGGCGATGCTGGGTGTGATGGCCGCAGGCGGCGCGTACGTGCCGCTGGATCCCGATGAACCACCGGAGCGGACGCGCCAGATGTTGCGCGGCGCCGGTTGCGTGCTGGTGTTGAGTCATGGCGACCATGGATCCCACCTGCGGGCCGGCGGTGTCGACGTCGTGGATGTCGGCAGCATCGGTGCGACGGCGTCCGCCGACTCGTCGCGGTTTACGAGCGCGCCCGGCGGTGATCGCCTGGCATACGTCATCTTCACCTCGGGGAGCACCGGGTCGCCCAAGGGTGTGGAGATCGAGCATCGCAGTGTGGTCAACCTGTTGCACGCCGCCCGCGACCTGCTCAATTTCACCGCTGCCGATCGTTACCTTGCGGTGTCCACCGTGGGATTCGACATCTCGGTCGCTGAACTGTTTTTACCGCTGGTCACTGGTGCGAGCCTGCTTCTGCGCGACCGCGGCTTGCTGCTCGAGCCGGCCCGGCTGGCCAGCGAGATCGCTCAGCACGACGTCACTGTCTTTCAGACCGGTCCCTCGGTGTGGTCGATACTGCTGTCCGAGGTGCCCGACATCCCACGACTGCGGGTTGCGATCACCACCGGCGAAGCCGTGACGCCCGAGTTGGCGATGCGAATCGCCGAGCACGCGGACCACACCTGGAATCTGTATGGACCAACCGAGGCCACCGTGTGGGCGACGGGTCATCGCGTTGACCCCCGGCGATCGACCTCGGCGGGGTCGAGCCCAACGTCGTCGGCTTCGGCGCCCATTGGCCGGGCGCTCGAAGGGGTTCGGGCGATCGTCGTGGACCAACACGGCGACCAGGTTTCCGAAGGCGTCGAAGGCGAACTCTGGCTCGGTGGAGTCGCCGTAGCCAGGGGGTATCGCGCCAACGAGGCGCTCAACGCCGAGCGGTTCGTGACGCGACACCACGATGCAGTTCGGTACTACCGCACTGGAGACGTTGCCGTCTGCGATGCCGAAGGAGTGGTGCACTATCTGGGGCGTAACGACGACCAGATCAAGATCCATGGGGTACGTATCGAACCGTTGGAGGTCGAAACGGCGGTCCTCGCCGCGCCCGGGGTGTCCCGGGTCGGCGCCACCTGGTTCGAGAGCCGCTCCGGGACCCGCTCTGTCGTTGCAGCGATCGTGCTGACTCGAGACTTCGATGACGCAGCGAGGCAGATCTACGACCACCTTGTCGATCGCCTCCCAGGAGCGATGATCCCATCACGATTCGTCTTCGTCGACGAGTTGCCGCTGTCGAGTAGCGGCAAGGTCGATCGAAACGCGATTCGGGCGTTGGCCGGCGAACAGCTTTCCCCTGCAGTGCACGGTTCGACGCGTCGCGCAACGCCAACGGAGGTCACGCTGATCGAGATCTGGCAACGAACCCTCGGCATACAGGGTGTCGCGGTGCACGACCATTTCTTTTCGGTTGGTGGTGACTCGCTGGCCGCAGTCACGATGATGCTCGATGTCGAGGAAGCGTTTCAGGTCGTACTGTCCGTTCGTGTCCTCTTCGAGTCCCCGACGATCGAGAAACTTGCCGCACGCGTTGATCAGACACGGGTGAGAGGTGGTGCTCTCGCCAACTCCAGCTTCGTCTTCCCGCTCGTCGAAACGGGGGCGGGCCCACCCATGTTCTTCGGAGAAGTCGATCTGAAGTTGGCCAAGATTGGTGTTTGGTCTGCGGGTTGTCCCCTCTACTCAATATCGCATTGGGCACAGGGAAACGGCTTCGCCCAGGTCGACACGATGGAGGAGTTGGCCACATTGCAGATCGCCGGCATTCGCCAAATCCAGCCGGCCGGGCCGTATCGGATAGCCGGCTACTCCTTTGGTGGACTCGTCGCGCTCGCCGTTGCGCACGAGCTTCGCCGTCAGGGAGACGAGATCGCGCTGCTCTTTCTGCTCGATCCCATGGAACCAAATAGCCCGCACTCCGTCCCCGAGCGCTCACGGGGGATTGGCGTCGGAGGTGGGGCGGGCGCTGGGTTCCGAAACGCCCGAGGTGTCCGCACGGTCCGTGCACTCGCGGCCAACCCCAAAGGCGCTGGCCGATACCTCCAGTCGGGGCTCAGAACCATTGGTCGCCGATCAACGACCTGGCAATGGCTCAACTACCGCCTTGTCCATCTGCACGGACGGCGCCCGAACCCTGTCTCTCTCAAGCTGCTCCCCAAGGATCGGTGGCCAGCGTTCTGGTACGCGTCTCAGCGACTCGCCAGAGGTTTCGCCGCCGAACCATTTGACGGCCCGACGCTGGCGATCTTTCTTGATCACGGCGAGCGATACGCCTCGTGGAAGGCGCTGCTCGGCCCGAACGCGACCTTGCGCACGGTCGAATCGAGTCATCTTGGCGTCTTCTCAGAGCCGGCGTTCGGGCAATGGAGCGAGGAACTGCGAGCATTCCTGACGGCTCCCCGGATCGCCGATCACGACGAGACGCGAAAAGCCTGAGCCGGGTGTGGCAACGCAACAAAGCGCGGATAGCATTTCCCACTCGTGCTCGACGGGTTTGTGACCCGATCGAGAACGAACCCGAAAGTGTGTAACTGAAGTCCGTGTGCGCCCGGTAGCTCCTGCTGCAGGGAACCGCACGGCGACAATCGATCTTGATGCTCCGTGGGCCACGCCCTCGGAGCATTTGCGTGAATGGCGCTCGGCCCACAAGGCATCACGACGCCAGCGACGTACCAACCAAGTATCCGGGTCACCCCGGGTCCGGACGAAAAGGCTGCCGCCATGGCACAAAAAGCGATCGTCGGCGAAAAAGTCGGCATGACCCAGGTCTGGGCTGAGGACAATCGAATTGTCCCGGTCACGGTCCTGCGCGTCGAGCCGGCTCGAGTGGTGCAGGTAAAGACCACCGAACGCGACGGCTACACCGCTCTCCAGGTCACCTATGGCCACAAGGACGCGAAGAAGCTCAGCAAGCCCGAAGCAGGCCACTTCGCCAAGGCCGGGGTTGCCCCGGGCCGGCGTCTGGTCGAACTGCGACTCGAATCCGTCGATGGTTTCGCCGTCGGCCAGGAGATCACGGTCGACACCCTGGTCAAGGGACAGAAGGTGGACGTCACCGCGGTAAGCCGTGGTAAGGGCACCGCAGGCGTCATGAAGCGTCACAACTTCAAGGGCCAGGGCGCAAGCCACGGTAACCACAAGCACCACCGTGCACCCGGCTCGATTGGTTCGTGCAGCTATCCGGGCCGCGTGCTCAAGGGCCTCAAGATGGCCGGCCACATGGGTAACGAGCAGGTCACGACCATGAACCTCGAAATTGTCGAAGCCGACCTCGAGCGTGGGCTGTTGCTCATCAAGGGTTCGGTGCCAGGCCCCAACGGTGGCGTCGTCATCGTCCGCAACGCAGTGAAGGGGAAGTGAACTCATGACTTCCGTAGCACTCAAGACCGTCACCGGTGCCGATGCAGGCAGTGTCGAGCTCGACGCAGAGATGTTCGGTGTCCAGCCCAACGTCCCGGTCATGCACCAGGTCGTCACCGCTCAGCTGGCCCATCGCCGTGCCGGCACCCAGAGCACCAAGACCCGTGCCGAAGTCAGCGGCGGCGGCAAGAAGCCGTTCAAGCAGAAGGGCACCGGTAACGCCCGTCAGGGCTCCACCCGTGCGCCACACTTCAGCGGCGGCGGCGTGGCCCTAGGGCCGAAGCCCCGCAAGTACAGCCAGAAGACCCCCAAGAAGATGATCAAGCTTGCGCTGCGGTCGGCACTGTCGGACCGCGCCAATGAGGGCAAGATCATCGTCATCGACAGCTGGGGCTTCGATGCCCCCAGTACCAAGTCGGCGGCTGCCGCCCTACAGGCGCTCAACATCGCCAAGTCGGTGCTCATTGTGCACAACCGCGAAGACGTGGTCACCGTCAAGAGCTTCCGCAACCTGCCGTCGGTGCAGCTCATCGAGGTCAGCGAACTGAACGCATACGACGTGCTCTGCAACGAGACCATCGTGTTCACCAAGGACAACCTCCCCGGCGAGGTCATCCAGACCGCTCCTGCGAAGGCTCCCGCCAAGAAGGCCAAGGCCGCCCCGGTCGTCAGCGACCCGGCAGCTTCCACCGCTGATTCGTCCGAAACGGAGCAGTCATGAAAGATCCCCGTGACATCATCTTGGCGCCCGTGGTGTCCGAGAAGAGCTACGCGCTCATCGAACAGGGTGTCTACACCTTCAAGGTGCACCCATCGGCGAGCAAGCCCGAGATCCACGACGCTGTCGAGGCAATCTGGGGTGTGAAGGTCGTCAAGGTCAACACGCTCAACCGACTCGGCAAGGTCACCCGCGCCCGGAAGAGCAATCGCAACGGCAAGAAGCCCGACACCAAGCGGGCCATCGTCACCCTGGCGGCGGGCAACGACATCCCGCTGTTCGAGAACTGAGATCGCAATGGCTATTCGCTCACGCAAACCAACCAGCGCCGGTCGCCGCTTCCAGACGTCTGCTGATTTCTCCGAGATCACCAAGTCGACGCCCGAGAAGACGCTGATCGCCAGCCGCCACCGCACCGGCGGACGCAATGTGTACGGTCGCAAGACCGCCCGTCACCGTGGTGGCGGGCACAAGCGTCAGTACCGCATCATTGACTTCAAGCGCGTCAAGGATGGCGTGGTGGCCAAGGTCGCTGCCATCGAGTACGACCCCAACCGCACCTGTCGTATTGCCCTGCTGCATTACGCAGACGGCGAGAAGGCATACATTCTTGCGCCCAAGGGGCTCAACGTGGGCGACCACGTGCAGAGCGGCCAGGGCAGCGATGTGAAGCCGGGTAATGCAATGCCCATGCGCTTCTTGCCCGTTGGTACCGTCATCCACAACGTCGAACTGCGCCCCGGCCAGGGCGGCAAGATGGGCCGTTCGGCCGGTATGGCCATCCAGCTCGTCGCCAAGGACGGCCAGTTCGCCACCGTGCGTCTGCCCAGCACCGAGATGCGTCGAGTGCTCATTGACTGCCGCGCCACTGTTGGCGAAGTCGGCAACAGCGAGCACGAGCTCGTCACCATCGGTAAGGCCGGCCGCAACCGCTGGAAGGGCATTCGCCCGCAGACACGTGGTGTGGCCATGAACCCAGTCGACCACCCGTTGGGTGGTGGCGAGGGCCGTACATCCGGTGGTCGTCCCCCCGTGTCCCCCTGGGGCAAGCCCGAGGGTCGTACTCGCAACAAGAAGAAGGCGTCGCAGCAGCTCATCGTTCGCCGCCGCCGTACCAGCAAGGG
>CAFBLP010000081.1_pt1 | contig 15153 bp, 13 predicted proteins | sample 7268181 | NCBI WGS metagenome assembly CAFBLP01 (sample SAMEA6814034, study PRJEB35770) | freshwater metagenome | biome: Freshwater; feature: Freshwater reservoir; material: water | place: Czech Republic | collected 2017-05-23 | depth 30m m | reverse complement strand
GTTCCATGACGAGATCGATTCTTCCGGCGCAGGCACGTCGTACTCATGGCCTCGGTCCGTCGCTCGAACTACCGGGGGCGATGGAGGGGCTGCCGTGGGTGCGATCCATCCTGTCGGATGGCACACGCGAGCCGTTCGTGGTTGCCGTACCGAGTGGAGCAACGGCTGACTTCATCTGGGCGGCGATCGAGGGTGATTGTCTGGCCGGCCTGGCCCACGCTTCGATCAAGCGGGGTCTGCCCGCGACTCCGGGGCAGGCCGAAGCGGTCGCTGATCGACACCGGCTGAACACGGCGTTCGATCTACTCGCTGAGGCTGCCCTACACGATCTACACGCACTACTCGCCGCGGCGGGCATCGAATGGCGCATCCTCAAGGGGCTGGCGACTGCGCACCTGTGGTACGACTCGCCCGATCAGCGGCACACCGCAGATGTCGACCTCCTGGTGCACGAAGCCGATTTCTGGCGGGCAATCGAATTGCTGGGCGCGCAGTGGCCACGGGCCATCGTGTTCCGCAGTCGGGCCTCGCAAGCGGCCGCGAATCAGGCCACGTTCGTGCACCCGAGCGGGGTGGAGATCGATCTGCACCGGTGGGTCACCGGTTTCCTGCCGGAGTTCCGCCTGCCGGAGTCGTTGTGGTGGGAGCAACCGCAGGAGTTCCGTCTTTCGTGGGGCGAGGCGTCGGCGATGTCGCCGGACCTGATGGCGTTCCACGTGCTGCTGCACCTCACCAGCAGTTCGGTGCGGCTCACCTCTGTGGCCGATCTGTTGCGCGCACTTGAACGAGACGACATCGATTGGGACCGGGTGCTCGGCCTCGCCCGTGGCCGCGGCCTGCGCACCCCGCTCTGGTGGGGTGCAGAGCGGGCCGCCGTCTGGGCGCAGTCGCCGCGGCTCGACGATCTGATCGCGCGGCTGAGACCGGGTCGGCTGCACACGCTGCTCGGACCAGCGATCCTGCAGTCGCCACTCGCCCGCCAGATCGTGTTCCATGCGAGTACTCCGCATCGGGCGCGGCGTCTCATCGACTCGCTCCGTCCCACCCCCGAATTCGTCGCATGGCGAGCCAACGAGCAGACGGCGGCCGCCAATGGCCGCTGATCGATGGCAAAGTCCGCTTCAATGGTGGCGATGAGTAGCCGACCGCTCGACGAGCCAGTGCTGCGGATCAGGCCGCGCCGGGGCTTCGCATCGTTGAACCTCGGCTCACTGTGGACCCACCGCGAGTTGTTGCAGCGCTTCACCGGGCGCGACCTCACCCTGCGGTACCGCCAGACGGCGCTCGGCGTGATCTGGGTGGTACTGCAACCCTTGCTCGGGGCTGGCGCGTTCTCGTTCGTGTTCGGCGCGATTGCCGGGTTCTCCAGCAGCGGTGGTACCCCCTACTTCGTGTTCGCATTCGCCGGGCTCACCGCATGGGGTCTGTTCTACAACGTGCTCACGCGTGCCAGTGGTTCGCTGGTGGCCAACGCGCCGCTCGTCTCGAAGGTCTTCTTTCCCCGGCTGATCCTGCCGTGCTCCACCGTCGGCTCATCGCTGGTCGACTTCGCGGTGGCGCTGGTGATGCTGGCGGTGCTGGTGCTCATCGGCGGGGCCAGCACGGGCTGGGCGCTGCTCACGTTGCCGCTGTGGGTCGCGGTGATCATTGCCCAGGCACTTGGCATCGGGGTGCTGCTGTCGGCGCTGATGGTGCGCTACCGCGACGTGCAATACGTGCTGCCGGTGGCCAGCCAATTGCTGCTGTTCGCCAGCCCCGTTGCCTACACGCTCGCCGCCGTGTCGCACCGCGGTCGCGCCTGGTTGCAGGTGAACCCGCTGACCGGTGTGCTCGAGGCGTTCCGCTGGTCCACCTTGGGTGGGCAGGAGTTCCCGGTGTCGGCGCTGTATTCGGCCGGATGGGCAGTTGTGCTGGTGCTCGGCGGGTTCGCCCTGTTCGCGCGGATGGAACGGCAGTTCGCCGATGTCATCTGACGCGCCCGCGATCCGCATCCGGGGTCTCGGTAAGCGCTATCGCATCGCGCACCGCGACGCCCAACACATCACGCTCGCCGAGACGATGCTGCAACGACTCCGCCACCCCATGTCGAGGGGGCAGCGCGAGGATTTCTGGGCACTGCGCGACATCGATCTCGACATTGCCCGCGGTGAGGCCCTGGGCATCCTCGGCCGCAACGGTGCCGGCAAGAGCACGCTGCTCAAGGTCCTCTCGCGCATCACCCATCCCACCACCGGCGAGGTCGACCTGTACGGACGCGTCGGCGGCTTGCTCGAGGTGGGCACCGGCTTCCATCCCGAACTGACCGGCCGCGAGAACGTGTACCTGAATGGGTCGATCCTTGGGATGCGTACGCGCGAGATCGATCAACGCTTCGACGAAATCGTCGACTTCGCCGGCGCGGAACGGTTCCTCGACACCCCGCTCAAGCGGTTCTCGTCGGGGATGCAGGTGCGCCTCGCGTTCTCCGTCGCCGCATTCCTCGACACCGAGATCCTGATCATCGACGAGGTACTCGCCGTCGGCGACGCCGACTTCCAGGCCAAGTGCCTGGGCAAGATGGGCGACCTACTGAACGGTGGCCGCACCGTGCTGTTCGTCAGCCACAACGCCTCCGCCGTGGCCCAACTCACCCAGCGGTGCGTGCTGCTCGACGCCGGTCGCCTGGTGGCCGACGGCCCGACTGCCGACGTGCTGGCCGAATACAGCAAGGCACGCGAACGCCTGAACGACGTGTCCACGTGGGACCTCCCCCGGCCCGAGAGCCATCTGGGCACGATCGTGAAGCTGGCCCGGGTGCGGGTGGGCGACTCGTCTGGGGTGATCCCCCAGACGACTCAGTCGAACGTGCAGCTCGAGGTCGTCCGTACCGGTTCGTTCGACGGCGATGCGCTGCGTGTCGTGTACCGAATCCTGCGTCACGACGGCATCCCCGTCGGCACGGCAATCACCTCGGGCGTGGTACTGCCCGCCGGTCAGCGGTCGGTCCTGGATTTCGAGCTCGCTTCTGCCGATCTGGCCCCCGGCCACTACTACCTTGCGATCTGGATCGACGCCGGCCTCGAGGGCGTGGTCATCCCGCTCGATCACCTTCCCGTGACGGCGCACTTCCAGGTCGTGCCCGACGCGGCGAGTCCGTTCGCCCATGTTTGGGCCAACGATTGGGGTGTCACCACATTGCCGTCGTCGACGCTGTCGGCGTGCAGCGCAAAGGATCCCGCTGTTGGACAGCACGCCACGCAACCCGACGGGCAGCATGGCGAACGCTGCTGACCAGGCGCCGCGGACCCTGGTCGTAGGGATCGACGTGCGATGCCTCACCGATCCCTACCTGCGCGGATTCAGCCGATACACCGTCAGGCTCATCGAGACGCTCTCACGCCGTCCCGATGTGAACGTGATCGCCTTCACCGACGCCGACCTTGTGCACGAGGTCCGGGTACCAGTCGTCCGTTTCGCCGCCCGCCGTGAGATCATCCGCGAACAGGTGGCGCTGCCCCGGGTGATCCGCGAACACGGGGTTGATTTCTTTCTGTGCCCGACCAACCGTGGACTCCCGCTTGTCGCCCCGTGCCCCACCGTGCTGACCCTGCACGACGCTGTCGAGTGGGACGCGGCGCTCGTCGACCCGCGTCGTGGTCGGTCGCGTCTACGGTTCGCCTATGCATCGGCGTTCTCGCTTGCTGGCGCATCACTGATCATCACGGTGTCGCGCGCGTCGGCGGATGCCATCCGCGCGGCCGTCGGTGTGTCCGAGGATCGGCTGCGGGTGGTGCACGAGGCAGCCGACGCACGGTTCACTCCCACGGCGGATGTACGTGACGCATCGATCCTGCAACGGTTGGGCATTTCCGGTGACTATGTGCTGTACGTCGGTGGTTTCGACAAGAAGAAGGACGTGCCCACATTGGTGCGTGCGTTTGCGGAGGCGGCCGCTGATGGTGTCTCGCTGGTACTCGCTGGGCGTATCACCGACGAGGCGGCGTCGATCCTGCAGTTGGCCGACGATCTCGGAATCGGCGAGCATGTGCACATGCCGGGCTATGTCGGCGACCTTGACCTCCCTGCGCTGTACCGATCGGCTCGATGCTTCGTCTTCCCGGCGATCGCTGAAGGGTTTGGATTGCCCGTCGTCGAAGCGATGGCCTGCGGGGTCCCCATCCTGGCCGCCGACGCCGCATCGCTGCCCGAGATCCTTGCTGAGGGTGGTCGTCTGTTCGCTGCTGCGGATGTGGCCGGCCTGGCTGTGCTCCTGCGAGACCTGCTGTCATCCGACCACGCACGTCAGCAGTGGTCGATCGCGGCGCGCAGCCGCGCCGCTGGCTTCTCCTGGGATGCAACTGCTGCGCAGACCGAGGCGGTGCTGCGCGAGGCCGCGGCCACCACGCGCCGAAACGTGGTGATGAGCCGGCTGCGTCGGCTGCTGCAAGCTCGGAACTGGGCGTCCTGACGGCCTGAGGCCGATCGAAATCGGGTGCTAGGTTCGACCAATCAGACGTCTGGCCGCTCTTCGCATCACGATCTTCGGTTGGTTCAACCGTCTGGTGGCCGTGCTGTCCCGGGCGCACCTCGGATCGCGCCTTCCGTTCCTTCGCCGGTTCTACTTCGCGTTGGTCATGCGCCTGAAGCCGTCGCGGCTGCAGATCAACGGGATGTGGATGCAGGTGCACAAACACGACAACGCTGTGACCCATGCGTTGCTCAACTTCGGTGTCTACGAGCCAATGGAAACGGCCGTGCTCAGCGGGCTGCTCCGACCCGGTGATGTGTTCGTGGACATCGGCGCGAACATCGGTTATTACACACTGCTCGCCTCGTCGCGGGTCGGTCCGCGCGGCCGCGTGATCGCGCTCGAACCGGGTCGGGGCAATCTCAGCCTGTTACGCGCGAACGTGGCCGACAACTCACTCGCGAACGTGACCATCGTGGCGGCCGCCGCGGGGCAAAGTGCTGGCGTACTGCCGCTCTACGAGTCAGCGACGAACATGGGCGATCATCGCCTGTACGCCGTTGACGAACGAGATCACTACGACGTCGAGGTGCTGCGCCTCGACGATCTGCTGCAGAAACCAGCCGCCGTGCCGAACGTTGTCAAGATCGATATTCAGGGTTACGAGTACCAGGCGATGAGCGGTCTGCGCGGCACGCTCGCCGCAGCCGAACGGTGTGCGGTGTGCAGCGAGTTCTGGTCCGAGGGTCTGCGCGCTGCCGGTAGCGCGAACCCGTCGGAGTATGCCGCGCTGTTCACCGATTTGGGTTACGAGCTGTATGAGATCGACGAGCACGCTGGCGCACTCCGTCCACTCGCAGGCGATGCGCTGACGGAGTTCCTCAGCGTGGATCGCGAAACGAACATCCTTGCGGTGAAAGGCATCGGCCATGCCGAGCTGATGTCTGTCATTGCGCGGCCAGCGGGAGTGGACGCATGAGCCGCGTCGTCGTCCTCACACCGTCGCTGCCGTTGCCCTTCGGCGCTGCCGATGCACGCTGGCTGTGTGCGCTGCTTCCAGAGCTGGTCAAACGGGGCCACGAGGTGCTGTGCCTCAGCTGCACCGAGGAGTCGGCCGAAGTGGTCCAGCGTGCCGAACTGGTGGCGGGCGAGTGCGGGTTCGCCTTTCGGCACGTGCCGTTTGTGCTCTCCGAGACGACGTTGCAGCGCAAGCTGCAGAGCCTGGTCCATCCGCATTCTGAGTTCGCCCGGATTGGCGAGCTGCGCCGCGTGCTCGACCAGGAGTGCGCCCGCGGTTGGGACGTGCTCCACGTCGAGCATCTGTATTCGGCGTGGGCCACACGGGATCTTCCCCGAGCGGTGACGTACCTCCACTTCCTCGGCGACGTCGATTGGGCTGGGCGCCGCGACCTCACGGTGAACGAACGGATTGAACGGATACAGCTGGGCAGGGTGGCCCGCCAACTGATCGGTTCGTCGCAGCCGCTGATCGCGATGACCGAGCGACTGGCCACAGAGGTCGCGCTGCACGGGGGTGCACTCCCACCGGTCGTGCCGATCGCGCTCGACATGGCGCGCTACCAGCTGCAGCCGTTCGTCGCGGAGCCGGTGTTGGGTGTGATCGGGTCGATGCACTGGTACCCATCGCGAGCCGCTGCCGAGCGGGTGATTGGGCTCTGGCCCCAGATCCGTGAGCGGGTACCGGACGCCACGTTGAAGGTGGCTGGCTGGGGCTCGGAGCAGTATCTCGGACGGCATTTTCCGATGTCCGGAGCCGAACTGGTGGGCACGGTCGATGACCCGGAGAGCTTCTTCGGGCAGATTGCTCTGCTCGTGTATCCACCCCCACAGGGCACGGGTATGAAGATCAAGGTGATGGAGGCGTTCGCATATGGCGTGCCCGTGCTGAGCAACGCCGAGGGTCTCGAGGGTCTAGGGGTGCGCGATGGAGTGGAGGCCGTGATCGCCGAGACCGACGCCGAGATCGTGGACCGAGCGGCCACGATGCTGGCCGATGCCGAGCGTCGCCACGGAGTGCGTTTGGTGGCCCGTCGTCTCGTGGAGGACGAACTCACCATCGCACGATCCGTCGATCGATTGCTCCTCGCCTACGAGGGGTTCGGACTCGCGCCTTAACCGTCTGAAGGAGGGCAGCCCGGCTGCACGCGGCAGTAGAATCGGGCCTCATGACGGCAACTGGCTACCGCAGATTCGCGAGGATCGGCCATCTCCACCTGCGTCGTCGCCTTCGTCCCGTGGTGACCACCCGGTGCGGGCCGTATCGGATGACCTATACCACTGACGACCTTGGTGTTGGCTTCGACCTGTTCGTGCACGGCATTTGGGAAGCGCATCTGGTGAGACTCCTGCCGTATCTTCATCTCGATGGAAAGGTGGCGATTGACGTCGGCGCAAACGTCGGTGCGTACACGCTGCGGCTCAGTGATGCCGTGGGGGCATCGGGCTCGGTGATCGCCATGGAACCCGATCCACAGACCAACGCCTGGCTGCGACGGAATGTCGATCAGAACGGCTGCATCAATGTCTCGGTGGTACAGGCAGCCGCCGGGAGTGCGCCCGCTGTAGCCGCCTTTGCCAACGATCTGGTGAACCGCGGGAACCACCGAATCGTGGGCGAACACGACCCCCATGACCGAACCGTCGAAGTCGTCACCGTCGACTCCCTCACCGAGGGTCTGCCAGCCGACTCCGTGGGTTTCATCAAGATCGATGTCCAGGGCTTCGAGTTGGAGGTCGTGAAGGGAATGCTCGACACGCTCCGACAGAACCCTGGGTGCATCGTTCAGCTCGAACTCAACGCGCACGATGACGGCCGGACCAGCGAACTCGTGGCGCTCCTGCAAGCGATTGGTTGGGGCGGATTCGAGGTCTTGCCGAAACGGCTCATTCCGATGCAGAGCCCGGCGAGCTACGAATGGCCGCTGTTCACGCCGCTGCTCTGGAGCGACTGCGATCTCCTGCTGTCGAGCGATGTCGACGGTCTGCGTGAGATGCTGGATCGGGCGCTCACCGAGGTGCTCGGCGTATCGGCAGTCACTGAGTCAAGGGTGCCGAAGTCCTGAGCACGCTGTGATCGCGGGCCCGTCGCAACATTGCCCCGTAGGAGAACTCGTCGACGAAACGCGATCGGGCATTGCGCGCGAGCGTCGTGCCCACCGCAGCACTGGTCAACAGTTGTGTCACGTGCTCGGCGAAGCCCTGTGGGTCGGCGGAGACCAGTAGGTCACGTCCCGGCACGAGCGCAAGCCCAGCGACGAGCTCGGGTGTTGCCACGATCGGTCGCCCGCATGCCATGCTCTCGAGCAGCTTCAATGGGACGCCGCCACGCAGCCGGATCGGTAGTGCCATCAGCGCGCATGACCCCACGAAGGCCGCCGAGTCGTTCACGGTGCCTAGCAGTTGGACACCGGGAACTACACGAAGGGTGTCGGCCACGGTTGCGGGCATCCCGCCGCCCGCGAGCAGCAAGCGGGCCTCGGGTCTGTGCTGGTGCACGAGGGGAAGGACCTCCAGAGCCAGGAATGTCGCAGCATCGAGGTTGGGTCTGTAGGTATACGTTCCGATGAAACCGATCGTGCCGTTGGCGGGCGGATCAGTGGGGATGATCTCCTGCTCGTCGAAGGTGTTTCCGCACACGAGAACGTTGGTTTGTGGGGCCTTTCGCGCCAGCTCGGCGGCATCGTCGTCGCTCGCCGCCCAGAGCTCCGTGCATGCCGCAAGGAAGAGGTCCTCTTGCCGACGAGACGCAAGGTAGTTGACCACAAGGCCCGGAACGCGCAGCGGGTTTCGTCGGGCCTCCTGCTTCAAGAAGCCGAGCGTGAGCTCGGAGAGCACGTCGAGTGCGTCGCCGATGACTCGTACACCCTGAGAGCGCAAGACCGGCGCGATGTGCAGCAGGCTCGTCGGAAGCACGACGAAGTCGGCGTGTACCCGAGCGGCCTCGGCACAGGTCTTTGGGGCGAGGCCAGCAAGGTCGTACGGGATCGAGAACGGATAGGTGCTCGATGGTTGTCGAAGGATTGCCGCGGTGGCCATGCGCAGTCGAAGTGAGACACGCTTCCAGATGCCCAGCCCTGAATACTCGACGCGCGCTCCCGCATGGGTGGCGCCGTCGCACACGGCGGCCATTCCCGCGGGATCGTATGGCCGGCCCGCCGTCGAGAAGACCAGTGCGTGGCTCTCACAGCCGATATCCCGTACCAGACGGAGGTTGGCCAGCTGACGCACATGTACGCCGGTCACTCGCGGGACGGGGACATCGACCATCACCGTTAGTACCCGCCACCTCGGCGTACCCTGTGGTGGGGCGTCCTCAGAGCTCACGGACGGCCTGTTCCAGACGAATGCCGAGTGCCTCGGGTTCCCAGCCGAAGGCGCTCGTCGCCGCACCGATATCGGCTGTCTTGGATTCGGCCAGTCGCGCCAGCTGATCAGCGCGCAGGCCGAGCAGGCGCAACGCCGGGCTGAGCAGCGGAATCGATGCGGGCAGGGTGATGAGCGGGGCCCGTACGCCCGTGACCTCGACGAGGATTTCGATCACCTCGCGCAGCGGCGCTGCCTCGGGTCCGGCTGCGGCGAACAGCCCGCTGCGTGGTGCAGCGTGGTGGGCTGCGACGAGATCGATGAGGTCATCGACGTGTATCGGCTGCACCAGTTGTGTACCGGGGCCGGGCACCAGTGCCATGTGCCACCGGCGGATCAGGCGGGCGGCGAACGAGATGTTCTTGTCGCCGCCGTGGCCGTAGATCATCGTCGGTCGCACGACGCAGGCACCACGCCCGAGGGCGAATGTCTCTCGCGCGCGTGCAGTCTCGATTCCCGGCGCAGCGATGGCGGATGTGACCTGCTGCGACGAGAACACCAGCCAGCGCGGGCCATCGATGCGTTCCAGCACCCAGTCGATGTCTGGCGACGTGAGCTGTCCACACACCACGACCTGCGTGGCGGAGGAAGTGCTGAGCAAGCGATCGAGGTCGGCACCGTTCGCCACGTGTTGGAACATCGGGTGCAGGCGTTGCGATGTCTGCGTAACCGCGACGCCGCGGGTCTGCAGCTGCTGGCCGAGCAGAGTACCCACGTATCCGCTGCCGATGATCAGCGAGCTCATTGCCGACATCTCTGATAGACGGACACCAGCTCGTCGACGTGCTTGTCGAACGAGAATAGGTCGTGGGCGCGCTGGCTTGCGGCGATGCCGAGCGCCTCGCGTAGCTCGGGGTCCTGCAGGCGCCCGATCGCCGTCGCGAGATCCGGTGGGCTGTCAGGCGGTACGACGAGTCCGGTCACTTCATCGAGGTTCACCCAGTCGGTGCCGGTACCCAGAGATGTGCTGACGGCGGGGAGGCCGTTGGCCATCGCCTCTGACATCGCCATACCGAACGATTCGGCCTTTGAGTTGGACGGCAACACGAAGACATCGGCAGCGCCGTACGACAACGCCAGCTCGCGGTCGTAGAGAAACCCGCTGAACTCCACACGGTCGGCAAGGCCAAGCTGGGCCGAAAGCGCTTCGAGCGCAGCCCGATCGGGCCCGTCGCCGACGATTCGCAGGGTTGCGTTGGGCACCATCGCCATTGCTCGCAGCAGGGTGTCGAGACCCTTGTAGTAGACCAGCCGGCCGACGAACAGCAACCGTATTGGCCCCGTGTAGTGCTGGTGGACAGCGCCGCTCCCGACGAGTCGCGGCGACACACCGAACGGCAGCACGCGTACCTTGCCGACATGGTTCGCCAATTCGGGTGTGCTCGCCATCGCCTCACCCGAGACCAAGATGGCGGCCATCTGATCGAAGAGGCGGGAGCGGAGGCGCCCGTACAACGGCTCGAGGAAGCGCTGCCTCACGAGCTGCGCATGGAATGTGCACACCAGGGGCGAGCTGTTGAGGAAGACACCGATCTCGCCGATGGGGTTCGGCATGTGCGTGTGCACGATGTCGGCGCTGAGATGTCGGACCTCGCGTATCAAGCCCGGGGCAATGGGCATCGACAGCGCTCGCCCGAGTTCGCGATGGCGATGAACCACAACTCCCGATGCCATTCGCTCGACCCTCGATTGGTGCACTCCGGCCACGTGCACCTCGACCTCGTGGCCCCGTTCGGCCAGGGCATCGGCCACGTCGGCGATGTAGCAGGTGATCCCTGCGGCTAGTGGCGGATAGAAGTCCTTGAAGACGTGGACGATCTTCATCGCAGTGCCGATCGATTCGTGGGCCGCGTGCTGTCGAGCAGTGCAGCGCTGAACTCATCTGCGGACGCATGGGGGGTGGTCGCCCGCGCCCAGGACAGTGCTGCCTGGCCGAGTTCGCGTCGCATGTCCTCACGACTGTAGAGGTCCTCGATCGCGCTCACCCAGCTCCACAGATCATCCGGGTCGAGCAGGCGCGCCCATGGCTCGATCGCTGCATCGACCGCCCCGCCGGCGCGCCCCACCAGCACGGGTAGGCCCGCAGCTGCGAGCTCGTGGATCGCCAGACCGAAACCCTCGACCCCCTGCTCGGCGACAGAATCTCTGCTGGGGAAAAGCCCGACGTGGGCGCGGGCCAACACGTCGGCAAGTGCAGAGTCGGGAACGAAACCGGGGAGCCTCGCCGTATCACCGACGCCGAGTTGCAGGGCTTTGTCCCGAAGCGCTTCAAGGCGCGGTCCGTCGCCGATGATGGTGAGTTCATCGATGACGCCGAGCGGCTTGAGTACGGCACACAACCGGATGAGCAACTCCAGGTTCTTGTACCCCTCGTTGAGCCGGGTGATCGCAACAAGGCGCAGTCCGTCCGCCGGACCGCGGTGGGACACGGTCTCTGCGAGCCACGGCGGCGTCAGACGCGGCGTGACGATTCGGATTCGGTCGCGTCGCACGCCCAACTGTTCGACGAGTTCGGCACAGTGCTGGCTGATGGCGATCACAGCATCGGCCGATCGCATCGCGCGAAGGGCGAGCCGGGGCTTCCAACTACGAGCGGTCATCTCGCCGCCGTACGCAAGTGCTGCCGAACTGGCCCGAGCAGGAACCGCCGCGGCCACGGCAGCGGCGGTGACGTAGGGATGACCTGCGACGACGATTCGTCGGTCGGCCTGGCGGAGCCAGCGGACTCCTGCGATCAGATCGCCGGTGAACCGAATCGGTGTGGTCCGACGCAGGCCGGAACGGGTGGCACCTGGAGAGGTGGTCACGACGAGCCATTCGACCCCGGCCGTGTCGACGCACCACGACTCGAGCAGGCGCGAGATGCCACCACCCACCGGCGGGTAATCGAGTGCGATCAGCAATGCGCGCGTCCCCACCTAGCGCCTCCTCGACCTGATGCATCCGAGAGCGAGGAACAAGGTGTCCATCGCCGGGCGCTCGAGGGCGGGAACGAACAGCTGCATGCCGGCGCGGCCTGCCTGCCACCACAGTGCCGACATCGCCCGTCGGGTCGCCTCGATGGCTGCCACGCTTCCGAGCGTTTCCGGCATCTGCTCGGCGATGGCGCTGGCAACGAGGGCGTTGTCGTGCCGCAGGAGCCTGAAGCCATGGGGCGCCGGCAGCGCAGAGTCGTTGAACGGCACCAAGGGAACCGTGCAGCGGGCAAGATGCATCTCGATCTCCCGACCGAGGTCGACGATGTCGACGTAGCGAATCGATTCCTGCACGGTGAGGTCGGCGACGTTTCGCTCGGTCCCGTCGATGTGGATTTCGACCCCAGCAGGTACCAACCGCGTAGCGGCGCTGTCGGCAAGTCGGAGCACGATCTCGCGATGGGTACCGACCACGTGGCGTTTGCCGACGGCAACGTAGAGCGGCACCACCCCGTTGGGTGCCCGCGTGATCGAGCCGGTGTGGAGATCGGCCACGGCAAAGGGGCCTGCGGCCAGATTCACTGCTTGAGCGCCGTAGCGCTTGCAGCGCGTCATCATCTCGGCTCGTTCGACGGTGCTGCCCGGGATCCCCCACGGGTCGGCGACAGCGGTTCCGAGCACGACATGATCACCGTCGATGTTGAATGCGGGTCCGGCAAGCAGCGCGGTCCCCCAGGCGAGTTCGCGGGTGACGACGGGCCAGTTGGGGGGCAGCACATCGACGGCGGACGCGATGGCCTCGGCCGGAGCGGTCTGGGCCGCAAGGATGATGAGGAAGCCGGACTGGGACCCCTCGGGCATCAGCTGATCACCGGCCGACATCGCCGGTTCCCCACAGGCCGGGACCTCGTGGCCGAGGGGTCGGCCCGTTGAGTCCCTCGGCCGGAGACAGGGCGTCGCCGGCGCCGGCCTGCCTGGGTTCGGCCGCGCCGAGGATGACAATGACCACCGCGATGATCGCCAAGCGGATACCGATGGTGACCAAGAAGTACGCCACATTGCGCTCGATGCCGGCAAATGCCGTACCGACGTAGGCAAAGATCGCCACGCCGAAGCCCGAGTTGGCGGGGAATTTCATGTCGTACAGGCGGGTGGCAGCACCGATGAACATCATCCCGATCGCGATGCCGAGCACGTCCCAGTTCAAGAAGAAGTCGGCCATCAGGGTGAGGGCCTGCGAGGACGGATCGGTCTGGGGGTTCGAGGTGTAGAAGTTGATGTTGTACCAGCGGCCCAGACTGAGTTGGGTGAACTTCGTGGTGTGCAGCCGGCTGACACCCGGGATCATGTTGACTGCAGGTTCGAAGATGCTGGCACCGTGCTGATACGGCACGCGGTCGGGAACGTCGCGGCGCAGCAGCAGCATCGCCTCAACCCCCGAGGTCCGCGCCGACATGTTGCTGGTGATGTCGGTGACCATCTCGCCGGCATTCTTGCGGTGGTCACCCTGAAACTTGAGTGTGAGGTCATAGCGGGTGAGCGCGTTCCATGCTTCGGAAACGATGTTGCCGCCACCGCTGATGCGCTGGCCCTCGACCCCCAGATACCCCATCAGGCCGACAAGCGCCGTGGCGAGGACGGCGAACCAGCGAATACGCGGTGACCCGACGAAGTAGCCGATGATCCATGCGACGACGGGCAGGACAGCGAGCTCCTTGAACGATGTGGCCGCACCCAACAGAATGGCAACGCCGAGCAACGACAGCGTCGACAGTCGCAACCGTCGTTCGAGCGCGTCGGAGTAGGCAAGGCCGCCGATGCCGAACAGGTAGAGCAACGCAGCGTTGCTCAACAGTCCGCTTGCCGAGCCCACGTAGTTCGAGGCCAGGGTGAGCACGAGCGCTGCGAGTGCGATGCCCTGGTATTGCCCTCTGCCGGTCGACGCTCGAAGGGGTGACACCGGAACGAACGATGTCAGGGCATTCCCGACGAGCAGTGCGGCGAAACCGGCGCCGCTGACCAGCCAGACCCACGCGAGGTCGGCGTCGGTGGCGTAGTAGGTGATGAAGTGCACTGCGTGGCTGTGGCGGTTGGACATGATCACCAGCAGGCGGATCGGGTAGTAGATCATCCAGAACAGGGTCATCACCCAGAGAGCCGTTGGTATTCGCCGGTGCTTGAGCCGCGAGACGTACCGGTACGCGGCGACGTACCAGATCGACATCAAGAGGGCGACGAGCGCGAGGGCTAAGCCGCCCATCACCTGCGCGACAATCACGATGCCGGCGTAGGAGACGACCAACCAGATCAGCCATCCGCGGTAGCTGCTGGCGTCACCGAAGCCGACCTCGCCGACCTCGTCGCCGGAGTTGTCACCCAAGTCGTCTGGGCGTATCACAACAGGCGTCCGAGTAGTTGGCTGATCTCGGCGGTGCGCTGCTCGTAGGTCTCATGTGCCGCCAGCGTTTGGGCGGACGTCGCCAGCGCGCTTGCCTCGCCGGGGTGGGCGAGGTAGTGATCGACGAGTTCCCGCAACTGTCCGGGCGACGAGAACCATCGGCACCCGATGCCGTCACGGAACGGTGTTCCATCGGTGCCCGGGTCGGTCAGTTGGAGGGCGCCGCTGGCCATGATCTCGCGCGTGCGCATGTTGTGTGCGCCAGCATTGTGGGGATGCAGCAGGTTGATGCCGATTGCTGCACCAGCCAGCAGCTCACCGGCGGCGGAGCCGTAGCGCGGCGGCCCGGTGGCCAGGCCAGCAGCGTTGTCCCAACCCCAGCCGACGATGGTCAGGTCGAGTCCCTCGAGGGCGCGCAGAAAGCGTTCGCGGCGCAGGCTCCAGGTGCCGGCGAAGGCAATGCCTGATCGTTGGGTGCCGGGGTCGCTGCGCGGGAACCACGCCGGGTCGTAACCGAAGGGAACGGTCGCGACCCGCTGGCATGTTGGTTCGAGTGCGAGACGGAGGCGATCGGACCACACGATGGCAAGATCGGCTGCGGCGAGCCGTGCGGCCGCATCGGCGTTGTCGGCAATACGCCAGAAGGGGTTGTCGGGGTAATAGATCGCGATCGGGCCATGTACGCCGGCTGTTGCAATGTCCTGCGAGGTCAGCCCGCTGCCCTTGATGACCAGCGTGACGTCGGGCTGTAGCTGCTCGAGCGCCTCGTGAAAGCACGGTGCCGTACGACGTGTCCGTGCCCGTCGACGTACCCGGGTGACGAGCGATGAACGGTCGATCAGCCGGGTTACGGCATTGGCGGGGTCGACGACCGTCACGTCCCACCGCTGTCGCAGGCCGGGTTCGAGCGACCGCAGCAGCGCCCCCGGGCGGTCCTCGCCGGCGAGCAGCAGTTTCATCGGGCGAGCACCATTCGATAGATGGTTTCGAGAGCGTCCACGTGGCGGCGC
>CAFBLP010000080.1_pt1 | contig 15292 bp, 16 predicted proteins | sample 7268181 | NCBI WGS metagenome assembly CAFBLP01 (sample SAMEA6814034, study PRJEB35770) | freshwater metagenome | biome: Freshwater; feature: Freshwater reservoir; material: water | place: Czech Republic | collected 2017-05-23 | depth 30m m | reverse complement strand
TGACCTCGTCGCGCGAGAACCCAACGGCGGTATCGAGACGCGTGAGCGGACGGCGGAGATCCTCGTAGAACCACCAGTCGACAGGTTCGCCCGGGTCCCCGGCATCGCCGGGAATCGCGGTGAACTTGCCCCCGATGAACGTCATTTCCTTGACCGGACGGCGTTCGATACGTGGGCCGATGTCGCGGTACTTGGAGGGCAGACGGTCGGACCACACCGTGGCGGGTTCGATGACGTGGTCATCGACAGAGATGATCTTGGGCAACTCGCGCATGTTCGGCACTGTAGCATCGGTTTCTGACGGTGTGTCAGATTCGAGTGCTCACACGCTCGGACTGCGATTCTCGGGGGTTTCATTCATGGGCGTGCCAACTTCGTACGAGACGCTGCTGTGTCATGTCGACGATCGGGTCCTGCGTGTCACCCTGAACCGCCCCGATCGACACAATGCCTTCAACGACAAGTTGGCCGCCGAGCTACAGAGCCTGTGGCGGGCGTTGCGCTTCGACGACGACATCCGAGCCATCGTGCTCACCGGCCAGGGCGACAAGGCCTTCTGTACCGGTATCGACCGTTCGTGGTCGGTGCCCCAACCCGACTCACCGTTCATGATCGACGATCCCGGGCTGTTGCTGGGGCCCAAGACCGCCGGCCTGTGGAAACCCGTCATCGCAGCCGTCAACGGCATGGCCTGTGGCGGCGCGTTCTACCTGCTCGGTGAATGCGAGACCATCATCGCTGCCGAGCACGCAACGTTCTTCGATCCCCACACCACCTACGGCATGGCTGCGTCGTTCGAGCCGATCCTGCTGTACGGCCAGATGCCCTTCGGCGAACTCTGCCGCCTAGCGCTGATGGGCAGCCACGAACGCATGACCGCCCAACGCGCCCATCAGATCGGGTTCGTGCAAGATGTCGTGCCGGCGGCCGATCTGCTCGACACGGCCAACGCGATCGCCCAGGCCATTGCGTCCCAGCCGGCGGCGGCGGTGCAGGGCACGCTGCGCTCGCTGTGGGCTGCGCGCGAGATGGGCCGTGCGCAGGCGCTGGCCATGGCGCCACATCTCGTCACCCTCGGGAACCAGGCCGAGGCGCTCGCCGAGGGGCAGGCAGCGTTCGCCTCCGGTCAGCGCATCGAGCCGCGGCTGCGATAGGACACTCCCATGCTTGCTCCCGATGCATTCCGGCTCGACGCGAAGGTGGCGCTGATCACCGGCGCCGCCGTTGGCCTCGGGCGTTCCATGGCGCTTGCCTTCGCCCAATACGGCGCCGATCTGGTGCTGTGCGACCGCAAGGCCGACGAGCTCGCAGAGACCGCTCGCTCAGCCGAGGCGCTCGGAGCCACGGTGTCCACGGCGCTGCTCGACGTGCGCGACACGGCGGCCGTCAATGCCTGGGTCGGTGGGCTCGCCCGGGTCGACGTGTTGGTCAACAACGCCGGTGGCACATTCCATGGATCCTTCCTCGACACCAGCGACAAGGGTCAGCGGTCGGTGGTCGACGAGAACTTCACCAGCGTCACCAACTTCGTGCGGGCCTGTGTGCCCAAGATGCCCAAGGGTTCGAGCATCATCAACATCACCTCGGTCGAGGCCTATCGAGCGGCCCCGGGCTTTGGCATCTACGGAGCGATGAAGGCCGCTGTCGAGCACCTCAGCCGCACGCTCGCGCTCGAGCTCAGCCCATCGGGTATCCGTGTCAACACCATCGCTCCCGATGGTCTGCCCACCCCCGGTGATGCCGGCCTCTTGGTGGGCGAGAGCGACTATGGCAAGAAGCTGGCGCTCGGCTGGGGCACCAGCGACGACATCTGCGGGCCCGCCGTGTTCCTGGCGTCATCGGCCAGTCGCTACATCACCGGAACCACGGTGCATGTCGATGGCGGATCCGATGCTGCCCGCGGTTGGCACCGCGACGACAACGGCAACTGGGTGCCGTAGGCCTCCGGCAACGTCCGCGGTTGCGTGGTGGCGCGAGACTTGCGTCATGCAGATCACTCCCGTCACCGCAGCCATCGGTGTAGATATCACCGATGTCGATCTCGCCAGTGCTGACGTCGTTCAGGTCGCGGCGATCCGCTCGGCCGTGGTGCGTCATCACGTGGTCATGATCCGGGGCCAGCAGCATCTCGGCCTCGATGGACTTGAAGCCTTCACGCGGCGCCTCGGCACGCCCATCGATACGCCCTATGTGCAACCGATGAACGATCGTCCCGATGTGGTGCGTGTGGTGAAAGAGGCCGACGAGCGCGCCCTCAATTTCGGTGGAGGTTGGCATACCGACCTCAGCTATCTCGCCGCCCCGCCCAGCTTCACGCTGCTGTGGGCGCTCGACGTGCCGACCTACGGCGGCGACACGATGTGGTCGAACCAGAGTGCCGCCTACGAGTCGTTGTCGTCGGGATTGCAGGAGTGCCTGCAGGGCCTGCGTGCTGTGCACTCGGCAGGGCTGCCGTATGGCCCGGGCGGTGCGTACGACGCCACGCAGAAGGGCCGCACGATGACCATCCTGCCCAGCGCCGAGGCGTTCGCCGAGCAGGAGCATCCCGTGGTCGTCGCGCATCCGGAAACCGGCAGGCCGGCGCTGTTCCTCAACAGCGGCTATGTCACCCGGTTCGCTGGTTGGGCGGCGCACGAGTCGAAGGGCCTGATGTCGCAGCTCATGGCACACAGCCTGCGCGACACCAACACCTGCCGGATGCGTTGGGCCAACGGCACCCTCGCCATCTGGGACAATCGCGCCACGCAACACAACGCGCTCAACGACTACGCCGGCTTTCGCCGCGAGCTCTTCCGCACCACTGTTGCCGGTACCCCACCCGTCGCCTACACCGGCTGACCGGTCCCCGCTTCGCGTGGGCCATCACAGGTGGCCTGAGATGGTCGGGGGGTTTGTTGTCGTTGCAACTACTGTGGGGGCGGAGTCACCACACCCCGGGCGCTGCTAGCCGGCTACGACTTCGGTGATACGGGCAAGCAGGGTCGGGTCGGCGTCGGCGGGAACCAGGACCAGTTCGTCGCAGCCGGTGGCGGCCATGGCAGCGATGGTGTCGCGCAGCGCCTCGGGGGAGTGGACGGTCATGGCGTCGGCCAGCATGCGCGCGATGTCCTTGCCGAACACGTCGAGGTACTGCAGAGCGAAGTTCTTCAGTACCTGTTCGGCATCGGGGCCGAGGGACACGAACACGCCGGTGGTCAGGCGGGGTCGGTCGGTGCGGCCCGCTTCCAACCATGCCGTTTCGGCAGCCCGGAACTGGCGGTCGGCTTCGTCGGCGTCGCCCGAGAGGGCGAACCCGCTGACGCCGTCGGCCCATCCGGCGGCGCGCTGCAACGACTTCGGTCCCATGCCACTGCACAGGATTGGCGGTCCGCCAGGCTGCACGGGTGGCGGGCCGATGGGATTGCCGTCGGTAGCCACACCACCGGCCCAAAGACGGCGCAGTTCGTGCACTGCCGTGTCGAGACGGCTGTGCCGACGATCGAACGTCGCACCCAGTGCTTCGTAGTCCTGCTGTCGTCCACCGACCCCGACCGCCAGCTCGACCCGGCCATCAGAGAGTACGTCGATCGTTGCCAACTGTTTAGCCAGCATTGCCGGGGCGTGCCACGGGGCGACGGCCACGTTGAGGAACACCCGCACGCGTTCGGTGAGCATGGCTGCGGCGGTGCACAGCGTGATGCCCTCGAGGTTGTGGAACGTGATGCGTTCGCCGGCCGAGACCGAGGAGTACGGGCCTTCGTCGATGCCGCGACACCATGCGGTGACGGTCTGCCGGTTGAGTCCTCGTGCCATCTGGGGGAGCGCAACACCAATGTCCATAGCCCCGAACTCTAGGATGAATCCATGGGATATCAGGCGTTGGATTCGTCGTCATACGAATTGCCCATCCATGGCACCGAGGCCCTGCGGGCACACCGCAAGACCCGGCTTGCCTTGGCGTACCGCGTGTTCGGAGCGTTGCGGTGGGGCCACATCGGCGATGGGCACATCTCGGCGCGCGACCCCGAGCGAACCGACCATTTCTGGCTTGCGGCGTACGGTGTTCCCTTTCATGACGTGACCGTCGACGATCTCGTCCTGGTGGCACCCGACGGTCGGGTGGTCGAGGGCAGGGGTTCCATCAACCCCGCCGCGTATCACATCCACCATCCGGTGCATGAGGCTCGTCCCGACATCGTGTCCGCGGCCCATACCCATACGCCGTACGGGACCCCCTTCTCGGCGCTCGTCACGCCGTTGCGGCCGATCACGCAGGAGGCCTGCGCGTTCTACGACGACCACGAGATCTTCGACGACGACGAAGTCGACATTCTGTCCGTCGATGGCGGTAAGCGCATCGCCGTGGCACTCGGCCGCTCCAAGGCTGTCATCCTGCGCAACCACGGCCTGCTCACGGTTGGGGCCACGGTCGACGAGACCGTCGGCTGGTTCGTGGCGATGGAGCGCAGCGCCGAGGCACACATGAAGGCGCGCGATGGCCTGGCCATTGGCCATGAGGCTGCGCTGCGCGCCCGTGGTTCGGTGGGAACGCCTCAGGCCGGATGGATCATGTTCCAGTTTCTGGTGCGCAGCTACGTACCCGATCCATCGGTGGTCGGCTGATCTTGCGCCGCCTGCGTGCCGGAGGCATCAGTCGTCGGTAGCGCTCGAGGGTGACTGCAGCGCGCCGACGCTCATGTCGACGAGGTTGACGATGAACGCATCGTTCGACACGTGCAGCGTGCGACCCAGTTCGATCTGACGAGCGCGCAGCGCAAGCGCATTCGACACGAGCATGAGAAACATCGTGATGCGCTCGTGGCGAACCCTCAGCGGTACGTCGCCGAGCGCCGCAGCCAGCATTACGAACGCGGCCTGCGCCTGTCCGGGGGTCTGGGGCGACTGCAGCTGCCACGAATCGAACAGGTCAGAGAGTTGTGCGACGATGCGCAGGAACTCCCGCCCCTCGCCGGTGTCGAGTTTGCGTGCGAACGGCAATACCACAGCGCGAACGAGCTCGGCGATGTCGCCGGTGCGACCGTCGGCGTGAATGTTGGCCAAGATCTCGGCTCGTTCGGGCTCGATCGTTTCGTTGTGCCGTTCGATGATGGCCTGAAGCAGGCCCTCGCGTCCGCCGAAGTGGTAGTGCAGCGCCGATGCGTTCTTCTGTCCCGCCTCATCCACCACGAGACGAAGTGGCACGCGGAACACGCCCTGCTCCGCGAACAGGCGTTGACCGTGCAGAATCAGTTTGTCGCGAGTGTCATTTGCCGTGCGGGCCACGGCATAACCCTAGGCCCCCACGAACGCCGGCGGTTGCTTGCCCTGCATGGTGCACAACATCTTGTAGGCGTGGCTGATGCTCTCGGCATCGGTGATGGACACGATGTTGTCATCATCGTCCAGGTTGAGGTTCGCTCCTTGGATCACGAAGAAGACCTCGGTGAGCTCGGAGTTGTCGGCGGGCACCACGAGTGTGTGCACGGAACCAGCGGGCTCGTGCACGTAGCTGCCGGCCTCGTAACGCACCCCGTACTCCTGGTACATCCAGCATCCCGCCGTGGTCCAGGCGAAGACCTGGCCGGTGTGGCGGTGGCGCTGCACGGCCATGCCCGGCTCGAACCGGTTCACCACCACCCATGTGCCGGTGGCGATGTCGCTGTGCACCAGGCGGAGCTCGCCTCCGGGAATGGCCACCCAGGGAGATTCCTCTGCTGTGGCATGACCGATGGGGAGACCGAGGTTGGCGCTTGACATGACAGACCTTTCGACGCGATGAGCGTCCATAGTGTGTCAGCCGCCGTGGCTGTTGCCCGCACCGTCGGAGTGACTCGAGCTGCCGTTGCCGTTGTTGTTGCCAGCGCCGTTGCCGTTGCCGTTGTAGTTGCCAGCGCCGTTGCCGTTGCCGTTGTTGTTCGCGTTGTTGTTCGCGTTGTCGGGCAGTGTCGCCCCGGAGTTCGCGCTGTCGGGCAGGGTGACGCCTGGGGTGGTGGACGATGTCGACGAGCTACCGTGCGATCCGGAGTTGCCGTTCGATCCCTCTTGGCTGTGCGTCGTGTTCGGGGTAGTCGGGGCGCAGAACTCCTGCACGGTCTCGCCGGCGGTGGTGGCCGCCGCGTTCAGATTCTTCATCGCCTGCGAATCGTCGCTGCTCGTGGGGTGGAGCTGATGTGCGGTCCATGCCTGGCACAGCCCCGCCCGGGCGGGTCCGTTGGCGTCAGGTCCGACCGCCGTGTCGTCGGTGGCCGTGTCGTCGGTGGCGGTGTCGTCGCTCGGCCCCGAGGTATCGAGCGTCTCGTCGGACACGCCTGACTCGTCGTTGGGGTTGGCTAGATGCACGCCGATGTGCGACGCGGCCCTCGACAACGCCGATTGGGCCGCGTCGGGCAGTACGCCACCGGCTGCGGCGGCCGTGGCCGAGAACAGCACAACCCCGGAGATGATGGCCATCTTGGTGGCGGTCTTGGAGGTGGAGAAACGCTGACGCATGGACGAGCTCCTGATCGGGACGTCGTTGAGAGGGGCTGGCTGCATTGCTGCTCGCATCGAGTTGACGATGCTCGCTTCGGCCAGCAGTTCCTCGGGGGTGGCGTCGGCCCGCACGGCGTTGAGGAGTGAGATCAGTTGAGGATCAATCTGGTCGCTGCTGTCGGTGGGATCGAACACATCAAAGAGATCGTTCGAGTGCTCCATTGCGTTACAGGAACTTTTCCGAGTAGCGCTCGACGAGCCGTTTCGTGGCCCGATGCTGCGTGACGCGCACCCAGCCGGCATCGTGCCCGAGCATCTCGGCCACCTGATCCACGCTGAGATCCCCAAGCGTTCGCAGCAGGATCACCTCCGCCTGATCATCGGTGAGGACAGCTGTGATCAGCGCGATTGCTTCTTGCGCCGACATGCTCGCCAGCGCGTGGTGCTCGGCCGACACGGTCCCTCGATCCGTCACGTCGGCAACTGGATCTGTTCTCCGTCGGCCGGCCGTGCGGCGTGCGTCGGCCAGACGAAGGCGAGCGATGGTGAACAGCCATGCTGCAAAATCGGTTGGGTCACCCTCGAACGAAGCGAGTCGTTGGGCAACGGCCAGCCACGTGTCTGCGGCCAGATCGTCTGCCAGCCTGGGTTCGCGTGCCCGCAGGTACCGCAGTAGGCGGGGCTGGAATGCGCGGAACAACGCTGTCAGGCCAGCTGCGTCGCCGCCACGTGCGGCCGTCAGAGCCGCATGTGTCGCTTGGAGACCGAGCTCGTTCGTTTGGAGCACCGTCGGAACGCGCTCCAGATCTGACATCACACCACAGGTATCGACACGGGTGTCGCCGAGATGAGCCAAGGTTTGGCCATCTGAGCTCATTCCAGCTCGACGCCGGGACAGCGGCGCGAGGGTCAGAGACGCTGCAGAATGGTGCCGGTGGCGATGGCGCCGCCACAGCACATGGTGATCAGTGCGATCTCCTTGCCGGTGCGCTCCATCTCGTGCAACGCGGTGGTGATGAGCCGGCTGCCGGTGGAACCCACCGGGTGACCGAGGGCGATGGCGCCACCGTTCACGTTCACCTTGTTCATCAGGTCTTCGCGTGACACGCCATGCACCTGTGCCCAGCTGAGCACCACCGATGCGAACGCCTCGTTGATCTCGATGAGATCGATGTCGTTCATGGTCATGCCGGCATCGGCGAGCACCTTGCGGGTGGCATCGACGGGCCCATCGAGGTGGTAGTACGGATCGCTACCCACGACGCACTGGGCGATGATGCGCGCACGCGGGCGTAGGCCCTCGGCCTTGGCGCGCTCTTCGCTCATCCACAGCACGGCGGCGGCGCCGTCGCTGATCTGGCTGCTGTTGCCAGCGGTGTGGATACCGCCCGGCGCCACCGGCTTGAGCGCTGCGAGCTTCTCGGCCGTTGTCTCGCGCAGGCCGCCGTCGCGGGTGACGACCACGTCGTTGCCGTCGGCGTCGGTGACCGTGACCGGGATGATCTGGCTGTCGAAGCGGCCCTCGTCGGTGGCGCGGATGGCCTTCTGCTGAGAGATCAGGCCGAGGAAATCGACGTCTTCGCGGGTGATGCCGCGCAGTTGGGCGATGCGCTCGGCGGCGCCGAACTGGTCGGGCATGTCCCACGGGAAATCATCGGCCTTCGAGCGGCCATTGACGAACACGCCGTCGACCTGCGGGACGGCCGCGCCCAGCCAGACAGCGCTCATGTGCTCGACACCACAGGCCATGCCGACATCGATGACACCTGCGTGGATCATGTTGTGGATCATGTGGTTGGCCTGCTGGCTGCTGCCACACTGCGTATCGACCGTGGTGGCGGCGACGGTGTAGGGGAGCTTGGCCTGCAGCCAGGCGTTACGCGCCACGTTGCTGCCCTGTTCGCCTGCCTGGGTGACGCAGCCGCCCACGACCTGGCCGACGATGGCGGGGTCGATGCCGGCACGCTCCATCACGCCCACCTGGGCGGCACCGAGCAACTTGGTGGCGTGCAGGTTCGCCAACGCGCCGTTGCGCTTGCCGATGGCCGTGCGGGCTGCTTCGACGATGACTGGGTTCCCCATGACGTGCTCTCTTTCGTGTGGCCGGTGGTGCTGGCTTGTCGTGTGTGGTCCGGCGGCACAGCGCCACCTGCCGACGATGGTTTCTGACGGTTCGTCAGATTCGCTCAGGCTAGCGGTTGCCGTACTGGCGATCTCCAAGCGGGTGGCAAGCTCGGCTGCGCCACGGCGCACGACGTGGTCTACTTGGTCCATGGACAGTTGGGATCTCAGCACGCAGGTGGCGCTGGTCACCGGCGCCGGGAGCGAGCACGGCATCGGTTTCGCTGTGGCCCGCAGGCTCGTCGGCCTCGGTGCCCGGGTGGCCATCACGGCCACGACCGAACGCATTCACGATCGAGCCCGCGAACTCGGGCCGAAGGCGCACGGGTTCGTGGCCGACCTCACCGACCCAGATCAGGTCGGCGCAGTGATCGGAACGGTCGCTGGTTGGAGCAGCCACATCCAGATCGTCGTGAACAACGCAGGAATGGTCTCGGCGGCGGCGGGCTCCGATAGTGCTCGCCGGCTCGACGCGCTCACCCCGGCCGAGTGGGACGATGCACTGGCGCGCAACCTCACCACGGCGTTTCTGGTGTGCCGAGATGTGGTGCCGCACATGCGAGCAGCCGGGTATGGCCGCATCATCAATGTGGCCTCCACCAGTGGACCCGTCTCGGCGTTCGCTCAGAGCAGCGCGTACGCCGCCGCCAAGGCGGGCATGGTGGGCATGACCCGGGTGCTTGCGCTCGAGTTGGCGCGCTCGGGTGTCACCGTCAACGCGGTGGCCCCGGGATGGATCGACACGCCGTCGGTCAGCGACGACGAACGCCGGGCCGGCGCGGCCTCGCCGATGCGTCGTTGCGGCACACCCGACGAGGTGGCCGCGGCCGTAGCGTTTCTTGCCACCCCATCGGCCTCCTATATCACCGGCACCATGCTGGTCATCGACGGTGGTAACGCGATCGCCGAGGATCACAGCGGTGTCTGAGTCGCCAGATGTTGGGGCATTGGCTCAGATATAGCCGTGGACCGAGAAGGCCCACTCCGGCACGCCGTCCATCAGCCGCCGGCCCGATATGGCCGTCGACACGAAGTACAACCATGTGTCGCGCCCGGCCAGCCGCGGGCGGGGGTCCCATGCGCGCACCCAGAAGGGCACCGTTGGTCCATCGGCGCGCAGCAGGGTGCCGCGCAACACCACGCTCCATCCGGTCTCGGTCAGCGAGTCGACGCTGTCGATCTCGAACCCCGCTGGCGTGTCGGGCTGATCGAGCATGCTGTCTGCTCGGGTGCGCAGGACCAATGCAACGTTTCCGCGGCCGTCGGGTACAACCCGGTAGTTCACCGGATAGGCAACAGGATGTCCGTGGTCGATCACGCAGAGCCGGCCGACATCGGTCGATGCCAGCAGCGCAATGCATTCATCGACGCCCAGTTCAACGAAGTTGTGTCCATTGGGAGGTTCGTCAGTCATTGGTCCTCCTGTCGTGGAATCGGTGGGTGCCGACGAGTTTCCCGTCGGTAGTGGTGGTCAGTAGCGGTAGAGGGCAGCCAGAGGTGTACCCGCCGGCAGTCGGTCGGGGCCGACCCGGCGCATGCGTGCACCATGCTGCCAGGCCTCGCTGATGATGAGGTTGACGACATCGGTGGCGCCGGGGCGCCAGTCGTCGAGCGGCTCGGCGGGCGAGTCGGCTAGTACCCATTGGGGGGTGGTCGACGCCACCAGCAGGTCGCTGACCCGGCCCTGTGCGGCGGCGTCGGCCAACTCGGCCAGATCGGTGCTGGCGAGGCCCGTGCCGAGCCGCGTCGCAAGGCGATCGAACAGCACGTCGTCTTGCTCGGCGATCACTGGTTGGATTGCCTCCTGCACCCGCTCATGAAGTTCGCGTGTGCTCAGCTCTTCGGGACTGCCCACCGATGCGCCGATCACCCGGTGGTGGCGGGTGACGCCCTGATACAGCGCAACCCTTGGGGCCGTGCCGGCCACCACCAGTGGCGTCTCGAAGTCGTCGTGGAGATAGTGCATCACGGCGTCGTCCACCTTGTGGAAGAAGCGGGTCAGGCGTTCTTTGCGGTCCTCGTCCTGTGCGCCGCTGCCATGGCTGATGATGCTCATGCCCGAAGCGCCCACGGGTGCTCCGGCATGGCTGCTGCTCATCCGCTCGGAGCGCTCGAACCACAGTGCCTGTTCGACGGAGGTGGGCAGGTCGGGCACCTCGCACGCCGTCCAGCGGGTTAACTCGACCCGCGACAGCGACACGTTCTCTGATCCAACGGTCAGCACGTAGCAGGTGGGGCCGTCGGCCACGCTTGACAGCAGTGGCCCGACCGTGAATCGATCGCCCACCGTCGCGAGGGCATCGACGGGTTGGTCGATGGCGAACTCGGCCGCATAGCCCGGCGACAGGTACAGCGCCAGCCCTCCGGAGTGCTCGGCGATGGCCGTTCGCCCCAGCATCGCCTCGGTCGGTGCGAGCAGCTCGTCGATCGAGCTGGTCTTCAGTGCCTTGAGCTGATCGCGTGCCACCGCCACCAGCCGCTTCAGCTCGAGGTGGGCTCGGCGATCATCGGGATGACGTCGGTCGATCGGCACGATGATGGAAACACACGGTGTCGAGGTGCGGCGCGTCAGTGCATCAAAAGATGCGGTGGTCAGTGTTGTCATGTTGGTCCTCTATTCGAGTCCTGCTGGGGGAGTGCTCCGGTCGGATGGCTCGTCGATCTCAACGAGCGTTGCCTCGGCGAGCAGCAGCGTGGACGCCACGCCGACAGCGTTTTCCAGGGCGATGCGCACGACCTTGGTCGGGTCGATGATGCCGAATTCGTCGAGGTCACCGAATGTCTTCGTGCGCGCATCGAATCCGAAGAAGCCGGTGCCGTTGCGAACCTTTTCCACGACGGGGCCTTCGTCGATGCCAGCGTTACGGGCGATCTGGCGTGCCGGCACCTCGAGCGCCACTCTCACCACATGGACGCCGGTTCGCTCGGCGCCTTCGCAGGCCTCCTCGAGCGCGTCGACCGCCGCAATCGTGCGCAGCAACGCTGTTCCGCCACCGGGCACGATGCCCTCGACGGCGGCGGCTCTCGTCGAGGCGATGGCGTCGTCGAACGCTTCCTTCAAGCGCTTCAGGCCGGCTTCGGAGACGGCCCCGACGCGGATCACGGCAACACCACCCGACAGCTTGGCGAGTCGTTCCTCGAGCTTTTCGCGGTCGTAGTCCGATGTCGTGTCCTTGGCCTGGCGGCGGATCTCCTCGCACCGTTGTGCGACCGCACCCGGATTGCCGCGGCCGCCGATGATGGTGGTGGAGTCCTTGTCGATGACCACACGCTCGGCGCTGCCCAGGTCATCGAGCGTGACGTTCTCGAGCTTGATGCCGAGATCCTCGGAGATCACGCGCGCGCTGGTGAGAACCCCGATGTCGTCGAGCATGGCCTTGCGTCGATCGCCGAAACCGGGGGCCTTCACGGCCGCGGCGGCCAGCGATCCGCGCACCTTGTTGACCACGAGGGTGGCCAGGGCCTCGCCGTCGATGCTCTCGGCGATCATCAGGATCGCGCGGCCGCTCTTGGCCACCTGCTCGAGGAGCGGTAACACATCGGCCATCGCCGTGATCTTGCGGTCCACCAGAAGGATCAGCGGGTTCTCCAGCACGGCTTCCATCGCCTCTGCGTCGGTCACGAAGTAGGGCGACATGAAGCCCTTGTCGAACTGCATGCCCTCGACGACTTCCAGGGTGGTCTCCGTGCCGCGCGCCTCGTCCACCTCGACAACGCCTTCGGTGCCGACCTTGTCGACGGCGTCGGCGACGAGGGCACCGATCTCGGGGTTGTTGTGTGCAGACGCGGTGGCGATGTGGGCGGTGTCGGTCTTGTCCTTGACGGGCCGGGAGAAGCCCTGCAGGGCGGCGACTGCGGCATCGCAGCCCTTGGCCATGCCGCGACAGATCCCTACAGCGCTCACGCCGATGACCACGTTGCGTAATCCCTCGGCGAACATGGCGTGGGCCAACAGGGTGGAGGTGGTGGTGCCATCGCCCACCCGTTCGCCGGTCTGAACCGCTGCATCGCGCAATAACTGTGCGCCGAGGTTCTCCACGGGGTCCTTCAACTTCACGGCCTTGGCAATGGTCACACCGTCGTCGCACACCAGCGGCGCGCCCCATTTCTTCTCGATCAACACGGATCGTGATTCCGGACCCAGCGTGCCCCGGACGGCGTCGGCAAGTGTCGCTGCTCCGGCGAGCAGCTTTGTGCGCGCTTCGTCACGGAAGCGCAGTTCGGTATACGTCATGACATCCTTTCGAATCTTGCGATGCCAGCCGACTCATGGTGTTCTCCTGCTCTCTTGTTACTGCCGGAGGTGGCCGTTTCCTAGAGGCGTTGGTCACTAGGCGCTCCGTCGGGTCTTGTCGGTCCGGTTCGTGGCGTTCATGCTGAACGTGCACGCCGATGACCGTCGTGGCCGTAGGTCGTGCTGGCGCTGAGGGAGGTGGACGATGGACCTGATCTCGACACAGGACCTGACGAACCAGATCGATCGAGTGTGCGTGCCGATGCACGGCGGGCCCAACGATTACGACGACGTGCTCGATGCCGTTGGTGATCGCTCGGTAGTGCTGTTGGGCGAGGCCACGCACGGGACGCGCGAGTTCTATGCTGAGCGGGCCCGGATCACCCGGCGGCTCATCACCGAGAGCGGGTTCATCGCCGTCGCGGCCGAGGCTGATTGGCCCGATGCCTGTCGTGTGCACCGGTATGTGACCGGGGTTTCCGACGACACATCGGCCAACCAGAGCCTGGGCGATTTCCGGCGGTTCCCGGCATGGATGTGGCGCAACCTCGAGGTTGTGGCGTTCGTCGAATGGTTACGTCACCACAATCAGCAGCTCGTCCCGCAGGACCGGGTGGGCTTCTACGGTCTCGACCTGTACAGCCTGCACGCGTCGATCGAGGCGGTGCTCGGGTACCTCGACGGAGTCGATCCACAAGCCGCGGCGCGAGCGCGCGAACGCTACGCCTGCTTCGATCGCATCGAGCGCGACGGCCCGGCGTACGGGGCGCGCACCTGGCGCAATGCCAGCGACTCGTGCGAGCCGCAGGTCGTCGAGCAGCTGATCGATCTGCGCGAGCGTTCGGCGGACTATCTGGCGCGCAACGGCTGGTTCGAGCGCGACGAGTTCTTCTTCGCCCGTCAGAACGCCCGTCTGGTGCGCGATGCCGAGGAGTACTACCGCGAGATGTACCGGGCCGACGTCTCGTCGTGGAACCTGCGTGACCTGCACATGGCCGAGACTGTCCAAGCGCTCAGCGAGCACCTGGTGGGGGTCGACCGGCCGGCCAAGATCGTGGTGTGGGAGCACAACTCCCACGTCGGCGATGCGCGATCCACGGGTATGGCCCGGCGCGGCGAACACAACGTCGGGCAACTGTTGCGGCAGCAGTACGGTGCCGACGATGTTCTGCTCGTGGGTTTCACCACCTATGACGGCACGGTCACTGCGGCCAGCAACTGGGGTGGTGTTGCCGAACGCAAGCGTGTCCGACGGGCGCTTCCCGGCAGCGTGGAGGAGCTGTTCCACGAGGTGGGGCATCCCCGGTTCTCGCTGCGGACCAGGCTCGACGGGGCGCTGGCGGATCACCTGCGCGAGTGGCGCCTGCACCGTGCCATCGGGGTGATCTACCGGCCCGAGACCGAACTGGCGAGCCACTATGTCGAGACCAGAGTCGCCGATCAGTTCGACGTCGTGATCCACATCGACCGCACCCACGCGCTCGAACCGCTGGAACGCACGAGCATGTGGGAGCAGGGCGAGTTCCCCGACACCTACCCGTTCGGCCTGTGACGCGCCAGCCGGGCGCCTGCTCGGCGCCCGGCTCGCTGCAATGGTCACCGTCGGGGGGACAGGACCGAGACAAGTGTTCGGGTGAGACGAATGGCTCAGTCGCGCAGCACCGGCACCTTCATGGGGGCGGGTGTGGTGGGAGCGGTGGGCACCGGCACCTTCACCTCGAGGATGCCGTCCTTGTAGGTGGCCTTCACGTCGGCCGGCAGGGTGCCCTCGGGCAACAACAGCGTGCGCTGGAAGGAGCCGTAGCGGAACTCGCTGCGGGTTGACCCGTTCTGCTTGCTCTCCGTGGATTCGCGGCGCTGCACCGTGAAGGTCAAGGCGCCGTCGGTCATCTCGATGTCCACGTCCTTGTCGGGGTCGATGCCGGGAGCCTCGGCGCGGATCGTCAGGATGCCGTCCGTGACGGTCTCTTCGACCTTGATCTCCGGCTCGAACCTGGCCAGACCGCGCAGCAGGTCGGGAAACCGCCATTCGTCGTTGAACAGGTCCGGGAGGCCCCAATCGTCGTTGAACAAACGATCAAGACGTCCGCGCTTGGTCGGAACGATGCTGGTGGTCATGGTGTCCTCCTTGTGAATGTTCGGGTTCTGATCGCTGAGAATCCCGGGTGTGCCTCCGTTGTGCCACGCCATGGCCTCGCCCGCCAGAGGCGACCTTCGGCTTCTGCTGGGACCTTCGTCGGTGGTGCCGCCCTGCCTGCCAGGTCAGGCGCCGGTATCGGGCGCGCCGCCGCCGCTGCCGTCGTAGGAATCCTGGGTGTCGTACAGCTCGACATCGTCCACGGCACGTTGCGCTGCCGGTGCGCGGAGATCGATGATCTCCACCGTCGTGTCCTGCCTGTCGCCCCATTGGTCTGCCACGAGCGCCGCCTGTTCGGTGGTCTCGCACAGCTCGCGGTGCACGATGTCTCCCGTGTGCAGCACGCGCAC
>CAFBLP010000079.1_pt1 | contig 15358 bp, 13 predicted proteins | sample 7268181 | NCBI WGS metagenome assembly CAFBLP01 (sample SAMEA6814034, study PRJEB35770) | freshwater metagenome | biome: Freshwater; feature: Freshwater reservoir; material: water | place: Czech Republic | collected 2017-05-23 | depth 30m m | reverse complement strand
GGCCTCGGACGCGGTGGTTGGATCGCCGCCGAAGAGCACCTCGGTGGCAGAGCGGGCGGCGTCAAGCGCCCCGGGTCCGTGGACCAACTCGGTCAGTTCATCAGCCAGGGCGCGCTGTGCAGCCCGGCGCTCGGGGGCAGCTTGATGTGCCTCGATCTCGTCGGCGAGCTCGCTGACCGCTCGGAGCGAGAACATTTGTAGGTAGCGACCCACCATGGCATCGTCGACCTGTATCCAGAACTGACGGAACTGGTAGGGCGATGTCTGAGCGGGATCGAGCCAGACCGCACCCCCGACCGACTTGCCGAACTTGGTGCCGTCGGCTTTGGTGACCAGCGGGTGCGTCATGGCATGCGCCGATTTGGACAGGCTGCGCCTGATCAAGTCGACCCCGGCCACGATGTTGCCCCACTGGTCGGAGCCTCCGGCCTGCATCTCGACGCCTTCGTGCTCGTACAGGTGGCGGAAGTCGTTGGCCTGGAGCAGCGAGTAGCTGAACTCGGTAAACGACAGGCCGGTGTCGCTGTCGAGCCGGCTGCGAACACTGTCCTTGGCGAGCATCTGGTTGACCGTCACGTACTTGCCGACGTCGCGCAGGAAGTCGAGCAGTGTGATCGGCTCGGTCCAATCGGCGTTGTTCACCAACTTCGCCTGAAACCTGCCCGGGCTGAAGTCGAGCAGCCGTTGGAGCTGGGTTTCGATGCACGACACGTTGTGCCGCAGCGTGTCGAGATCGAGCAGGTTGCGTTCGTCGCTGCGCCCCGAGGGGTCGCCGACCATGCCGGTGGCACCACCGGCCAGCGGGAACGGCTTGTGCCCCGCCATCTGGAATCGACGCAGGTAGAGCTGCCCGACCAGATGCCCCACGTGCAACGAGTCAGCCGTCGGGTCGAACCCCACGTAGACACCGATGGGCCCATCGGCCAGGCGCGACGCAAGAGCGCCACGATCGGTGGAGTCGTGGATGAGACCACGACGATCGAGGTCAGTGAGCAGGTCCATAGCGGCTCTATGTTGCCACTTCGCTCCCCCATGCGCACCCTTGGTTTGCCGCTAGGTTTTCCACATGCGTCATGCCCTGTCCCTTCCGCCCTTTGGTGGACTCTCCGATCCCTCCGCACTCGTCGACATCGCTGTCGCGGCGGAGGCGAACGGCTGGGATGGCGTCTTCGTCTGGGACCACCTCCTCCGACCGATCGAGCAGGCCACCCAGATCGCCGATCCGTGGATCATGATGAGCGCAATTGCCGCGGCCACCACCCGTGTGCGCATCGGCCCGATGGTCACCCCAGTGGCCCGCCGGCGCCCACTGAAGCTGGCCCGCGAGATCGCCACGCTCGACCTGCTGTCCAAGGGCCGCCTCATCATGGGCCTCGGACTCGGCGTCGACTCGGGCGGAGAACTGACGCGCACCGACGAAGAACTCGATCCCAAGGTCCGCGGCGAGATGCTCGACGAGGGCATCGAGATCCTCGACCATCTCCTGCGAGGAGACCATGTGGTGCATGAGGGGCGTCATTACAAGATGGATGGCATCACGTTGGCTCCTACGGGCGCACAGACACCACGCGTGCCCTTCTGGTTGGCTGCACGGGGAGCGAACCTGACGCCACTGAAGCGTGCCGCCCGGTTCGAGGGCCTGTGCCCCACCGTGATCACGCCAGAGCGCTTCGGCGAGATCGTCGACTACATCGGCGGGCTCCGCGGCACGCTCGACGGGTTCGAGTTCGCCCTGATGACCACGCCCGACCACCATTTCGACGAGTACGAAAAGCGCGGTGCCACCTGGGCGATCCACGAGATGCAGCCCAGCCAGAGTGCTGCGCAGGTGATGGGCATCGTCACCACGGCACTCGGCTGAACCGATTGAACGCCGGGAGTTCTCGCTGATGACTGCTGAGCCTGGTGCTGTTGAAGCGTCGCTGCAGGCCCAGGCCGCATCGGCGGAGCACATCGGTTCGCCCTTGTACGCGTCGCTGCTCAGCGAGTTGCTCGCCGACCACCGCGCTGGCGGCATCACCGCTGACCTGCTCGACGGCGTGAGCGCCCAGCCCACCCACGACGCCATCCCTCTGCGTTATCTCGCTACCGCGCACCGGCTGGCGCTCGCCGGCGACGCCCCGGGGCTGGCGAGGCTGTATCCATCGTGCGGGGGCACCTGGCGGGGCGAGACGCTGGGACGGGAGTTCATCGAGGTCGCCCGCCAGCACCGCAGCGCGTTCGAGGCTGGCGTGCGGCGCAACGTGCAGACCAACGAGGTCGGACGCGCCCCGGTCCTGGCGACAGCGTTCGCGCTGATCACCCGTCGCCACCGAATGGCGCTCGATCTGTTAGAGATCGGCGCTTCGGCCGGGTTGCTCTCGCACTGGGACCGATACCACTACGACACCGGGTTCACATCGGCGGGCGACCCGGACAGTCCGCTGCGCTTCGACGCCCGATGGTGGAACGACCCGAAGCCGTCGCTGTCGGGCAAAACGGTGGTGGCGTCGACGCGCTGCAGCGACATCGACCCGATCGACATCACCACGGCGGCCGGACGCCTGACCATGCTCTCGTTCGTGTGGCCCGACCAACAGGAGCGCCTCGATCGGCTGCGCACGGCGCTCGACATCGCCGCCCGTTTGCCGATCACCGTCGAGCGCGCCGATGCCGGCGACTGGCTGCAAGCGCAGCTCGCCCTGGCGCCAAGCACCGGCGTTGCCACCGTGGTCTTCCACTCGATCGTGTGGCAGTACCTGCCGCGCCCAACACGCGATGGCGTGCGCCGGGCCATCCATGCTGCCGCCGACCGCGCCAGCGAGCAGGCACCGGTGTTCTGGCTGCGGATGGAACCGGCCGGACCCACCTTCGCCGACGTACGCCTCACATCGTGGCCGGGCGGCGGCGAGGAGGTACTGGCCGAGGTCGGCTACCACGGCACCGGCATCCGCTGGCTCGCTGCGGACTGAACGTCAGCTCGTCATCAGCCGAGGCGTTGACGAACCAACTCGGGCACACGTGACGGACTGGTGGTGCCGGGCGCCACGCTGACATAGGTGATGCCCGCCGTGAATCGTTGGGCGCCCAGCACCGAGCCCACGACCGACACGTCGAAGCTCGCATTCCCCCATCGGGTGACGCTGCACGCCAGTTCGGCGGTATCCCCGAAGCGCAGCGGCCCATCCCAGGTGATCGTGGCCGCCTTCAGCATGAAATCGAACCCGAGCGATTCGAAACCATGACCATCAGGGGCGAGCGCCGTGCGGAACCAGGTGTCGACCGCATCGTCGCAGTAGGCCATGTAGTGCGCGTTGAACACGACCTTCTGCATGTCGCATTCGCCATACCGGACACGGATCGAGTGCACGAACGTCACGGGTGACACCTTACGGTCCGGCGTTGATGAAATCCCTGACGGCGTCGGCGATCATCTGCACGGCGATCGCAGCCACCAACATGCCCGACACACGCGACACCAGCAGTACACCCGTCGGCCGGATGGCGCGCATGATCAGACCGCTGAAGCGCAGCGCAAGGAACGTGACCAGCATCGTCGCCATCAACCCCAGCGCGATCGCCAGCAGGTCACGGGGACCAGCACTCCGGCCGACGAACACGATGGTGGCCACGATCGCCCCGGGACCGGCAAGTAACGGCGTGCCGAGCGGCACCATGGCGATCGACGTGCGCTGCTGTGGCGTCATCTCGGCGACCGCCGAGGCTTCACGCCCCGACAGCAATTCGAGCGAGACGAGGAGCAACAGCAGGCCGCCCGAGGCGCGCAGCGCGGGCACCGTCACGCCCAGATACTCGAGCACCTGCCGCCCGCCGATGGCGAACAACCCGATCACCAAGAACGCGGTGGACACTGCCACCAGCGCGGCCTGGTTGCGTTCCTTGGGTGACAGCGCACGCGTGACGCTGAGGAAGATCGGCACGTTGCCGGGCGGATCGATGATGAACAGCACCGTCACGAACACCTCGCCCAGCAGCCGCCAGCTCATCGGGCCAGCTTCACAACTCGGAGCTCATCGGGAGGTCCCGACCCATCGACTCCACTCGCCCAGCGACTCGGTGAAGCGCTGCATCTGCACCGCCACCGGAACAGGTCCCGCACCGCCAGGCGTGGTGCGCCGGGTAACGGCCACACCAGGCGCCACCAGGGCAGCAGCCTCGGCACCGAGGAGCGGGTGCCCGGCCACCAACTCGCGCAAGGACGCGGTGCCGCCGAGGGCCTCACGCACCAGAGCGCCGACAATCGCATGGGCCTCGCGGAACGGAATCCCCCGCAGCACCAGCCATTCGGCAAGATCCGTTGCAGAGCCACTCTCGCTGTCGGCAGCGGCCTGCATGCGCTCAGGAACGAACGTCGCCGTGGCGATCATGCCGGTCATGGCCCCAAGACCGAGACGCACCTGGTCCATAGCGTCGAACAACGGTTCCTTGTCCTCTTGGTAGTCGCGGTTGTAGCTCAACGGCAGACCCTTCATTGTGGCGAGGAAGCCCGTGAGGTCACCGATGATCCGTCCAGCCTTACCGCGCGCCAGTTCGGCGATATCGGGGTTCTTCTTCTGCGGCAGCATCGATGAACCCGTTGCGTACCCGTCGTCGAGCTTGGCGAAACCGAACTCCTCGCTGGTCCACAGCACCCATTCCTCGCCGAGGCGCGACAGGTTGATGGCCACCATCGTGAGATCGAACAACACCTCTGCGATGTGGTCACGCGACCCAACCGCATCGAGGGAGTTCTCGAAGACAGCCGTGAAGCCCAGTTCGCTGGCGGTGAATGCCGGATCGAGTGGAAGCGACGACCCGGCGAGTGCCGCGGCCCCGAGCGGCGACACATCAACGCGCCGAAGGGTGTCGCGGATTCGTTCGAGGTCGCGTGTCAGCGCCCAGCCATGGGCCAGCAGGTGATGCGCGAGCAGCACCGGCTGGGCACGTTGCATGTGCGTGTATCCGGGGAGGTAGACCTGTCCGGCGTCGCCGGCACGTGCCAGCAGGACCCGCTGCAGGTCGACGATGCGTTCGGCGACGACGCGCAGTTCGCGCATGACCCACAGCCGGACATCGGTGGCGGACTGGTCATTGCGGCTGCGCCCGGTGTGCAGTTTGCCGCCGGCCGGGCCAGCGAGCTCCGTGACCCGGCGTTCAACCGCAGTGTGGACATCCTCGTCACTCGGCTGGAACACGAACGCGCCCGACCGCATCTCGTCGGCGACCTGGTCGAGCGCAACCAGGATTGCGTCCCGTTCGGGCCCCGACACCAGACCGGCATGCGCCAACCCACGCACATGGGCACGCGAGCCGGCAATATCGTCGGGCCACAGGCGTAGGTCGAACGAGAGGCTCTCGGTGAACGCCATCAGTTCAGCGGCCGGGCCTCCCTCGAAGCGACCGTGCCACAGTGTCTTGGAGTGATCGTCGGGCATCGGGGCATCGTGAGGGTTCGTGTTCATCAGCGCGCTCCGTCCACGCCGGCGAGGTCGCGCAGCTTGGCGGCCAACTTGGCACCGGTGGTGGTCTCGTCAGCAATGACCAACAACGTGTCGTCGCCGGCGACAGTACCGAGCACGCCCTTGATGCCGGACCGATCGAGTGCCGAGGCCACCACGTGCGCACAACCCGGGGGCGTACGGATGACCACGTTGTGATAGGCGTGGCGCACCTCGGCGACCCACTCGCCCATCACCCTGCGAAGTTGGTCCTCGGGGGCGATGCGCGCCGGTTCGTACTCGGGGATCGCATACACCGTGTCGCCACCGGGAACGCGCACCTTCACGGCGCCCAGGTCCTCGAGATCGCGCGACACGGTTGCCTGGGTGGCAGCGATGCCCTCGACCGCCAGCAACTCGAGCAGCTGCGGCTGGCTGGTGACCGGGTGCTTGCCGATGAGCCGACTGATCGTCTGCTGCCGTTGCACTTTGGTGGTCATGTGCGAACTCCCAGAAGAAAGGCGAGGAGTCCCCGCGACGCATGCATTCGGTTGTGGCCCTGGCGGATGACGCGTGATCGAGGGCCGTCGATCACGCTCGCAGCCACCTCGTAGCCGCGGTAGGCGGGCAGGCAGTGCATGAACACCGCCTCAGGGGCAGCGTTCGACATCAGCGCGTCGTTGACCTGATAGCGGGAGAAGACTTCGCGGCGCTGAGCCTTCTCTGTCTCCTGCCCCATCGATGTCCACGTATCAGTGTGCACGGCGTCGGCCCCGGCCGTGGCCATTGCCGGGTCGACGAAGTGCTCCAATGACCCACTGCCGATGCGCCGCAGTGCATCCACTTCGTCGACCGACGCATCGTGTCCGATCGGACATCCGAGCCGCACGTGCGCTCCCATCATCAGGCACGCCTGTGTCAGCGAACGCGCCACGTTGTTGAAATCACCGACATACGCAACGGTGCGCCCGGAAAGGCTCCCCCACTCCTCAGTCATCGTGAGCACATCGGCCAGAGCCTGCAGTGGGTGGCTGTGATCGCTGAGCATGTTGACCACGGGCACGGAGCTGACGGCCGCCATGCGCTGCACGACGGCGTGGTCGAACACCCGCGCAGCAAGCACACGGTGGTAACCCTCCATGATGCGCGTGACATCCTCGACGCTCTCGCGCACGTCGAAGCCGACCTCCTCACCGCGGGTGTACACCGGGTGCCCGGCGAGCTGCACCACGGCCATCTCCATGCTCTGGCGCGTGCGGTTGGATGGCTTCTCGAAGATCAGGGCAACGCCGGCGCCGGCAAGGGGTCCACCGAGATCTGCCGTGGGCATCGCGCTGAGCACGAGGACCTGCGCAAGTTCGGTGGCGGTCAGGTCGGTGATTTCCAGGAAGTGACGCAGGGTCACGCGAGTACCTCGGCGATCATCGCGACCGCTTCGTCGATCTCGGCGTGGCTCACTGTGATGGGCGGCGCCAGGCGGAGCGCGGTGCCGGTGACGGCGTTGGTGACGAGCCCCCTCTGCAGCAGGGCCGCATACGCCACCTTCGCATCACGACCGTCGGCCAGCTCGGCGGCCAGCAACAACCCTTGCCCGCGGACGCTGTCGACGCCAGGGGTCGCCGCCAACTTGGCGCTCAGGTAGGCACCCTTGGCTGCGCTGAGCGCTGGCGCATCGATACGGCGCATCTCGTTGATGACCGCGCGTACTGCTGCTGTGGCAATGGCCGTGCCGCTGTAGGTGCTGCCGTGGTCGCCCGGTTGAAAAGCGGAGGCCACATCGAGTCGGGCCCACACAGCCCCCACGGGAAAGCCATTACCCATCGCCTTGGCCATCGTGACGACATCGGGAACGACATCGTGATGCTGGAAACCGAACCACCGACCCGTCCGAGCAAAGCCGGTCTGCACCTCGTCGATGATCATCAACATGCCGCGCTCGTCGCACAGGTCGCGAATGCCGCGCAGGTAGCCATCGGGCGCCGGCATCACGCCCCCCTCGCCCTGAACGGTCTCGATGAGCACAGCACCCACCGACGGGTCAATGGCCGCTTGCAGCGCCTCGAGGTCGCCGAACGCGACATGCCGGAAGCCCTCGGGCATGGGGAAGAACGGCTCGTGCTTGGCTGGCTGGCCGGTGGCGGCGAGCGCCGCGAGCGTGCGCCCGTGAAAGCTGCCGTATGCAGACACCACCACATGGCGGCCGCGGCCACCGAACTTACGCGCCAGCTTCATTGCGGCCTCGTTGGCCTCGGCACCGGAGTTACAGAAGAAGGTCTGTCCAGCTTCACCAGTGGCCTCGCGCAGCAGGGCGTTGACCATCTGTGCGGCCTCGGTGGCCACGGGGTTGGCAAACAGGTTCGACACGTGCATGAGCGTGCGCGCCTGCTCGCAGATGGCGTCCGCGATGACCGGGTTCGAGTGCCCGAGCGAGATGACGGCAAGTCCCCCGAGGAAGTCGAGATATCGCTTCCCATCCACGTCCCACAGCTCGGTGCCGCTACCGCGGGCGAACATCACCTGCGGGGCGCCGAAGACCGGCATGAACGGGCAGCGATCGCCCTGTACGTCGAATGTATGAGCGCTCACGCGCCACCTCCATGAACCATTGTGCCGATGCCGTCATCGGTGAAGACCTCGAGTAGGAGGACGTGCGGAATGCGCCCGTCCAAGATGTGGGCGCGGCCCACGCCGTGACGCAACGCTCGCACACAGCTCTCGACCTTGGGGATCATCCCGCCGGCGATGGTGCCATCGATCATCAGCGCATCGAGCTCGTCGGGCGTGGTCTGGCGGATCAGGCTGCTCGGGTCATCGACCACGCGGCGGAGCCCTTCGATATCGGTGAGATAGACCAGCTTCTCGGCGCCGAGCGCCTCGGCAATCGCTCCGGCCACGGTGTCGGCGTTGATGTTGTACGCCTGACCGGAGGCGTCGCTTCCGATGGTGGCGATCACTGGGATCAACTCCTCGTTGAGCAACCGGTTGAGAATGGTTGGATTGACACCGGTGACATCACCGACGAAACCGAGTTCGGCATCACGCGGCGCTGCCACGATCAGCCCGGCATCTGCGCCCGATACACCTACGGCGAGCGGGCCGTGCACGTTAATGGCAGCCACGAGTTGCGGATTGACCTGGCCGACCAGGACCATGCGGGCGATGTCGACGGTCTCGGCATCGGTGACGCGTAGCCCGTTACGGAATTCGGCCACCTTGCCCAACCGGGCCATCAACGCGCTGATCTGGGGACCTCCACCGTGCACGACGACGGGTCTCATGCCGACCGCGTGCATCAGCACGATGTCCTGCGCGAACAGGGCCAGGGCATCGCCCTCGGTTGCCCCGGCGAGCGCATTCCCTCCGTACTTGACGACCACCGTGCGGCCCGCGAAGCGGCGGATGTACGGCAACGCCTCCAGCAGGACATCAGCCTTCAGCGCCGGGGTCGACATCACTGTGGGCGAACCGGGATCGGCGGCGCTCACGGGTACAACCCCACGGAGGCGAGCCCGGCGGTCTCATCGAGACCGAGTGCAACGTTGGCCGCCTGTACAGCCCCACCGCTGGCTCCCTTGGCCAGATTGTCGATGGCGCAGATGACCATGACGGTGTTGGTGCGCTCGTCGAAGCGGGCGGTGATGTGAACGGCGTTCGTGCCGAGCGTTGCCTTGGTGGCCGGCGGCGTGGGGCGAACGACCACGAACGGTTCGTTGGCGTAGGTGCGGGCCAGCGTGGCCAGCAATGATGCCGTGGTGATCTTGGCGCCGGCAGCGGGCCGGGCATAACACGTGGCCAGGATGCCCCGGTTCATCGGCGCGAGATGCGGGGTGAACAGCACTTGGGCGCCGATGACCTGCTCGATCTCGGGTGTGTGGCGGTGATCGAGAAGACCATAGGCCTCGAAGTTCTCGTCGACCGTGCAGAACATGCTGCCGTGCTTCAACGCCCTGCCCGCACCCGAGATACCGGTGGCATTGTTCACGATGATGCCTGTCGTCTCGATCATGCCGCTCTCCACCAACGGGCGCAGCGCCAGGCTCGCCGCTGTCACATGGCAGCCCGGCGTGGCAATGAGCCGTGCACCCACCAGCTCGCTGCGGTAGAGCTCGGGAAGTCCGTAGACCGCCTCAGCGAGGAGCTCGGGCTGATCATGCTCGAAGCCGTACCACTGCGGGTAGAGCGAGGCGTCCTTCAGGCGATACGCAGCCGACAGGTCGACCACGCAACCCACCTTTCCGACCAACTGCGGCGCAAGGTCCAAAGACGCCTCGTGGGGCAGGCCGAGAAACACGAGATCGAGCCCCACCGTGGCCGATTCATCGAATTCGGAAAAAACCAGGTTGGGGTACCTGACCGCAAGGCTCGGGTAGAGCGACGCAGCCAGTGTCCCCGCCTGCGTGTCGCCCGTGGCTACCACCACCTCGTACTGGGGATGCTGCGCGGCGATACGCAGCAGTTCAGCCCCGGTGAAACCACTTGCGCCGATGATGCCAACTCGAACCATAGACGCATGATCATACATATCAATGCATGATCATGCAACGACTCCGCAGCGACGGTCCGGCATGCGACAGGCACACAACTCGCGCACCGATCGGGCAGACTGGCGAGGTGCCACACGAGGACTCGCCGACACTCGGAACGAAGGGTTCGCTGCTGGTCGCCGTGCCGCTGCTCGAGGAACCGACCTTCCATCGAACCGTGATCTACATGCTGCAGCACACCGACGAGGGAGCTCTGGGGCTGGTCATCAATCGACCGACGACGCAAGAGCACGTGCCTGGTCTCGATCCATGGATGCACGAGCTCTCCTACCCACCGGTGGTCTTCAGCGGCGGTCCTGTGCAGGACAACACGCTCATCGCGCTGGCTGCTCTGGCGCTCGACGTCGAGGCAGAAGGCTTCTCCTCGCTGGGCAACGGGCTCGGCACGGTCGATCTCTCGCTGCTCCCTGATGAACTCGCCGAAGGCCTGCAGCAGCTTCGGGTGTTCCGTGGGTACTCCGGCTGGGGCCCCGGGCAGCTCGACAACGAACTGGACGAGGGGTCCTGGATCGTGCTCGCTGGCGGCGCAGCCGACGTGTTCTCGACCGAGCCCGAGGGTCTGTGGCGCGCTGTCCTACGCCGGGCGGGCGGGCGCATCGCCCTCCTGGCCGACGCCCCCGGCGAACTGGGCTGGAACTGATCCCCCGCCGCGCAACGACGGCCCTGACAGCGGCCCTGCTGTTGTTGGTGCTCGGTGCCGCGATCCGTTTGATCCGGGTGAACGAGCCGCTCGTCGACTATGCGAGTACCCGGCAGTACTACGGAGCACTGATCGCGCGTGAGTACGAACAGGCCCTCGGCGGCAGCGGCGCAGGCCTCGACCCTGCCGTGGTCTCCCGGGCGGCGCCGTCCCCTCTGGAACTACCCATCAACGAAGCGGTCACTGCGATCGGATGGCGACTGTTGGGCAGCGAGCCAATGTGGGCGGCGCGGGCTCTCTCGATCCTTGCGTGGACCCTCGGGGGCTGGATGCTGTTCGTCCTCATGCGCCGTCTTGCCTCACCGCTGGCAGGTGTCGTCGCCGTCGGCGTCTGGTCGCTGCTTCCTTTTGCCATCACGGCTTCGCGGTCGCTTCAGCCCGATCCACTCATGGTCGCCGCCATCGTCGGCGCCGTACTGGCGCTGGTCGTGTACGACGACGAACCGAGCCGCCGTCATCTCATCGTGGCAGCGTTGGCCGGCGCCTTCGCGCTCCTCGCCAAATTACCCGCCGTGTTCTTCATCGCACCGACCTTCGCTGCGTTGCAGTGGCGGCGCGGCGGCTGGAGCGCGCTCTGGTCGCGGACGACCGCTGTCTACGCCGCCGCCGTTCTGGTTCCGTCGGTTGCCTACCTCGCCTATGGAACCTGGATCGACAACTTCCTGCAGGGGCAAGAGAGCGGCCGCATCGAACCACATCTCCTGCTGACCGTTCGGTTCTGGAAGCAGTGGCTGTACATGGTGTCGCACAACATCGGCATCGTCGCGCCGATCATCGGTGCCGCGGCATTACTTGTGGCCAAGGGCCGCAGCAGATGGATCCTCGGTGCGCTCTTCGCCGGATATGTGGCCTTCGGGCTGGCGTTCACGGTGCACTACTCCACCCACGAGTACTACCACTTACCCCTCGTTGCGGTCCTGTCCGTGGGCGTGGGACTGTCGGTCGAGTGGGCCGTTCCGTTCGTTCGATCGCGTTGGACCCGACTGACGCCCGTATGGCTGGGCATCACCGCTGCTGTCGTGGTGGCGGCGAGTGTTCGCTTCGGCCAATACGGTTTCACCCCACACCCCATCAGCAATGCCGCCCGACGCAGCGAACTGACGGCACCAGCTGACATCGCCGTCTTTCTGCGCAACGAGGCCGGGGTGGTCACCCTGGCCCCGCAATACGGGCTCTCCCTTCGCTTTCACGCAGGTGTCACCGGGGGCGTGTGGCCCGGCCGGAACGACGAACCACCGCAAGACGCCGGGGCCGTCGCCAGCACGTTCGCCGCTCTGCGCGCCCGACACGGTGCGCGCTATTTCGTCATCACCGACATGGTCGAGTGGCATGCCCAACCGCTCCTGCGCGCCTACCTGGACAGCCGATACGTACCGCTGGCGGCTGAAACCGACTACATCATCTACGACCTCCATGAAGGGGGCGGCTGATCCGCCACCAGGGCCGCTGTACGTCAACTGCGAAGTTGAGCACCCAGCTTGGTTGCAACTGCAACAACCTTGGAGCGGACACCGGACACCTCGACATCGGTCAGCGTATGATCCGCAGCCTGTAGGCGCAGGCGATACGCCAGGCTGCGAGCGCCATCGGCCGCACCGGCGCCGCGGTAGACGTCGAACAACGACAGGTCCACCAACAGATTGCCGGCAGCCTGGCGAATGGCCTTGTCGAGCTTCTCCGCCGGAACGGTGTCGGCCAAGACGAACGCCAGGTCGAAGTCGCTGGATGGATAGCGGCTCGTGGCCTTCCACTGCGGGATCTTCGGCTCGACGGCGAGCAGCCGCGACAGGTCGACCTCCAGCCAGGCCACGCGCTCGGTGACGCCAAAGGCTGCCAACACGCTGGGGTGCACCTCGCCGACGGCGCCAACGACATCGCGGCCCACCGACAGCGTCGCTGAGCGGGTGGGGTGCAGGCCGGACGGAACGATCGACTGGTCGACGCGGGCCCCGAAGCCCATCGCCGACACGAGCTCGCGCCACAGCGCCATCGCAGCCGTGGCGTCGCTGCCCGCCAGGGCAACGGCGAGCCCCTCGTATTCAGGGGGCAGCTCGGTGGTGCGATCTCCCGGCGGGTAGACGTGGCCGATCTCGAAGAAGCAAACGCCCTGACGGCGGTGCGACTCGTTGAAGGCAATGGCCTTCAACAGTCCCGGGCGCATGGATGGACGGAGAACGTCCTCGTCGGCAACCAGCGGATTCGTCACATGGATCGCTGCGTCCGGCAGGCCTGCGTTGGCCAGCATGGCATCGCTGAGGAACGAGTCGGTGATGGCCTCGGTGAGCCCCAGCCCGACCAGCAGCTGGCGCAGCAGGCGGCGGCGCTGTTGATGTGCGCTGAGTCGACCGTGCATGGTGCTGTTCGGCACGACGGTGCCCAGGTTCGCGTAGCCGTAATGTCGGGCGACCTCTTCGACGACGTCGATCTCGGAGGTGCTGTCGGGCCGCCATGAAGGCAGTCCGACAGTGAGTACGTCATCTGCGCCGTGGGTGGCGATGAAGCCGATCGGTGCGAGCAGTCCCATGATGGCGTCGGCATCGAGCGACGTACCGAGGATGCGGTTGACATGGCCAACCCGGACCGTGACCGGGCGGACCTCGGCGGGCAGCGATGGGTGACGGGCGTCGACAGCGCCGGCATGCACCACCAGATCCGGGCATGTCTCGCGAAGCAGTTCGACGAAGCGCGCCTGCGCCATGGCCATGCCATGCGTATCGACACCGCGCTCGAATCGTCCGGAGGCCTCGGACCGGATGCCCAGGCGGTTCATCGTGCGGGTCATCGCGGTCTGCTCGAAGTAGGCGATCTCCAGCGCCACCGCTGTGGTGCCGTCGGCGATCTCACTGTGTAGACCACCCATGATGCCGGCAACCCCAATGGGGGCATCATGCGCGTCGCAGATCAGGAGGTCGTCGGCACTGAGCGTGCGCTCGACACCATCAAGGGTGACGATGGTCTCGGCGTCGCGCGCCAGGCGAACACGGAATCCACCACCACCGAGCGCGTCGAGATCGTAGGCATGGTTTGGCTGGTTCAACTCCAGCATCACGTAGTTGCTCGCATCGACCACGTTGTTGATCGGGCGCATGCCCGCGGCAGTGAGCCGACGCGACATCCAATCGGGCGACGCCTGCACGCTGATTCCGGAGAGCACGAGCGTGGTGAACCGTGGGCAGCGCTCACCATCGACCAAATCGACAGGGGCAGAGCGCACCTCGCCGTCGGTCTCGAGCGAGTGCGGCCGCTGCGCTGCCGGCAGGTGCAGGTGCGCTCCGAGGTCGCGGGCCACGCCGAAGTGACCCCAACAGTCGGGACGATTGCGGGTGAGGTCGATGTCGAACACGATCTCGGCCCGCAGGCCGATGGCCTCGCCGTAGGGCAGCCCAAGGGGGGTGCCCTCGGGCAGGATCAGGATGCCACTGTGATCGGAGCCGAGGCCGAGCTCGTGCGCCGAACAGAGCATGCCCTGCGATTCGATGCCCAGGATGGGACGCGGTTCGATGACTCGACCATCAGGCATGGTGGTGCCCGGCGTCGCGAGGGGGATCACGTCGTCGGCCTGCATGTTGAATGCACCACACCAGACATGGCGCTCGATTCCGTCGCCGGCATCAACCCACACGCGATGTACCTTGGCGGCATCGGGGTGACGCTCGGTGCGCAGCACGCGAGCGGTGATGACACCCTGGACGGTGGAACCCACGTGGAGGATGTCCTCCACCTGCATGCCGAGCTGCGTGAGCGCAGCGGCCAGAACCGGGGCATCGTCGCCGACGTGCACGATGTCGTTGAGCCAAGAGAGAACGATCTTCATGGTGGCCTCAGAACTGCTCGATGAAGCGGATGTCGTTGCTGTACATATCGCGGATGTCGTCGATGCCGTGACGTTCGCGCGCCATGCGATCAATGCCGAATCCGAAGGCGAATCCACTCCAGACCTCGGGGTCCAATCCACCGGCGCGCAGCACGTTGGGATGCACCATGCCGCAGCCGCCGAGTTCGATCCAGGTGCCATCGGGGCGCTGAATGTCGAATTCAGCCGATGGTTCGGTGAAGGGGAAGTAGTTGGGGCGCAGGCGGCTGGTGAACTCGCCACCGAAGAACGCCTTGGTGAACGCGTCGATGGTGCCGGCGAGGTGCGCCATCGTGATGTTGCGATCGATCACCAGGCCCTCGATCTGGTGGAACACCGGCATATGCGTGGCGTCGGGTGTGTCCCGGCGAAAGACCCGACCCGGCATGATCATGTAGATCGGCGGCTCGATGCTCTGCATCACGCGGATCTGCACGGGCGAGGTGTGGGTGCGCAACAGCACCGCCGTGTCGTGGTCGGGCTCACCATCGGCCGCTGCTGGCACCTGGTGGTAATCGGTGAACAGCGTGTCGAAGCCGCTACGCGCCGGATGGCTGCGGGGCATGTTGAGCGCTTCGAAGTTGTAGAAATCGGTCTCCACCTCGGGCCCTTCGGCGACCTGAAAGCCGAGTCCGATGAACACGTCCTCGAGCCGTTCCCACGCCTGCGTCACCAGATGCGCGTGACCGCGGGCGGGCCGCACCATGATCTCGGTGAGGTCGAGTCGCTCGCCAGCGATGCGGGCAGCGACCTCGTCGGACGACAGCGAGGCGCGACGGTCGTCGATGGCCTGTTGCACGACACCGATTGCCTCGTTGATCGCCTGGCCGAACGCCTTACGGTC
>CAFBLP010000078.1_pt1 | contig 15519 bp, 12 predicted proteins | sample 7268181 | NCBI WGS metagenome assembly CAFBLP01 (sample SAMEA6814034, study PRJEB35770) | freshwater metagenome | biome: Freshwater; feature: Freshwater reservoir; material: water | place: Czech Republic | collected 2017-05-23 | depth 30m m | reverse complement strand
GCGTCTAACGCATCAACCCGTTTCGTTGCCCGTGCGGCGTCGCGTCGACCCGATCGTGACGCTGCAGCAACATCAGCTTCGGGTGACACCCCTGGGCACTCGAGCGCGATCTCACGTAACCGGCGGGTCAACTGGGCTTGACGCGCATCGGCCCATGACCGCACCCGGGCCACTGACCCCAACGCCACCGTGACCTGCTCACGATCCAACACGGCCGGATCCAACCGATCCAATTCCACCACCAGTTCGACTACCGACACGCGACACCCCCGAACAAGAACTCTGCGAGTTACGACGACGGACCAATCCGTCGAATCGTTCGGGGAAGTCGAACATGGACCATGGTATCGAACTGGTGTTCGATTGTCAACCCAAAGTGTCAGAATCCTCCGAGGAATCCGGGAGACCCCACAGGACCAATGAACTCCCGATCATCCTCGCGACGGGGTGCAACAAAGCACCGCGTGCACCGCCTGCACCGCGTGCACCGCGTGCACCGCAGCGTGCACCGCGTGCGCAGCGTGCACCGCGTGCGCAGCGTGCACCGCGTGCACCGCGTGCACCGCGTGCACCGCGTGCACCGCAGCGAGCACCGCAAACCGGCGCGCTACAACGAACCAACGGCTCAGCGGCTGGCGACCGCCGCACCATATTTCGGGGTGGCAAAGATCTCGCGCACCATTGGCTCGAAGTGCTCGAGCGGGTAGGTCTCGCCGTTCGGGTCGAACGCGATCTGGTCCCACTCATCGGTGAAGACAGCCGTGACGTCGTAGCCGGAGTGTCCGACATAGGCATCGCGCTTGTTGGGATCGACACCAAAGTGTGCGTAGTAGTGCTTGCCCTGGAAATCTTGATGCACTTGCAACATCCAGGCCAGATCGGGGCGCACGTAGGGGCGCAGCATCTCGGCTGCGATGGCGCCGTGATTGGGCACGCTCACGGCCTTGCCGATGTCGTGGCACAGCGAGGCCACGATCAACTCGGGATCGGCCCCCGCCTTCTCGGCCAGCGTGGCCGTCTGCAGACAATGCGTGAGTTGGTCGGTGGCAAAACCGTCGGTCACCACGGCCAGCGAACGCAGCATCGCCAGTATCGAATCGGCGACACGGCCCTGATGGGCTGAGGTCTGGCGCCCGATCTCGGCCCATTCCTCGGCGGTGGATTCGTCCATGCGTGTGAAGGTTGCGTTCGACATTCCCCCATTGAATCACGCCCACCACCTATCGTGCCGCACGTGGCTCAGCACCGCCCCCGCCCCAGCACACGAGCCGCACTGATCGTGGCCTGCGCGTTGCTGCCTGCATGCACCAGCGCAAAGGCGATGGAACTGATGTCGTCGGCATCGTCCACCACAACCACCCAATCGCTGTCGGACGAAGCTCTCCCCACCAGAGCCGTCGTCACAACAACGTCAACGTCACCACCAACATCGACCACGACGACATCGCTCCCGGCAGATACCACCACAACGGCGGCCCTGCGCGACCCCTATGCGCAACCCGGTTGGGTGGTGGCAGAGAACGCCAAACCCGGCACCAATGACTGGAGACTCCCCGCTACCGTGCGCTCGTCGGAGCAGGATTCGCCCACCGGCTGGATCGAGGGTTACGCCGACGCTGCATCGGTGCAGTACGGCCACACCCTCACGTTGTTCGTCGACACACCGGCAGCCACGTTCACCGTGCAGGCGTATCGCATGGGTTGGTACGGCGGCGCGCAGGGCCGATTGGTGTGGACCTCGGCCGCCACGCCGGGCGGACGCCAACTGGTTGCCACCTACGACCGGCAGATCGGAATGTCCGAGGCACCGTGGCATTCGTCGCTGACCGTGCCCGTCACGCCGCAATGGCCCCCTGGGCAGTACCTCTTGAAGCTGGTGTCCGATGCTGGCGGCAGCCACTACGTGCCGCTGACGGTGCGCGACGACCGTGCCGCTGGCGGGCTGATGGTGGTCAGCGCAGTCACCACCTGGCAGGCCTACAACCCGTGGGGCGGATGCAGTCTGTACGCCTGCTCCGCAGACCGCCGCCATGACCGCGCCCAGGTGGTCAGCTTCAATCGTCCCTACTCGCATCAATACCACCGAGGTTCTGCTGATTTCCTCGACCACGAACTGCCTCTCGTGACGCTGGTCGAGCAACTCGGGATCGATACGTCGTACGTGACCGATCTCGATCTGCACTCCCAACCAGATCTCGTCAACGACCGCCGCGGGGTCATCACCCTCGGACACGACGAGTACTACTCCACGACCATGCGCGATGCACTGGAGTCGGCAGTGGCCCGCGGCGTGAACCTGGCGTTCCTCGGCGCCAACGCCGTGTATCGCCACATACGCATGCAACCAGACGCCTCTGGCCGACCAGATCGGCAGATGGTGAACTACCGCGAGCAGACCGATCCCGGCGCAGTAGCCGATTCCCAACAGGCCACTGTGCAATGGCGAAATGCTCCGTTGCGTCGCCCTGAGGCCACCCTGATCGGCGTCCAGTATGGTTGCGCCGGGGTCCGCGCCCCAATGCGGCTCGTCAACACCGCCAATTGGGTGTTCGCCAACACCGGCGCCGGCAACAATCAACAGATCGACAACCTTGTCGGCGTCGAGTTCGACGAACTTGCACCGCGCTCGTTCACACCGGAATCGCTCGAAGTGCTCGCTGCGTCGCCCGTGAGGTGTCGCGGTCTGCAGTACCAGCATGTCATGAGCTACTACTCGAACGCGGCCGGTGCCGGGGTCTTCGCCACTGGCACGATCAACTGGATTTGCGCCATCGACGGCAGCTGCGCAAGCCTCGAGGCATCATCCGTGGTGCGCGGCGTCACCGCCAACGTGCTCCTCGAATTCGCTCAGGGCCCCGCCGGGCGGGCCCACCCCAGCGTCGCCAACTCGGCGCGTTATCGAACCGTGTTGGCCCCGCCCACCGACACCGCTGCACCGGAGGCCCCAACCACCACAGCCGCCGAGCCAACGAGCCCCTGACCACGTCGCCAGGTTGGTTCGCCTACGATGGGCCACATGTCCGACACCACCATCGCCGCGGCCAAGTACGTATCGCTCGTCACCTTCCGGCGCTCGGGCGAGCCCGTGGCAAGTCCCGTGTGGATCGCCCCGCTCGCCGACGGCCGGGCCGGCTTCACGACCAATGCCGACTCCGGCAAGGTCAAGCGAATCCGCAACAACCCTGCCGTCGAACTGCGCCCGTGCAACGTACGCGGCGCTGTTGACGACAACGCCCCCACCGTCGCCGCAACCGCAACCGTGGTGACCGGATCGTTGCACGACACCGTGCACACGGCCATCCACAACAAATACGGCGTGATGGTCACCCTCATCGGGATCGGCGATGCGTTCCGCAAACTCAGCGGCAAGCGCCAGACGCCCACGGCGATCGTGTTGTCCTTCGCCGAGAGCCGCACCGGCCCCAGCAAGTAGCGCCACCCGATCGCCCTCACAAAACCAGGCAATTTGTGTGTAGCGCGAGAATACGTGAACCTAATGTGGCCCATTGATTCCCAACCAGTGTAGTGTGACATGTGTTGTGCCAGCGATTGCGAGTAATTGCGCTGCTGGTTCGGCAATTTTCCAAGACATTCACTTCCCGGGGGGGTTGGTGGAAACCACAAACGCATCCGATTCAAGCAGCGCGATCGGGGCAACAATCGGCAGAGAACTTCCGGTTGTGCTCGTCTTTGACACTGACCTTGAATCCCGAATCGCCATCGCTCATTCGTTGCGAACACGCTTTCGCAGCCAGGGCGCCGACTCCGTCGAACGCGCCCTCAGCCAGTGGCGATCATCGCGCCCCGCACTGGTGCTGGTCGACCTGGTGCTCGAGGGCGGATCCGGGCTTGAAGTGCTCGTCGAGATTCGCCGTAACTCGCAGGTGCCCATCATCGTCACGGCAACCGACGATCGGCCCGAGTCCTGCGTGCTGGCGCTGCGCCTTGGCGCCGACGATTACGTCGCCAGGCCCTACGAGTTGTCCGTGCTTGAAGCCCGCATCGACGCCGTCCTGCGCCGCACGGCGGCCCAGTCGCAGCCAACGAAGCTCGGCTGCCCCGATCACCTCGAGATCGACGTCGAATCGCATCAGGTGTTCGTCGGCGCCGACGAGGTTCGCCTGACCCGCATCGAGTTCAACATGTTGGCCCATCTGGCCGCCAACCCACGTCAGGTGTTCACCCGTGAGCAGTTGCTCGAGGCGGTCTGGCTGTCACGCAGCGATTGGCAGGCGGGCGCCACGGTCACCGAACACATGCGCCGCCTGCGCACCAAGCTCGGCACGGCCGCCGATCACATCAAGACCGTCTACGGTCGCGGCTACCGCCTCGACCTGTGCGCTCAGGTGAACCCCAACTCGAACACGCGCCTACAGCCGCTGGCGTCGTGAGCCTGCAGCAACCCAGACCGACGCAAGCACGATGACGCCGGCGGCAACCAGCGCCGCCCACAGGCCCCGCTGGTTGTCGAGGTGCGCCCCCTTCAGGGCCGCCTGAATCTGATCGGCCAATTCGGGTTGTTTCTGGGCCCTGACCGCCATGGCCGCCTCCAGATCGGCACGAACCTGATCGTGCACGTGCGCCTGCTCGACGAACAACAAGACCGCAGTACCGACACCAAGAACGGCCGTGACGCACGCGCCACGGAATCGAAGTCGCTGGGTCGGCGCGGACAACAGCAAGACCGCGCCGGACAAGACCGCAACGGCCACACCGAGCATGATCCATCCCACGGGCACGCCAGAGATCCATGCATTGCCACGACCTGCCCGAAACCCGCCGATATCAGGTGGCTTGGCCGTGCCGATGTGGGCCGAGAACCACACGAGCCTGCCAGATGCGCCAAGCCCGACCGCGGCGAGAGCGAGGACCACCGATGCAATCGTGGCGCCGGTGGCTCCTCTGCTCGTCGTCGAGTTCATGTCACGCAATCCTGCGACGGCGCCTTCCCTGGCCGGCCGACCACAGCATGATACCGATCTGGATCACCAGCAGGCCACCGAATACTTCGACCCACAAGTCGTTGCCGTTGCCGCCGGTACCCGGAATCTGGCCACCGTTCGAACTCGGGTTCGGCAGGGTGGTCGCCGTCGGTACCGCTGCGGTGATGGTGACGGACATCCGCCCGCCGTGGCCCGATGCCGGCGCATACAGCGACAGCGTGTGCGAGCCGACCAGGCCGGCGGGCAGGGTCACCGTGATGCTGCCAACGCCACTGTCGGTCGCCGTCGTCACGCCCAGCACCTGCGGCTCTGACTGGATGGTGGCGATCACCTGCTCACCGGCGGTGAAGCCGCTGAGCTCGAGCGGCACACCATCGCCAGCGGTCAGCGACGAGTCGGGCGTGATCGTTTCGGTGGGCAGGGCATCCAGCACATCGGCGGGAGGAGTCTGCGCACCGCTGACCTCGACGGTCAACAGCGCCGGGATCGGCTCATTGGGCGTACAGGTGACGACCACGTCGACGTCGGAGATGACCAACGCCTGGGTGGCGCCACCAAAGGAGATCACCGAGTTGCCACCGTTGGCGGTGAAGGACGCATCGTCGGGATGGGCGACGGTCACCAGATCCTGGCCGACCGCAGGAAGCGGAACCGATACGGCCAGCGGCGGGCTGGTCACTGATCCGGGGGTGGTGTTGGTGGCCGTCAGGGTGCCGCTGGAGTTGGCATCGAGCGTTGCGCCCAACAGGGGTCGGAGGGTCTCGACGGTGGACGAAGGCACCGTGACCCGCCATTCCTGATCGGTAACCGTGATGGTGCCGCCCGCTGCCACCGGCGACATCGCGCTGGCAGTGATCTCAACATGGAACGTGTTGTGCGAGCCGATCAAGGAATCCACACAATCCGCGGTATACGAGGCCGTACCCGTGATCTTCGCTGCGGGAATGGTGGTGGGTGGCGTTGTCGGAGGTGTCGTCGTTCCTGGCGCCGTGGTGGGCGGGGTCGTGGAGCCCGGCGTCGTGGTCGGCGGCGCCGTCGTGGTCGGCGGCGTGGTCGGCGGCGCAGTCGTGGCTACCGGCTCGGTGATCGGCGGTCCGTCGGAGATGTCGAAGACGCCGAAGCCGGTGGTATCGGGGACCAACGGCGCACCAAACGTGGGCGTCTGCAGCGTGCCACCCTGCGTCCATGTGCCGCCCATGCAGATGAGGTACGGCGTGACCGTACCGCTCACCAGAGCGGTCTTGATGAAGGTCTGAGACCCTGTGGTGCTCAATGCGAACTGGGTCGCAGGAGTGGTCGTGAGGTCCTTGGGCCTCCAGCCGAACTCGGAGACACCGTCGGGCAAGACATCGGCAACGGTGTCCTTGTCGGCGGTGGCGCCCTTGGTGGCCGGCGCCCACGAGTTACCAACCAGCCCAAAGCTCACCGAGCCGGAGGCATCAGCGGTGTACGAACCCACCACATGGCCCAACGGCACCTCGACACCGTTCACCAACGGTAGCGATGTAGGAGCCGGCACCAGATAGGCAGGATTGCCGAACGTTGGTGCCGGGCTGGTGGACGACTTGAGCGCCACCGCAGCGCCGGTGGCACCGCTGACGGCACCGATGGTGGCCGAGAAACCGGTCACGGGAATGGCCGGGTTGTGCACGCCGAAACCGTCGAGCACGTTGTACACGGCGTTCAAGAACGCTGCCGACAGCACCGCCGTCACGGTGAAGTCCACGGTGAACGCAGAGTTCGGCGGGATCGGGTTTGCCGAAGGCCGCGAGACGATGCGGTACTCCAGCGGAAACTTCGTCGGGGAGAAGCTGTTGTTGCACGCGGTCAACACCGAATCCGAAGCGGATCTGGGTGTTGCCGATACCACGACAGACGACAACGGGTTGACCACCGACAGCGACAACAACACTGCGGTTGCAGCCGTCGAGACCCCCAGACGACGCGAGCAATGAGCGAACCTCAACATCACGATCTCCCCCAAGACAATCGTTACACCGCGACCGTCTGGCCGCGTTCAGGCAACACGAGCGGCCCCTCTGGAGCTACGTGTATAGGTTCCGATACCAAGATCACGGAATCGGCAGGATCTTCACACGAGGTGAACACGTTTGAGTAGGCGCTGGCGCGAACGAGCGAACACCCATCGTTGTGAGGACTTTGTGAAATTGGAGGGCAGCCCTTGGGTGGCCATGTGAACTAATGGAAGGCACTACTTGTACTGGTAGAAAATATCTCTGGGGGATTTCATGAAACGATTGTTGGTCGGTACGCTCGTGGCTGCGGCCATTGCAGCGCCGTTGGTCGCACACGATGCTTCCGCGGCGGGGCTCAAGAAGCCCAAGAAGGTCGACGCCAAAACGCTGGTCGTCACCGGCGGTAGCCCGTGGCCCCTCGGCTTCGGGTCTGGCTTGTTCGGCGTGGTCGACATCGCGTTCCCCACACCCACATCGCTGGTGGCAGATGCGCCGTTTGCGTCAACCTTCACGGTCACCTGCACCCCGTACTACAAGGGCGGCGTGGTCCCGACCAACGCCCCAACCGAGCCGAACACCAAGTCGTTCACGGGTTACACCTCCTCGTACGCTTCAACAGTTCTCTCGACCCCGGGCTACAGCAAGGTGGGCACCACGATCCACCTGCAGATGGACCAGTACAGCGATACCGTGGCCGAGGACGCCAGCGGGGCCGACGTATTCCCTTCGCTGTTGTGCAAGGTCGATGCGACCAATGCCACTGGCACCACCGCCGGCAAGGCGCCGAAGCTCCCGACATCGCCGGCGGCAAACTGCACCGACCTCGCCAACGAATACAGCATCGCTACCAACCCGCTGATCATCGACCCCGTCGTGGGCGTTGGCCAGGTCACCGTTGGTAACGGCGTCACGATCGAGGCCGGCGGCCTGTCGTTCGGCTACTGCTCCACCGACGACGAGCGCAACGCCAAGTTCCTCACCGACAACGCAACCATCTTCAAGTCGAGCACGAAGGTGAAGTACAAAGCCGCAAAGGGCGCAGTACCTGCGGTTCGTCACGCCACGGTCAAGAAGCTGATCCTGGACTCGCCGGTGAACTCACCGATCCCGCTGACGACTTCGGGTTCGACCGTTGTCTACCACTTCGACCCTGACCGGTTGCAGGTGGTCAGCGCCGCTGGTGTGGTCGGTAACGCCGGCTGCGTTGTAGCGGCGGCCAAGACGGTGGGCAAGGTCAACAGCTGCGCCGTCAACAACACCCTCGGTACCATCACCATCACCAGTAACGATGTCGGCGTCGTCAAGGTCGGCAAGGACATCGTCAGTGCCGCTCTCACTGTCGACTTCAACTACACAGCTGGTGCTGACACGTCGCTCACCTTCGTCTACGCCACGACCGCGATCACCATCGGCGCCACCACGGTGGACGTCAAGGTGCAGAGCAACACCGCTACGTACAGCTCCTTCGGCCTGCCGGTCGAGGACCCGAACTACAACTTCCCGATCGTGACGCTGACCGGTCTGCTCTAGGGCCAGACCGAAGGCGTACTACCACGAACACCGGTGTGGTCGGGCTGTGCCCGGCCACACCAACACACCATTCGCTGGCCAGCGAGCCGCCCGATCAGGGCGGTACCGGCCAACACCCGTTCGCCGGTGGGGGTACCTCGGCGTGTTAATCCAAATTTGCCAAACTGAAAGTGGGGGAATACACGTGCTACACACACGTCAACGTCTAACCAAGGCAAGGTTTGCTGTTACCGCAGCGGTTCTTGCGACAACCATGGGGGTCGTAGGTGCCGCAACGCCGGCACACGCAGCCGCCACACCGCTGCCGGTCGCCCTGGTGAACCAGAGCAGCGGCACGATCACCGGAGGCTCGGGTTATCTCACCCTCGAGAACGCCACCCACACGGTCACGCAGTTCCCCGCCTCCAACGGCGACCACGTCACCGTGAGCTATTTCGGCGTCAAGGACAACACCGACGCGTTCGTGACATCGGGAACCGGGCTCAGCGCCACTTTCTGCGGTAACTTCACGGCCGGCGCAGTCTCTCCTGCGGTGGACACACCGCTCGTTGCAGCCGACATTGTCTCGCTGGCAGGCATTCAGGCCCACTGTGCGAACCCATCGGCACCGATTGGCACGAACAGCGGCACCACGGTGACCGTCACCGGCTCCGGAGACGTCACCATCGAGATGGACCTGAACGGCCTTCCCGCCGGCACCCAGTGTGTCTCCAACAACACGGTGATCCCCTGCCTGCTCGTGGTGGCAACCCTCACCCAATCGGTGGCCCTGGCGCTGCCGATCGTGAACATCACCGCCACCTCAGTAGTGGGCCCAGCGCTCGCATACGCAAGCCTGCTGTGCAACCCGAGCGCAGTGCCTTCGACGGCCTGTGCCTCTGGTCGACTGAGCAACCCGGGTATCGGCGTGATCAACCCGATCGTCTACGGCGGCATCGGTTTCATCCCCAGCGACAACAACTTCTCGCCAACGAACCCGGCCAGCTATAGCGCAGCTAGCACCAGCACGTTCGGGATTGGTGGCGCCAACGTCACCAGCGTCACCCAGAAGGTCTGTGCTGACTCCCTGGGAGCCACCTGCTACACGAGCAGCGCCCCGGCGCTGTACAGCCTGACGACTTCGGGCGGAGGCGCCATTCCGGACGCCACCCTCGGTAGCCCGCTTCCCGTCGGCGTGACCGCCACCGGCCAGCTCGGCGGGGCCATCTTCATCCCCACCGCAGCATCCACCGGTACGGGTGACAAGTTCCTGCAGACCACCGCACAGCACTATATGGTGGTCGATGGAGTAACCGGAACCGGTGTTCCTTGCGCAACCTATGGCGCAACCGACATCTCGGCCGGTTTCATCGCCGTGATTTCTGGCTACTCCAAGGATGTCAAGATCTGCTCGTACACACAGATTCAGTACGCTCAGATCCGCATCCTCAGCGCTGCAGGCATCGCCTTGGCGCCGAACGTCGACAACCTTCCCGGCGTGGTCGGCACCCTGAGCGGTCATGACTTCGATCCTCGGACCGATGTGACCATCCAGCTCAAGACCGACGCCGGCAACTCGGGTACGGCAATCGTTGTCACGACAGACGGCGTTGGTGCCTTCACCAATGTGTTCGCCGCAGGTGCGCTGGACTTCCCGGTCACCAAGATCGCTGTCAGCGGTACCGCGGCCGGTGCAGCGACAGCGCTGACGGACATCACGCTCGCCCAGAAGGTTGATCAGTGTTCCGGCGACGACGAGTGCAACGCCGGCGAGATCATCACCGCCGCCATCGAGCCCGGCACCATCCAGATGTTCACTCAGGACGCAGTGGTGGAGATTCCCGCCCTGGCCCTGACCGACATCGACGTCAGCGATGACACCACGTGGTACCCGGTCAGCGATCCGGGCGCCATCACACAGGTCATCATCGGTGACATGCGCGGCCAGAACGCTGGCTTCTTGATCACCGGTGCCTCGACGGCGCTGGTCGGGTCGATCCCGGCCAACACCATTCCGGCCATGGACGTCTACTGGAGCGATGCCGATTGCCAGGCATACGCAGACGCAGGCGACAACAACGATCCGCTCGGCGTGATCACCAGCGGTGCCGATTCGGTACCGGATTCGGTTGACGGCTCGGCGCTGCAGGACGGCAGTGCCGAACTCTGCACCGTTGCTGCCGACGCCACAGGCCGTGCAGCGGGCATGTTCTCGCTGGACCTGAACCTGTACATCGCCGGTCGGCCCATCACGGCTGCTGACGATTACACCGGATTGCTCACCCTGACCATCGTCGGTGGCTGATCAGTCGTAGTCTGAAGCAATTCATGAAGTAAGCGATGGACCGGAGGCGACGCCTCCGGTCCATCGTTCGTCAACGAGGTCACTAACCACATGGCTGCCCGCATCCCGCACAATTCATCCGCCCGCACATTGCTGCGCAGCACCATTGCGTGCATCGTGCTCGGCGTCGCCACGCTGGTGTCCGGCGGCGCGCCGACGGCGCATGCCATCAACTCCGGCGGCGGCCTGGCCATTCAGCCCACGTCGTCCAACGCCCAGGCGGGCGTGACGAACCGCTCGAAGTTCACCTACAAGCTCAAGCCCGGCTCTGTGCAGACCGACTCCGTGGTCGTGTCCAACCTGAACGACACGGCACGCTTGGTCACGGTGTATGTCGCCAATGCATTCACCACCACCAGCGGCAAGATCGGCGTACGGCCCAACGATCAGGCCAAATCAGGCGCCGTCGAGTGGCTGCGTTTCACCACCAAACTCGGTGATGGCACCATCGAGATCGCCGGCAAGTCCAGTGCCACCATTCCCTTCACGATCTCCATTCCACCGAACGCGGCCCCGGGCGATTACGCCTTTGGCGTCGCCGTGGCTCCGGTGGTCGAGGCCCCAAAGCCCGCGCCCGGGCAGAACGCCATCCAGATCGTGCAGGCCGCCGCCACGCTGGTTGAGCTCCGCGTCGACGGCCCGCTCATCCCCATCGTTCGCGTCGGCACACTCGAGGTGCAGTCATCGCCGAAGTTCGTTCCGGGCTTCACCGGCGGCACCACCACCACCACGTTCGAGGTCGTCAACATCGGCAACGTCCGGTTGAACAACACGATCCACATCACCGAGCACAACGCGTTCGGGACCATCATCCACACCGAACCCGACATCGAACTCAACAACCTGCTTCCCGGGTCCAAGGTGAAGATCACCCGGTCGTGGGCCAACGATGCCTACATCAAGGGCTCGGTGCAGATCGACATCACCACCGACACCGACGCGCGCGAAACCAGATCACAGAGTTACTGGAGCGTGTCCTGGCACAGTTTCGTCGTGCCCGGGGCCCTTGCGCTGCTGCTGTTGGCCCTCTGGGTGCTCGTCCGGCGTCGTCGCCGCCAGAAAGCCGGCCTCCCAGCGTCGCCCAGGCCGCTGCTGTCGCCACCAATGGGTGCTCACACCGGCCAAAGCGCTGCGGGCGCTCAGAGCTCCGTCACGGACGACGGATCTGACCCGCTCTGGACAGGTTCACCGTGAAGCACCTGCTCAGGAACTCCGTGGCGACGGCCGTCGTTGCCCTGATCATGCTGGTCGGCGGCGTCACCCCCGCCTTGGCCACCGTGCCAACCGGCCCGGCCCAGCCCACCGCCACGATCCTCAGCCCCAATCTGTCGATCGGCCAGAAGGTGAACGTGTACGGCCAGAACTGGCCGAAGGGAACCATCAGCGTGCAGGTCTGCGGCAACCTGGCCATCAACGGCACGACCGACTGCGATGTCACCGGCACCCGCAGCTTCGGGGTCGGCAGTAGCCAGAAGTTCGAGGGTCGCATCGTGGTCGGCGCTCCCCCCTCACCGTGCCCGTGCGTGATCCTGGTCGGCTCGCAGTTCCAGGCCCAGACCGTGCTGATCCCGGTGACGATCAAGGACCATCCCGTGCTGGCAGGCGCTCCGACCGCCGACCCCAACAGTGGTCTCACCACCATCACTCTCACCGCCGACGTGACCCGTGGCGACTGGTGGCGAGATGCCATCGGCGTGTCGCCAGAGCGGTTGGTCACCGTCACCATCACCAACACCGGCGGCAGCCCCACGGGTGCAGGCGTGCTGGACATCAGCGTTGGCAAGAGCTCCCCCGCCACAGGCTTTGCAGCGTCCATCCCCTTCAAGAGCATCGACACCGAGGACAGCATCACGCTGCAGGCACGATTCGCTGTCGACTCGTTCGCATTCGGCACCTACAACATCACGACCCGTGTCACCACACCCGCGGCGGGCGCTGAGTTCACCCAGCAGACATCTACCTTTCCGGGCTGGCTGCTCTTCATCGTGTTGAGCCTGGTGCTGATTGCCGACCTGTTCTGGGTCAGGCACGTGCGCAAGCGCAAGCGCCTGAACGAACTGGCCGAACTGACCGAACTCGCGCAGGCCGAGGCCGCCCAATGGGCCCTCGAGAACCCCACCGCCGATCTGCCGGATGCGCCGGTGTTGGTGCCGGTAGTGGAGGGTTCCGCCCCCGCCTTTGCGCCCCCGCCGCCGGCGACGGCGACGGCGATCAGCGACGAAAGTCGCTATCGCTCCGATGAGGTAACCGCGGTTGCCGACTATCTGGTCTCGGTCGGCGTGTCATCCGATGTGGTCGAAGCCGTGCGCAACGGCAGCCACCGCACGCTCGATGTCCGGTCCGGCGATGGCGTGGATGGCGATGGCGTGGATGGCGACGCACACGAACCCAGCGACGACGACCCAACCGACTGAGCTATCGCGCAACGCCGAACCGCCGTTCTCAGTTCGTCCGAGCCACCGGCGAACATCCCGGAAGCCAAGCTCAAAGGAGCTTCGTCTACGAAACCCAGCGTTGGGTCGGGTCCCGTAGAGCGAGGACCAGCAGAAGTCCGAATTGAAACACTGCGGCGGCGGCAAGCGCTAGTGGCCATGGGTTCGTGCCTGTGTTCGGAATCGGCTTGCCGCCAAGAGCGGTCGTCGTGGTCGTCACCACCGCAGCCCTTGCCGTCGTGGTCGTCGCCACCGCAGCCGTTACCGTTGTGGTAGTGACCCCCGCAACGGTGGTCGTTGAGCCACCCGCGACGGTGGTGGTTGAGCCGTCGCCGATTGTGGTGGTGGATGCATTCGGGTCGGCCGGCAACGTGTAGGTGCCAGCGAGTTGCACCGTCGCACCTGTGGTGACCGGATCAGCGAGCCCGATACCGCAGGGCAGTGTGGCCGGTGGAGTCGGCAGGCACTGACGGGCGTTGTCCCCGATACCGCTCGTGCGAGTCGGGAAGTCGGTTGCAGCCACCTCGCCACTGCTGGCGAAACCGAAGACGATGTTCGCAATCTGATTAATGCCATCACAATCGATCTGGGAGATGCTCGTAAGTGGCGTGCCATCGGTCGTAGCGTTTCCACATTGCACAAGCACCACCGAGCCGCTGAAGGGCAGGTTGGTCACGCTACTGATGATGCCCGTGGCGCTGACCGACACGGTGGCTCCGACCGCGACATCGCTGTTGGGGGTGATTGTCATGATGCCGACCGTTGCAGCACTGGCCTGGCCGCCTGAGACAGCGAACGAGGCGAGCGCCGTGGCGAGACCCGTAATTACGAGCGCATATCGAAATCGAGGTCGACGCCCGCGCGATGACGAAATATTGTGACGAGTGTCCACGATTCCCCATGTTGATCCTGTAACTCGACCAAGTGGCGCCCCAAGTCGGCCACGGTCGATGTTGTGTGTGACGCCCATGTTTGAGAGGCGTCTCCATCACCATCGCATGCCTTTGAAAGGCCCGTCAAGACTTCCGTTGACTTTTCATAGACTTTGTTGACTTCGCATAGACTTCGTTGACTTTTCATTGACTTTCTGCCCCCGTGCGTGCCACACTCACGCTCGCTGTCTGCAATGGGGTCTTTGGGACGTCCCCAAGCTGTCGATGGTCTACGCAATTACAACCATGGGGGATAGACGTATGTATCGAACGACCAAGCCACGCCTTCTGGGCATCGGCGCCACTCTTGCTTTAGCAGCATCGTGTGTCGCCGTTGGCACCTCGACGCTTTCGGCGGGGGCAGTGCCACCCACAATCACCACTGAGGCAGACTGCTACAACGGCCTCGCAAAGATCGCAGTGCCATTCGTGGTCGGAGCGACCGCCGTTGCGACCAAAGGCGGAGTTCCAATCGCGACCGCCAAATACCCAACCGGCGTCACCTTCGGCGCGGCGGGCGCGATCAGCGTCACCCTTCCCGGTCCGGTGATCGCTGGTTTGCGCGCAGCCGCTGCGCCGGTTCTCAGCGGCGCATCCATCGACCTCGACTTCACCGTAACGGCACGAAATGCAAGTGGTACCTACCACTACAGCCCGGCCGCAGGAGCAGGCGGGTCCGCAACGGGCACGCACAACATGACGAACCAGACGTTCAACGGTCGTCGGATCACTTCGGGGGTTACCCTTACGGTCGGTAGCCCGATCATCGCAGGCGCCGCCGGAACATTTAGCGCTGCCGACACGACTGGCGTAACCGGTTTCTCCTACGACTGGAGCACCTTCACCCCGTCGGGAATTCCAGCAGTCGACGCGCAGGTGGCGAGGTTCGTCTCGGGCGGCGCTTCTCCCACCGGGGTCGGAGGGGCAAATGTGATCGCATTGCCCGCCACTTCGGTGATTCTGTCAGTGAGCCCTGATGGATCTGCGGCCCTACTCAGCAGCGCCGTAACCGGCGAAGTTGGTGCGCCAGCCTCCGCCTCGTCCTCCTCTGTCGGCGTGGGCTTCGGCCAAAACTGGGTCGATGAGGCGTTCTACACTGGCGACGTGTTCACTACCGCTGGCGTGAATGCGCAGAACGCGCAATTGGTGATATCCGCGATTTCCGGATTCTGGTTGAACACCAACGTTCTTCCGCTGGGCTTCGGTGCCTTTGACACACCGCCTGCCGCCTGTGCCGTGGGTGGCTACGACAGCCTTGGCGCGCCGGGTGGAGACGTCGTTTCGCTGCCTGCTGGAACCACGACACCGTTGGTTTCGGTCGGCCCTCCTGCGGTGTTCCCCGGGTTTGCCCCAGTGTCACTCGGAGATCCCGCGCCAGTTCCT
>CAFBLP010000077.1_pt1 | contig 15706 bp, 12 predicted proteins | sample 7268181 | NCBI WGS metagenome assembly CAFBLP01 (sample SAMEA6814034, study PRJEB35770) | freshwater metagenome | biome: Freshwater; feature: Freshwater reservoir; material: water | place: Czech Republic | collected 2017-05-23 | depth 30m m | reverse complement strand
GACCGCAACGTGTTGCGTATCGGCATCTTCGAACTGATGGGTCGCCCCGAGGTTCCCGTGGCCGTGGTGATCGACGAGGCCGTCGAACTGGCCAAGCGTTTCTCCACCGACGATTCCGGTCGCTTCGTCAACGGTGTGCTGTCTGCGATTGCGCCGAAGGTCCGCGCCGCGTAGGAGCGGGCGCGGGTTGCTAGCGTCACGGCGATGGCACCGATGGAACCTGCTCGCAAGCGCCCGGTCGGTGAGTTCCTCGACCGGGTGGTCTGGGCGAGGCTGTCGAACCCGGCATGGATCTCCGTTGCGGGGGGAGTGTGCGCATCGCTCGGCCTGATGATCTTCATGGTGCGGGTGTTGGGTGCCTCCTGGCCGGGACAGTTCAAGATCTTCTTCCCCGATTCGTTCTCGTTCAAGAACGCAGCCGGGCTCACGCCGTTCTCGCCGGCGTTTTACGCCGCCGAGCGTCCGATCGCGTTTCCCACGCTGTTGTTCCTGTTGGGGCGCAGCACGGTGGTGACGGTTGTCGTCCAGACGCTGCTCTACGGGCTTGCCTACCTGTTTGGGGTACGCGTCGCCTGTCGGATCCTGCGCCAGCCAGAGTCCCGGCTGTTGGCAGGCATGGCAATCATTGCGATTGGCCTCGAGCCGCGCTTTGCGCTGTGGAACACCCATATCCTCAGTGAATCGTTGGGCATGACGCTGGCAGCGGTCTCGGTGATGCTGTGGTGGCGGTTCTCGGTGACTCCTGGCGTGGTGCGCCTTCGGTGGGCGGGAGTGGCCACGATCGCATGGCTGACCGTGCGCGACAGCAACGTACCGCCGTGGATGGCGGTGGGGGTGCCCGCTCTGCTCATCGCATCGTTCTGGTGGCGTGGGACCGACGCCGAGTTCCGTCGGTCGTTGCGGCGTTGGGGCGTCATCACCCTCGTGGTGTGCCTCGGGGTGGCGGTGACCCAGTCGGCCAACGGGCGCAACCGATACGCCACGCTCAACAACGTCGGCCTGCGGGTGCTACCGGACGCCGAGCTCACTGCGTGGTTTGTCGATCAGGGCATGCCGACGAGCCCGGCGCTGGTCGAACGCACCGGCTCCAGCAGCTTTGACGACAGCTGGGAGATGCTCAAGAGCCCCGCTCTGGAGGAGTTCCGTTCGTGGGCCCGTGGGGCCGGGCAACGCCAGATGCTGGTTTCCTATGCTCGCTTCGCCCCGCACTGGGTCGGCGCCCTCTACGACGATCTGCCCGTGCTACTCAACAGCGATCAATCCGCCTACGACGCATTCCATGTCGCTCAACGGGTGCCCCCGGCACTGCCGGGGCAGCTGGGCGGCCCGACATCTCGAATGGGCCTGTTGATCTGGACCCTGCTCGCAGCGGTCGGGCTGGCCCTGGCCGCCCGACGACGTGGGCTGCAATCGATCGTGCTCGGGCTGCTGCTGGCATCGTGCTTCATCGATCTCTACATGGCCTACGTGGGCGACTCGGTCGAGGTGCAGCGACACATGGTTGGTCCGTTGTCGCGCATGGTGCTGGTGATGGTGCTGTGCATCGCTACGGGACTCGATGCGGCGTTCACCTCCATTCGCCTGCGCAAGGTCGGTTCGGCGTGAGCCCCCTCGCCCGCTGGCAGCGATTGGCCCTGTTTGCCACCGTGTTCCTGGTGGGGGCAATGGTGGTTGGCGCGTTCTTCCACAACGAGTTCCGGGCCCAGAACTGGGACCCGCAGCAGACACGCGACTACGTCGAACGCACCATTCGTTTTGGCGGCACGTTCTACGAGAATGGTCTGCACAACAAGGGCCCGCTCGAACCGATGGTCTACCGCCTCGCCGCTCTGGTCACCTCCTGGAACGGATTCTGGTATGCGATCTCGTTCTTCGTCCTGATCGTCAGCGGGCTCATCGCCTGGGCGGCCAGCAACACCGCCCGCGCACTGGGCGGGCATCGCCTACTCGGCGTCGCGATCGGGATCGCCGTGTTTTTCCACTTCGCGTTGGGCAAGGCCGACTATGCCGGGGTGCTGTACAGCCGCAACATGGTGGTGGGGCTCCTTGCCGGAGCATGGCTGATCGCTCTCGCGCCGCGGTCGTGGGTGCCGCGCCGGGCACAGTGGTCGTCGCTGGCGGTCGGCGTGCTGCTGGGCCTGGCCACGCAAACCCTGTTCGTCTCGGCGATCGCGGCATTCGCCGTTGGCTTGTTGGCGTGGAACGCCCTGCACGACATCGACGATGACGCGCTGTACCGGCGCTGCCGACGCATCCTCGCCATCACCCCAGCGGCAGTGACGGTTGCTGCCCCTGCCTATTACCTGATCCGCAACCGCTTCCAGGAGTTCTGGAGCGGTTGGTGGACCTATGCCAAGTACCAGAACACCGGTACGGGGAGAAGTCTGGCCAACCAGCTGGTGTATGGACGCGATGTCATCCTGCGCTACTACCGCAGTTGGCCCGTTTCGCTGGTGATCGTGACGACTTTTGTGGTGATCACCGTCTCGTTGTGGCGCACATTGGATCGACGCGAGCGCACCGTTCACCTGAGCATCATGGTGTGGTTCCTTGGGGCGTGGACCGAGTTGGTGATGGGTCAGCGCTACTCGTCGCATTACTTCTCCATCCTGGCGGTCCCCACTGCGCTGATGGCTGCCACGATCGTCGGTCATGCGTATCGCCTGTTGCAGCGCGCGCGGGGCGAGTTCCGCTCGGTCGTTGCATGGCCGCTGGTGGCCTGCCTGTTCTCGATTGTCGCCATGGGCGGCGGGCACCTCAACCAGGGCCTGCAGGCTGCGAGCAGCTTCAACAGCGTGAGCCAGTCAGCGAAGGGCCGACAAGCCGTCGAGTTGGGCCCGACCCGCACCGTTCGGGCCACCCTCGATCTGGTCTCGAAGGCCGATGATCCGCTGCTGGCGTGGACCGAGTTCCCCTGGACCTATCTCAACGTGCGGCGGGTTGCGGCCACGCGCTTCATCTGGAAGAGCTTCATGATGGGCCAGATCTACCTGGGCCGCACCGGACCCCAGTACGTGTTGCCCAAGACGTGGCAGTGGTTCGACGAGGACATGCACCAGGCCAATCCGTCTGCCTTCCTGGAGGAGACGGCGATGCCGCTCAGCCAGGGCAATCCGTTCGCCGACTATGTGAACGAGGAGTTCACCCAGGTGTTCGCCGGCGCCGACTACAACATCTACCTGCGCAATGATCAGGCCGATGACGTGTTGCGCGGCCAGCCCGGTGCGCAGATGAGCCCGACGCGCACGCAGGGAACGACGTCGAAGTGGGTCGTGGGCAGCGGCACAGCGTCGCTGGCCGCCGATGTCGCCCCGAACGCAGACGACCTGCTGCAGCTCAGCCCCGGCCTGTGCAGTCGCATTTCGGGTACGTACACAGCGGTGCCGGGAACGGCCGGTTCCTTCCTCTCGTTCCGGTTCGACAGTGCCCGGGCCAGCGACGAGAAGATGCGCCTCAACATCGCAGACAGGCAGGTCTTTTCTGGCAATGACAACACCGTGTTCGAGTCCGTTGCATTAGACCCGCCCAGCACCGATACCGGCGAACCGCCGCCACCCGACACCGCCACGCACGAGTTCGCAGTGGTGATCGGCAAGTACTCGGCGGCGCTGGTCATCGATGGCCAGATCCGAGCCGCGGTCAGGCTGACCACCCAGACCCACCTGTCGCTGGAAATGCGCAACGGCGGCGTAGAACTGGCGGGGCTGCACGTTGGCCCACCACCGCCGGACAGCGGATGCCCCGGTTGACGACGATCGGCTGCTAGCTTTACAACAGCCGTGAAACGGGTCCAGAGAGGCCCGAACGGAGGAGACGATCGCCAATGCCCGAGAACCAGTCTGTGCCCGATCAGCATGCCACGCCCCCTGTTGGGGGCGTTTTTCATGTCAAGGCCGAGGTGCTCGGCCCGGATGATGTTCGTCGTGCGATCACCCGTATCGCGCACGAGATCGTCGAACGGAACCGTGGTCTCGACGATGTCGTGCTCATCGGCCTGCAGCGCGGTGGGGTGTGGATTGCCCAGCAGCTGGCTGCTGCGATCCAGCGCATCGAACCGTCGGCGGCGGTGCCCGTTGGTGCGATTGATGTCTCGATGTACCGCGATGACATCGGGCTGCGTCCTGTGGTGCCCGGCACCGTCACCGATATCCCGGTCGACATCGCCGGGCGCATCGTGGTGCTGGTCGACGACGTGTTGTTCACCGGTCGCACCGTTCGGGCTGCGCTCGATGCCCTGAACGAGTACGGCAGGCCGCACATGGTGCAACTGGCGGTGCTCATCGACAGGGGCCACCGGGAACTGCCGATCCGGCCGGACTTTGTGGGCAAGAACCTGCCGAGCAGCCGAGACGAGGACGTGCGGGTGAGCCCCGACGGCGTTCTCATCGGCCATCGCCATGCCCCCGGGGTCGTTGCGTCGTGAAGCACCTGCGCTCCATCGACGAACTCGGGGTCGATGGCCTGCGTCGTCTGCTCGATCTCAGCGATCACATGGCAGAGATCAACCGGCGTCCGGTGCCGAAGGTTCCTGCGTTGCGTAACAAGACCGTGGTCAGCCTGTTCTTCGAGGACAGCACGCGAACGCGGCTCAGCTTCGAGACCGCTGCGAAGCGCCTCAGTGCCGACACGATGAGCTTCAGCGTCGGCACCAGCAGCGTGAACAAGGGCGAGAGCCTGCGCGACACCATCGAGACCGTTGCCGCCATGGGCGTCGACGCCTTCGTGGTGCGTCACAAGAGCAGCGGTGTGCCGTGGCAGATCAGCCGGTGGACCGAGGCGAGCGTGGTGAACGCCGGCGATGGGTGGCACGAGCACCCCACACAGGCCATTCTCGACTGTTACACGGTCCGCACGGCGCTGAACAGGCCGGAGGGTTTCGATGGCATGCACATCGCCATCGTCGGCGACATCAAGCACAGCCGAGTCGCCCGGAGCAACGTATGGGCCTTTGCTTCGCTCGGTGCCCGCATCACCCTGGTGGCCCCGCACACGCTGCTGCCACCGTCGCTCGAAGGCTGGCCGGTCGACGTCGTGCACAACATCGACGACATCATCGACCGCGTCGACGTGCTGTACATGTTGCGAATGCAACGAGAGCGTATGCACGAGGCCTTGGTGCCGAGCCTGCGCGAATACACGGCGCAATTCGGGCTCACGCCCGGCCGGGCCGACCGCCTGCAGTCGCACGCACTGGTGATGCACCCCGGGCCGATGAACCGGGGCGTCGAGATGGCGGTCGATCCTGGCGAACTCCCCGGTTCGGTGATCACCCAACAGGTCACCAACGGGGTGAGCGTGCGCATGGCAGTGCTGTTCGATCTGCTGGGCAGTGGCTCGGCGTTGGTCGGGGAGGCGTCATCGTGAGCGATGCAGCGACAACACACAGAACGGCAGGAGACGCCATGGGCCTGGGAAGCACTGTGATCAAGGGCGGCACCGTGCTTGATCAGCGCGGTGAAAAGCGTGTCGATGTGCGCATCGAGGGTGGGCTCGTCACCGAGGTCGGTGCGGCGTTGCAGGGCGACCGCATGCTCGATGCCAGCGGTTGCATCGTGAGCCCGGGCTTCGTCGATCTGCACGTTCATCTGCGTGAACCCGGCAGGGAAGAGGCCGAGACCATCGAGACCGGATCACGCGCAGCGGCGAGGGGCGGCTTCACCGCCATCGTTGCGATGCCGAATACGGAGCCTCCTCACGACAGCCTTGCGGTGGTCGAAATGGTGCGCCGCCTCGGCGTGCAGGCGGGATTGTGCGAGGTGCTGCCGAGCGGGTGCATCACGATCAACCGTGCGGGCGAGGTGCTGGCGCCGATGGCAGAGTTGGCGGCAGCGGGCGTACACATCTTCACCGATGACGGCACGGGGGTGCAGGATCCGCTCTTGATGCGGCGTGCCCTTGAGTACGGCAAGAGCCTGGGCATCCTGCTCGCGCAGCACTGCGAAGTCAGCCGTCTCACCGAGGGGGCTGTGATGCATGAGGGCGGCTGTTGCGCCCGTCTCGGCGTGCCTGGCTGGCCGTCGGTGGCCGAGGAGTTGATGGTGTTCCGCGACATCGAACTGTCCCGGCTCACCGGTGCGCCCATCCACTTCTTGCACCTGTCCACGGCGAAGAGCGTCGATCTGGTTCGTGGGGCAAAGGCAGAGGGCCTGCGGGTCACGGCCGAGGCGGCGCCGCATCACTTCACGCTCACCGATGACTTGCTCAATGGATTCGATCCCATCTTCAAGGTCAACCCTCCGTTGCGCGAGCTCACGGACGTGCTGGCAGTGAAGCGTGGACTTGCCGATGGCACCATCGATGCCATCGCCACCGACCACGCGCCCCACGCGCCAGAGCTCAAGGAGATGCCGCTCGATCAGGCCCCTCCGGGCATGCTCGGCCTGGAGACATCGCTTGCGTTGTCGATCAGCGAACTGGGACTCGACCTGCAACAGGTGGTGGCGCTGCTGTCGTGGCAGCCAGCGGCGATTGCCGGAGTCGCCGACCGCCATGGTCGCCCGATCGAGGTCGGCGAGCCCGCCAACATCACGGTCTTCGATCCCAATCTCGCCTGGACCGTGTCCGCTGCCGGCCTTGCCAGTAAGAGCAGGAACACCCCCTACGCAGGCAGGACCGTGCGTGGAAAGGTGCGTCACACCGTGTTCGGCGGTACTGCCGTGGTGATCGATGGCGAGGCGCAGCGATGAATGATTATGCAGTACAATGTATGACTATGCAAGGATGGATATCGTGACGATTCAAGAAGCCGCTCTGGTTCTGGCCGACGGCAGCGTGTTTGAGGGTGAGGCAATCGGGGCGATGCCGGCCGCGGGTGTTGCCAGCGGCGAGGTCGTGTTCAACACCGTCCTCGCCGGCTATCAGGAGGTCATCACCGACCCCAGCTATGCCGGGCAGATCATCACGTTCACCTACCCGCACATCGGCAATTACGGTGCATCGCTGATCGATTTCGAATCTCGGCGCCCGTTCTGCCGTGGCGTGATCGTGCGCGACCTCGCCCGTCGCGAGTCGAACTATCGCTCCGATGCCCACCTCGGCGCGATGCTGCACCGCTACGGCATCGCGGGCATCGCCGGCATCGACACCCGCCGGCTCACGCGCCTGCTGCGCGACACGGGCGCGATGAACGGAGCGTTCGGCACTGCTGATCTGGCCACGTTGGGCGCGGCAGCACGTGCCGAGCCCGGGACCGAAGGCGTCGATCTGGTTGCGCAGGTCACCACGGCGGCCGCCTACACCGTTGGTTCGGGCGAGCGCCGCATCGTGGCGTACGACTTCGGCATCAAGTACTCCATCATCGATCATCTCGCCACGCTGGGAACGGTCACCGTGGTACCAGCTTCGACGACTGCCGAAGAGGTGCTCGCGTTGTCGCCTGCCGGTGTGTTCCTGTCGAACGGTCCGGGCGATCCCGCCGAGGTGGGATACGCGGTCGATGCCATCCGCGATCTCGTCGGACGGGTGCCGGTGTTCGGTATCTGTCTGGGCCATCAACTACTCAGCCGTGCGCTGGGCGGCGAGACGTTCAAGCTGCCGTTCGGTCATCACGGGGGTAATCACCCGGTGCGGCATGTGGCCAGCGGCAAGGTGGAGATCACCAGTCAGAACCACAACTTCTGCGTCGACCCCGACTCGCTCGGCGATGTTGCCGAGGTCACCCATGTGAACCTGAACGACAACACCAACGAGGGTCTTTGGGTGCGTGATCAGCCGGCGTTCAGCGTGCAGTACCACCCCGAGGCGGGTCCGGGCCCGCACGACGCGAGCTATCTGTTCGGCGTGTTCGAGGACATGATGAACGACCCCTCCACGTGGCGGGGCAAGGCGATGGTCAGGCGAACGACGCCGACCCGTACCGCTGGCCTTCCGGCAGCAGAACTGGGCGTGGCCTGATGCCCAAGCGCACCGACATCCACAGCATCCTCATCATCGGCAGCGGTCCGATCGTCATTGGTCAGGCGTGCGAGTTCGACTACAGCGGAACCCAAGCCTGCCGCGTGTTGCGCGAAGAGGGCTATCGCATCATCCTCGCCAACTCGAACCCGGCCACGATCATGACCGATCCCGATTTCGCCGACGCGACCTACATCGAGCCGCTCACCCCCGAGGTCGTGGCGCGCATCATCGAACGCGAGAAGCCCGATGCCGTGTTGCCCACGATGGGCGGCCAGACGGCGCTGAACATTGCGATGACGCTGTTCGAACGCGGCATCGTGGGCGTCCCCGGCACGCCAGAACTCATCGGCGCCAACGCCGAGGCCATTTCCACGGCCGAGGATCGCGACAAGTTCAAGAAGGCGATGATCGAAATCGGCCTGGCTGTGCCCGCCAGTGGTATCGCGCACACGCTCGCCGAGGCGCTCGAGGTGCTCGAGATCATCGGGCTGCCCTGCATCATCCGCCCGGCGTACATCCTTGGCGGCCGCGGCACCGGGATCGCCTCGACGATGGCCGAGTTCACCCATATCGTCAGCGAGGGCATCGCCGTGAGCCCTATCGGCGAGATCCTGGTCGAGACCAGTATTGCCGGGTGGAAGGAATACGAACTCGAGGTCATGCGTGACCGCAACGACAACTGCGTGATCATCTGCTCCATCGAGAACTTCGATCCCATGGGTGTGCACACGGGCGACTCCATCACCGTTGCCCCGCAACAGACGCTCAGCGATGTTGAGTATCAGCGCATGCGCGATGCGGCGTTCGCCTGCATCCGGCGCGTCGGGGTGGAGACCGGCGGCTCCAACGTGCAGTTCGCGGTCAACCCGCAAACCGGCGAGCAGGTGGTCATCGAGATGAACCCACGCGTGTCGCGTTCCTCCGCGCTGGCTTCGAAGGCCACCGGTTTCCCGATTGCCAAGATTGCGGCCAAGCTCGCCGTTGGGTACACGCTCGACGAGATCCCCAACGACATCACCAAGATGACCCCGGCCAGCTTCGAGCCGAGCATCGACTACGTCGTCACCAAGATCCCGCGGTGGGCCTTCGAGAAGTTGCCCGGCACCAGCGGCGTCCTTGGTACACAGATGCAGAGCGTCGGCGAAGCAATGTCCATTGGGCGCACGTTCCCGGAGAGCCTGCAAAAGGGACTGCGATCGCTCGAGCAGGGCCGGTTCGGCCTGAATTGCGACCCCGCCGAAGTGCAGTATGCCGTTCTGTCCGATGCTGCGCTGCTGACCGCAACGGGTATACCCACCCCCGAGCGCATCTTCCAGGTCGGTGAACTGCTGCGTCGTGGCGTGTCGATCGAGACCATCCACGATGCCTGCCGCATCGACCCGTGGTTCCTTGACCAGATGAGCATCATCATCGAGGAGCGGGCGGTGCTGTGGGCGCAGGGCAAAGCAGTCGCCCTGTCCCGGCAGGAATGGCGTCGCGCCAAGCGGCTCGGTTTCAGCGATGCGCAGTTGGCCTATTTGTGGGGCGAGGACGAAGCGCACGTGCGCAGCGTCCGCGAGGCCGCTGGTGTGCTGCCCACGTACAAGACCGTCGACACCTGCGCTGCTGAGTTCGCAGCGGAGACGCCGTACCACTACAGCACCTACGAGGACGAGAGCGAGGTGCGGCCCTCCACGAAGGAGAAGGTCATCATCCTCGGTTCGGGGCCCAATCGCATCGGCCAGGGCATCGAGTTCGACTACTGCTGCGTGCACGCCTCGTTCAGCCTGCGCGACGCAGGGTTCGAGACGGTCATGATCAACTGCAACCCTGAGACGGTGAGTACCGATTACGACACCAGCGATCGGCTCTACTTCGAGCCGCTCACGACCGAGGACGTGCTCAACGTGATCGCCGCAGAGACAGCGGCCAGTGGTGGTGTGCCCCCGAAGATCATCGTCTCGCTCGGCGGGCAGACGCCGTTGAAGCTGGCGGGCGTCCTGCCCGCCGAGTTGATCGCCGGTACCTCGCCGGCATCGATCGATCTCGCCGAGGATCGCGAGAAGTGGGCCGTGCTCTGCCAGAGCCTGCGCATCCCGCAGCCCCCCGGTGGTACGGCGCTCGATCTCGAGCAGGCCCTGCAGATCGTCGACTCGGTCGGTTTCCCAGTGCTCGTGCGGCCCAGCTACGTCCTCGGTGGACGTGGGATGCAGATCGTGCACGATCGCAACCATCTCGCCAGAGCCATGGCCGAGCTCACCGGCTTCGGCAGCCTTGGCAAAGAGGGTGGCCTGTCCGCCGAGCGGCCGGTCCTCGTTGACCGCTTCCTCGAGGACGCCACCGAGGTCGATGTCGATGCTGTCCGTGACCGCACCGGAGAAGTGCTCATCGGCGGCGTGATGGAGCACGTCGAAGAGGCCGGTATCCACAGCGGCGATTCCGCGTGTGCGATCCCGCCGCAGACCCTGCCCGGATGGGTGGTGGAGGTCATCGAGTCCTACACCCGGGCGATCGCCGCGGCACTCGATGTACGCGGCCTCATCAACGTGCAGTTCGCTGTGCTCGGCACCACTGTGTACGTGATCGAGGCCAACCCCCGCGCCAGCCGGACGGTGCCGTTCGTTGCCAAGGCAACCGGCGTTCCGCTGGCCAAGGTGGCAACGCGGGTGATGCTCGGGGCCACGCTGGCCGAGCTGCGCATTGAGGGCCTGCTGGTCGAACCGGTGCAGAACGGTCACGTCTGCGTCAAAGAGGCCGTGCTGCCCTTCAGCCGGTTCCCCGACGTGGATACCGCTCTCGGACCCGAAATGCGTTCCACCGGCGAGGTGATGGGTATCGACACCACCTTCGGCAAGGCGTTCTTCAAAGCCGAGCTTGCGGCCGGCACGCTGCTGCCAGTGGCCGGCACGGTGTTCTTGTCCCTCGCCGATGGCGACAAGCCAGCCGGCATCGTGGTGGCAACGCGCCTTCGCCAACTCGGGCTCGATATCGCCGCAACCGTGGGCACCGCCGATTACCTGGCGCGTTTCGGTATCACGGTCGATCAGGTCGTCGGCAAGGTCAGCGAGGGCGCTGACATCACCGCGCTCGACCTGATCACCGACGGCAAGGTGAGCTTCGTGGTCAACACTCCCCAGGGCCGTGGCGGGCGCACCGATGGCGAGCAGATCCGCAAGTCGGCCAATGTGCACAGGGTCAGCTCTGTCACCACGGTGGAGGCCGCTCTCGCGGCGGTGCAGGGACTGTTCGAGCAGGCTGGCCAACCGATCGAGGTCCGCTCATTGCAGGAGTATCACGCTCGATGACCAGGCGTCGCGGCGTTGCGCTGCCCGAGGGCAGGGCCGACACCTCGGTCAGCGTCGGCTCGCTGACGTTCGCGAATCCCGTGATGACTGCATCGGGAACTGCCGGGCACGGCGCCGAACTGGCGCCCTATGGCGACCTTGGGTCGCTGGGCGCAGTGGTGGTGAAATCATTGGCTGCATACGCGTGGGCGGGAAACCCGGCGCCGCGTGTGCACCCGACTCCGCTGGGCATGATCAACGCGGTCGGGCTGCAGGGCCCGGGAGTGGCCGCCTGGGCGACCGATGATCTGCCCGCGCTCGCTGCTACCGGGGCGCGCGTGGTGGTGAGCATCTGGGGTCGTTCGGTGGCGGACTACGCGTCCGCTGCTGAGCAGGTCGGCGAGGCAGTCGCCGCCGGCGCCGCCGTGGCGGCGGTCGAGGTGAACCTGTCGTGTCCCAACCTCGAGGCAAGGCGTGGCATCTTCGCCCATGACCCCGCGCTGAGCGCCGAGGTGATGGCGGCTACGGCTGTCTGCGGGCTGCCCCGATGGGCCAAATTGAGCCCGAACACTGATCGGCTCGTCGAGGTCGCCGAGGCGGTCAGTGGGGCCGGCGCCGAGGCCGTCACGCTGATCAACACCGTGCTCGGCCTGGTCATCGATCCCCACACCCGTCGAGCGGCGCTCGGTAACGGCGGCGGGGGACTGTCTGGCCGTGCCGTGCACCCGGTGGCCGTACGCGCCGTCCATGACGTGCACAGCGCCCTGCCGCACCTGGCGATCGTGGGCGTTGGCGGGGTGTCGTCCGGATGGGATGCCATCGAGCTGATGTTGGCCGGCGCCAGTGCGGTGCAGGTGGGTACCGCAACGTTCGCTGACCCCCGTGCCCCGTGGAAGGTGCTGGGTCAGATGCAGGCGTGGGCGGCGGGCGAGGGTATCGGGCGCCTGGCTGAAGTCACGGGTTCGATGGGGTGACCTCTGTCGCCGCCGAACCACGTGCTGATCACCGATCCTGGTGCTCGGGCGCACTAGAATATTTGCATGGCAACTCCCCCCGTATTGACTCCCGAACAGCGTGCAAACGCACTGGCCAAGGCAGCAGAAGCACGCGCCGCCCGCGCTGAATTGAAGACGAAGTTGAAGCTCGGTTCGGTCACGCTGGCTGAGGCGCTCGGCTCCACCGACAGCACCGTCGGCAAGCTGAAGGTCGTCTCGCTGCTCGAGTCGCTGCCCGGTGTTGGCAAAGTCAAGGCCCGCAAGGTCATGACCGAAATCGGTATTGCAGACAACCGCCGCGTTCAGGGCCTTGGTGCCCAACAGAAGCAGGCCCTGCTGGTCCAGCTCTCCAAGTAATGCGTCGGCGGCGCCCGTGAGGCAACGTCAGCCGCTGATCATCGTTGTTTCCGGTCCCGGTGGGGTCGGGAAGGGCACGATCGTGGAAGCGCTCGTGAAGCGAGACCCCAACCTGTGGCTCAGCCGCAGCTGGACGACGCGCGAGCAACGTCCAGGCGAACGTGACGACGCATACTATTTCGCCACCCGCGAGAAGTTCGAGCAGCGCATTGCCGCCGGTGGCTTTCTGGAGTGGACCGAGTTCCTCGGCAACTTCTACGGAACACCCAACCCTGAGACGACCCAGGGTCGTGATGTGGTGCTGGAGATCGAGGTCAACGGAGCGCGTCAGGTGAAGTCGCTTCTCCCTGACGCAGTGCTGATCTTCGTGTTGCCGCCATCGCGCGCCGAGCAGGAGCGCCGCCTGCGTGGCAGGGGAGACGCTGATCAGAAGGTTGCTGAGCGCCTGCGTAAGGCCGAGGACGAAGAGCCGATCGGCATGTCGCTGGCCGATCACGTCGTGGTCAACGACGATCTCGAACGAACGATCGACGAGATGCTCGCCATCATCGGGCACCGGCGGCATGCTGCTGACAACGCTGCGCAGATCAGTCCGCCTGGCGAAGCGACATCCGATCACCCCCTGCGATCCTCGTAGGGCGAACGTCATACACCGATTCAGCCGCCGCAGCCGTTAGGCTTGCCCGGCTACTTACCGAGGAGGACCGCTGCCCATGGCGCGTACCAACGACACAATGATGAACCCGCCGATCGAGGAGCTGCTCGATCGGGTCGACTCCAAGTTCAGCCTTGTCACGCTCGCTGCTCGTCGCGCCCGGCAGATCAACTCGTACTTCAATCAGCTCGCTGATGGCCTCGGTCACCTGGTGCCCCCGCAGGTGTCCTCGGTGGCTCGCAAGCCGCTCAGCATCAGCTTCGAAGAAATCGCTGCTGACAAGATCGAGCGGGTCCCCGTCGCTGAGCCCGCTGGCGAAGTGGCACCTGTCGACGAGGTCGGCGCCGCCGTCTGAGACGGCCGTCTGCCATGTCGGCACTGCGCGGCAAGACCATCGTCGTCGGTGTCACCGGCGGAATTGCTGCCTACAAGGCGGTAGATGTCTGTCGCCGATTGGTCGATGCCGGAGCGCATGTCGTTGCGGTGATGACCGAGGGCGCCGAACACTTCATTGGTCGTACCACGCTGTCGGCGCTGTGCAGCGAACCAGTACAGAGCAGCCTGTGGGACGAGGCATCGCCGATTCCGCACACTCGCCTCGGTCAGCGGGCGGATCTCATCGTGGTGGTTCCCGCCACGGCTCGGCTGATCGGTGCCTATGCCGGCGGGCTCAGCACCGATCTGCTGACCAACACCCTGCTCGCCACCCGGGCGCCGGTCATCGTCTGCCCCGCCATGCACACCGAGATGTGGGAGCACCCGGCGGTGCAGGACAACCTGGCGCTGCTCGCCCGACGAGGTGTGATCGTGGTCGAGCCCGACGAAGGGCGTCTGGCCGGCGGCGACCTCGGGAAGGGACGCCTCGCGTCACCCGAACGCATTGTGGCTGTCGTCGAGCGAACCCTTGGCCGCGGCGACCTGGGCGGACTGCACGTCGTGGTGACCGCTGGCGGTACGCGTGAGCCGATTGATGCGGTGCGCGTGATCGCCAACCGGAGCAGTGGTAAGCAGGGTTATGCCGTTGCCGCTGAAGCCGTCTCGCGCGGTGCCACCGTCACGCTGATCTCCACGGTCGAACTGGCCACGCCCCCGGGTGTTCAACTGGTCAGCGTCGAGACCGCTGCGCAGATGGAAGCGGCCGTGCAGAGCGCCGCCGAGACTGCCGACATCGTGGTGATGGCGGCTGCCGTGGCCGACTTTCGGCCGACCTTGACGGTGGGCCACAAGCTGAAAAAAGACGACGGTGCTCCAAGCATTGTGCTGGAACCCACACCCGACATCCTTGCCGGATTGGGTGCGCGCAAACGGCCGGGGCAGACCCTGGTCGGCTTCGCCGCCGAGACCAGCGACCTCGTGGCCAATGCCGAGGCCAAGCTGCGCCGCAAGAACCTCGATCTCATCGTTGCCAACGATGTCAGCGCGTCCGGCGTAGGATTTCAACACGACACCAACGCCGTATGCCTGCTTCGGCCGGACGCGTCGATGGTGACCATCAGCCTGACCGACAAGCGCTCGGTAGCCCGTGCAGTCGTCGACATCGTCGTCGAGATTCGTGCAGGGTTGTCATGAGCGTCCAGACCCGCCATTCGTCAAACCAGAACAGCCAGGGAGCCCTGCAGTGAGTAAGTGGACATTTACCAGCGAGAGCGTGACCGAAGGTCACCCGGACAAGATGGCTGATCAGGTCAGCGATGCCGTGCTCGATGCCATCCTGACCGAGGATCCCGACGGGCGCGTGGCGTGCGAGACGCTGCTCACTACCGGCTTGTGCGTGGTGGCTGGCGAGATCACCACCAGCGCCTATGTCGACATCCCCAAGATCGCCCGTGAGGTGATCAAGGAGATCGGCTACGACAACGCGCTCTTCGGGTTCGACGGAAACACCTGTGGCGTGATCGTGAGCATCGACGAGCAGAGCGCAGACATCGCACAGGGCGTGGACAAGAGCGAAGAGTTTCGCGGCGGTAAGGCGGGCGAGGACACCATCAGCGGGCAGGGCGCCGGCGACCAGGGCATGATGTTCGGCTATGCCTGCAACGAGACCCCCGACCTGATGCCATTGCCGATCTGGCTGGCGCATCGCCTGGCCGAGCGGCTCAGCGAGGTTCGCAAGTCGGGGGCCGTTCCGTACCTGCGCCCCGATGGCAAAACCCAGGTCACCTTCGACTACGAGCACGGCATCCCGGTTCGCCTGTCGCACGTGCTCATCAGCACCCAGCACCAGGACGGCATCGATCGCGATTCCATGATCCGCCCCGACCTCATCGAACAGGTCATCCGGCCCATCGTCCCGTCGGCTTTCGCCGATGATGACTACAACGTGTATGTCAACCCCACCGGCAAGTTCGTTGTCGGCGGCCCTCATGGCGACACGGGTCTCACGGGACGCAAGATCATCGTCGACACCTATGGTGGCATGGGTCGTCATGGTGGCGGTGCCTTCAGCGGCAAGGATCCCAGCAAGGTCGACCGTTCGGCAGCGTACGCCGCCCGCTGGGTTGCCAAGCACGTCGTTGCCTCCGGTGCGGCCACCCGTTGCG
>CAFBLP010000076.1_pt1 | contig 16256 bp, 15 predicted proteins | sample 7268181 | NCBI WGS metagenome assembly CAFBLP01 (sample SAMEA6814034, study PRJEB35770) | freshwater metagenome | biome: Freshwater; feature: Freshwater reservoir; material: water | place: Czech Republic | collected 2017-05-23 | depth 30m m | reverse complement strand
GCGCCGGTCTCACCCGGAGCAGCGTTCTGACCCGTGGCACCGGTCTGACCCGTGGCACCGGTCTGACCCGTGGCACCGTTCTGACCCGTGGCACCCGTGGCACCGTTCTGACCCGTGGCACCGTTCTGACCCGTGGCACCCGTGGCGCCGCTGGAACCCGTTGCACCCGTGGCGCCTCGTGCACCGGTGGCTCCGGTGGCTCCGGTGGCTCCGGTGCCTGTCGCACCAGTGCTTCCGGGCTTGCCGTCCTTGCCGTTCAGACCATTCGTAGGAGGCTGCGTGACTGCACTGGCACTGCCAATCAGCGCGGTGACGACGCCGCCGCCAATGGCACCGCCGAGCAGCGTGAGTGCCGTCTGGGACATCACGGACCGGCGGGTGTGCTTGGCGGGCTCTTTCGGATCAAGGTCGGAAGACATGCGCCGACCCTACTCCACGTGGCACCACCTGCGGCGAAAAAACCGATCTCCGCTTCCTCGTCAGATGACGGAGTCAAAATTCCACTGGATGTCGGTGTCATCACCCGGTTCGGCGGCGGGGGGTGAGCGCACAAGGTCCGGCTGACAGTGCACCACCTTCAATTGCTGCTGGTGCATCATCACGAACCAGTCGATGCCGCGCTGTATCCCCTGCTGATCGGCGAGCGCAACCAGGCGTCGTGCACCGGCCGGCGAAACGATGTACGCAAAGGTTCCGCCCATGTAGGTGGACCAGTCCATCGGCCGCACGACCGGCGCCTGCCCGGCACGCGCCCGCAGGTCAGGATCGTCCGGATTCCAGCGCTGATAGCCGAGAAAGGCGACGTCGTAGTCGGGACGGTCGGCGCAGAGTCGGCCGACGAACTCCACGAGGCGGCCCATGGATGCACCGTCAGGTTCGTTATCGAAACGTGCGTCGTCTTCGAACACGAGACGAGGTACTTCGCCGGCGGCGACCTCGCGCCAGAGTTCGAGGTGGCTGAGCGCACAACCGATGATGCCGCTGCGGAAGCCGAAGTCGTTGCCCCGGAAGAGGTGCTCGATCTCGGGCGTTCGCGTCAGCTCGCGACCGTCGACAGCCTGCCGCCGGCGACAGCGATCGGCGAACCCATCTCCAGCAGCTACCGCCAACTGCTCCCGGAACGCGACCAGCCGGTCGGGGCGCCGGTCGAGGTTGATGACGTCGAGATCCATGCTGGCCACGAACTGTGCCCCGTGCACCACACGAGCGATCATCGGCATGACCTGCATCTCGTTCAGTAGACGACGCTTCTCGCTGCGAATGATGTCGATTCGTCGGCCCCACTCGTCAGCGGCAATGGCGTCGTGCACGATCCGACGACTGCGCTCGGGGTCCTCGATCGGCAGGCGGATGAACGCCCGTGAGTCGATGATCTCCTCCAGGTTCGGGCAACCCCAATAGAAGCACAGGGCTTCGCCAAGGATCGCGTCGACCACTTTCTCGGTGAAGTAGTTGTGCTCTGCGTTGTTCTCGGCGGCAAAGGTGTAGCGATAGGGCAGAATGCCAGCACTCTTGTCGTGCGATGGAAGCGAGCCTCGGTAGTTCACGAAGCCCTGCGTGTTCTCCCGGCCGAACACGTCGATGGGCACACCGCTCTGTTCGAGATGGTGCACGAACGCCACCCGAAGGCGTTGCCCCGGATCCTGAATGCGGCCGGACACGACGGTGGAGAGATCGGCGGTCTTGTGCACCGGGTCGGAGATCAGGCTCGGGTAGCTGAGACCGAGATGCCATTCGACAGTGTTCGGGTACAGGTCGTGGCTGCGCACCTGCAGAAAGCGTCGGGGATCGGGTTCGGCCCATTCGCCCCATCCCCCACGACCGACCTGTGGCTCCATGGGCAACACGATGGTGCGCTCGGGCGCGACGGTGACGTCCACTGGGGGATGGTTGACGACCACGACGTAGTCCGCATCGTCGTCGGTCGTCAGCTCGATGTCGTCCCAGCGCAGCCCGCTCTGCGCCTGACGACCCCACAACCGGGTGAGGTCTTCCGTAGTGGTCCAGTTGCTGAGCACTTTGACCTTCTGGGTCCGTCGGGGCGCCCGCCCGAACTGCGACTGCTCATTGAGGTCGTACGCGTTCGGCGTGTGTGGGTCGCTGCGATGGCCCGTCAGTGGCCCGGTGTGGAGACACACCACGGCGTCGATGAAGGCAGATCTCCAGCCGATCTCGGTGTAGCGCCGAGCCAGGTCGAACTCGAACTGATCGCTCGACTCATCGAAGCGGCCGGCATCGCGGATCGCATCGGTATAGATGAGCGATGGCCTGAGCGAGTAGTGCGGCCAATAGGCACAGCTTCTCGATCCGGTGGGGAAGGTGCGCAGGTAAGCGTCGTGTGCGGCGCTGCCCCGTGGGTGATGGACGTGAGCGACGAAACGGGTTCCTTCGCCGGTCTGGTACACCAATCCGCCAGCGATCCAACGATCAGCAATCGTCTCGGCGTAGTTGCGGTTGAACAGGACCTGGCCAAGGTCGGGGTCGGCATCGAACACAGCGAGCGCCTCGGTCACGTACTCACGCGTGGCGAAGAAGTGCCAGTCGTCCTCGAGGTGCAACCAGAACGGAGTGTCGACCATGTCGAGCAGCTGGTTCATGCTGCGCGCATGGCCCTTGTCGGCCGGGGACTTCCAGACGAACTCGAAAAACGGGTACCGCTCGGCCATGCGCGCGCGGTCGGTGTCGCTGGAGCCGTCGTCGATGCAGATCCAGCGGCCGATGCGATGCGCATCAGTACAGCAGTTGAGGAACGAGTTGATGGTCTGCTCGAACAGGTGCAGGCGGCGGCACGTGGTGATGGTCAGCGTGACTGCCGCATCCTCCGGTGGCTCAAGGCGTGGCGCGCTGAGCGCAGCGATGATCTCGGCCGGGTACGCCAACGCATCGTCCTTGATGAAGGGAACGGAGAAGTCGCGGTTGGATTCGATGCGGCTCCGCGCGTCGGCGGGCAGTGACGGATCGGCGAGCAATGCCGAGTTCAGCTCGAAGCTCTCACGATGCCGACCGAGGTAGAAGCCGCTGACCGCCATCTCGTCGCGGGAGCGCCAGCCGTAGACCGGGCGATCGACGAAGAGCTTGTCCGATTCAGGGAACGGAATCTGGCATGCCCGGCTGGCGAACAGGTGACACAGGTCGAACTGGTTTGATTCGCGGTAGTGGCGGGCAATGTCGTGCAGTGGTTCGGCGCGTGACGGTCGGCGCTGCCAGCAATCGAGGTACGCATGCAGCGCCTGTTCCCAGGGCCGATCGAGGCGCTCGAGGCAACGCGCCCGTTGCAGGGCTGCGTAGAAGGTCTCCTCGTCCCAGCCGCCGAGTTCGAGGCGAAGCGCATATGCGTCGGCGGCCAGTTCGAACTCTCCGGCGTCGAAGTGACTCTGCGCCAAGTAGAAGGCCGCGCGAGAGTTGTCCGGCTCGATACGCAACGCCTCGCGAAGCAACGCAGCATCGCGCTGGTACTTGTCGGCCACCTGATTGCGGTTGCCAAGTCGACGCGACTCGATGTGGTACTCACCGACGAGCCGCCCTGCTTGTCCCACATTGTCGAGGCATCGCGCGTACTCATGGACAACGCCTTCGTACACCCATCGCAGGTTCGAGCGGAACAGCTGAGAGCGCCAATAGGTGAAGTCCTTGCCGTATCGCAGCTCGTACGAGTCGGCCGTCAGATCGGTGAGGTCGAGCGCACCAACGACGAGGTCATCGGCATCGATCACCCACGTGTAGTCGGCTGCGCCAGCGGCAAGGGCGAGGGCCTCGCTGCGATTGTGCCCGAAATCGCGCCATTCACGTTCGTGCAGCTGGCCGGGGATACCGCGCTCGGCGAAGAACGCGCGGATGATGTCTTGGGTGCCATCGTCGGAGCCGGTGTCGATCACGACCCAGGAATCGATGTACGCCGCCACCGATTCGAGCGTCTCGACGACCACATGTGCCTCGTTGCGCACAATCATGTTCAGGCAGACAGTCGGCTTCGGAGCTGGCACGCGCAGAGTCTAGAAGCCAGACTTCTTCGCCATGCAGGGCGAAGAACCGCCGATGTCGTCGGATGCACCCAGTTGACGGACCGGCGCCTGCACGACTCTGGTGTGGAGCCACTGCCAGCAGCCGTACCCGCCGGATCTCTCTCTCGGTAGGGCAGGCTCTACAGTGCTCGCATCCGATGAGAGGGGCACACCGTGAGCGACGCAGTACGTGAGGCGCAGGAGTTTCTCGCCACGCATTGGTCGCCTTCGATCGACGCGAACGAATGGCGCGAGCTCGTGGTCGACCAACGGTGGGCTGCGCTGCGGTGGCCATCGCGCTGGTACGGACGCGACCTCACCGACGAGCAGGCCACCGAGGTGGAGGCGGTGTTCGCCGCTGCCGGCGCACCCGGTCCCGGTCAGGACGTGGTCAACCTGTGGGCCGGCACGTTGGTGACGTCCTGTCAGGACCCGTTGAAGGAGCAGTTCGTCCGCGCCCTGCTGCTGGATCAGGTGGCAATGTGCCTGCTGTACAGCGAGCCCGGCGCCGGCTCCGATCTGGCCGGGATCCGCACCAACGCCGTGCGCGACGGCGATGAATGGATCATCAACGGCCAGAAGGTATGGACCTCTGGGGCGCGCAACGCCGACTACGGCATGTTGATCGCACGCACCGACTGGGACCAGCCCAAGCACCGTGGAATCTCGTTCTTCTGGTTCCCCATGCGCCAGGCGGGTGTCGAGGTTCGTCCGCTGCGACAGGCCACCGGCGACGCCCGGTTCAACGAGGTCTTCATCACCGACGCGCGTGTGCTCGACACCCATCGGCTGGGCGAACTCAACGGCGGCTGGTGGGTGTTGCAGACAGCACTCGCCTACGAGCGCATCGCCATGGGTGGCTCGCGCCGCGGTGCTGGCGGGGCAGGTGCGACGCGCGGCGCCACCGCAGCGGCGCACGGCGAGATCCCCACACCCGACATCTCGCTGCAGCGGTTGGCCCGTGCTGTTGGAAAGGCCGACGACCCAACGATCCGCCAGAGCCTGATGCATTTGTACTGCATGCGTCTGGTGAACGAATGGAACGGCGCACGCGCCGCCGCCGCAGCCAAGACCGGCACGTCGTCACCGTTGGCGTCGCTGGGCAAACTGGCGATGGCCGAACTCTTGCATTACGCAGGCCACCTGCAGGGCATGTTGTTGGGCATGGAGGGGTTGCTCGATGGCAATCAGAACCCCCGTGCCCGCGATGCGAACTACTCGCAGCTGAACGCGTACTTCTATTCGATCGGTGGCGGCACCGACCAGATCCAGCGCAACATCATTGGCGAGCGCATCTTGGGGCTACCCAAAGAACCCGAGGTCGACCGCGCCATTCCGTTCCGTGAGGTGAAGGCCAGCAGCTGAATCTGTTGTCTCCTGCTGTGACGAACGCTGGCTGTCAAGGTCGGCGGGGTTCGTGCCGATAACAAGGAATGCAGATCATCAGCGACAGGGCTGCTTCATGACAGAGACCCGGGAGTGGGGTCGCAATCCGGCGTCCAGCCGGGGCGTCACCGACGTGCTCGACGCACTTCCCGTTGAGTACGTGGTCATGCACGACCTGACCATCCCAGATTCGAGAACGACCCTTGGTCACGTGGTGATTACCGCAAACGGCGTGTACGTGGTGGACGAAATATGCAGTGCGCCGGTGCAGACCTTCGCTGACGGCATGATGCAGCGAGGCCCGCAGCCGATCAGACGTGAATGCGATGCGGTTGCATGGATGGCGACCAGGCTCGCGATCGTGCTCGGCGTTCCGGTGCACCCAATGCTGTGCTCGATGACCGGCGGCTTGCCACAGCCAACGCAACAGATCGGCACTGTGACCCTGTGCGATCACGCCGCTCTCGAGGACGTGATCAGCCAGGGGCGCGACCCGATGACGCCGGGCGACATCAGGGCGATACAAGAATGCATCACGCACACGCTCACGGCACCGACTCCCCCGGTACTACCGCCTTCGGGCGCGCTCGCAACGCGCCTCGCTTCGACCGTCGCCGTTGTCCGCAGGCCCTGGCGCAGAGGTCCCCGACACATCCGGGCGAGGTTTCGTCACATGCTGATGCCGGGCGGGAACCGCTCGACGAAGGCGACCATCTCCGACGCGATCTCCGGGCCGAGATCCTCCTGAATGAAGTGGCTGGCACGGAACACCTTGTGCTCGATCCCAGCCAGTTGCGCGCCGGGAATACCGTCGCGATACGACTGTCCCATCTCCATATAGGTGTGCGGGCAATGGTCTCCCCACAGCGTGAGCACCGGCTTGCTGAACGTGGCAAGAACGCCCCAGGCAGCATCACCCATGAGTCGCTCCGGGTCGTCGAGCGTGATGGGCACCAGCATCGGGAAGCGCCGCGCCCCGACGGCGAATTCCTGCGTCGGGAACGGCGCGTCGTAGGCAGCCAGCGCCGGCTCTGACACCTCCGACAGGCACCAGCCCTGCACGACCTTCGAAGGCCACAGTTCGGCGACCTCCTGCGCGTACATCCGCCAGGTGATGAAGTAGAAGAACGGGCCCGCCTCGACGATGGCGTGCACCTTGTCGGGATTGATGCGATCGTCCTCGTCCACTGCGGCACGCCAATCGATACCGAACAGGTCGCGTAGCACCTCGGGCTCGAGACGCTGATGCGCCTGGATCACGGCAAGTCCCGGCCCGGATCGGGGCAGGCCCGTGTTGGAGAACACCAGGCGGGCGAACCGGTCGGGAATCTCGGCGATGACTCGTCCCCCGATGAGCCCACCCCAGTCCTGGCCGAAGAATGTGACACCGCGCAGGTCGAGTTGCTCGATGAGCGAGCGCACCCATGCCACGTGATTGCTGTATGAATAGGCAGATGGTTCGACCGGCTTGTCCGACCGGCCGAAACCGATGAGGTCGGGCACGATCACTCGGTAGCCGGCAGCGACGAACGTGGGGATCATCGTGCGGTACAGGTACCCCCACATCGGCTCGCCGTGCAGCAGCAACAACGTCTCCTCGGCATCGGCAGGGCCGGCATCGACGTAGGCCATCCGCAGGCCCGGGCCCACGAGCACCTCGGAGACCGCCCACGGGTAATCCGTGATCCCATCGAACCGCTCGGATGGCGTGCGCAGCACCTCGCCGATGGTTGGGACTGTACGGCGTCCGTCAGCTGTCATCCCCGGAGGTTATGTATTGACAGATTATATGTCAATACATGCGCACCGGGGTTTGTTGACTCCGCCACCACTGTGCACCCAACCCGGCAAGTCCCCTGCGCAGGCGTCAGGCGTCAGGCGTCAGGCGTCAGGCGTCGACGATCTCCAAGCGGATGCGCTTGTTCCCCTTGCCCTTGTTCTCGGTCTTCACCACCCGGATTCGCCCGACCTCATTGGTGGAACGCACATGCGTGCCGCCGTCGGCCTGTTTGTCGAGGCCGACGATGTCGACGACGCGGATCTCCGAGACCGACGCAGGGATCATGTTCACCTTCGTGCGGATGAGATCCTCGTCGTGTACGGCGGTGTCTCGGGGAAGGAACTCGACCTCGATCGCGCGATCAGCCGCGAGCTCAGTATTGACCAGCACCTCCACGCGCACCGCGAACCCCTCGGGAAGCGGATCGAACTCGAAGTCCATCCGAGCGCTCAAGGGTTCCATGTTGCCCCCGGTCACCGGCACCCGCCACTCGTTCCAGATCACCCCACACAGCACGTGCAGCGCCGTATGCGTGCGCATCAGCGCATGACGGCGGGGCCAATCGAGATCGCATTCGACGGTGGAGCCGACCGCCGGCAGGTCGTCTCCTTCGATGCTGTGCCACACCAGCCCGTCTTCCTTGCGAACGTCGGTCACGGCCAACCCCCCGAGCGTGCCGACATCGTGCGGTTGCCCACCACCGGTCGGGTAGAAGGCCGTGCGATCCAACGCAACGGCATTGGGGCGCACGTCGACGACTGTGGCGACGAAGTGCTGCAGGTATGCGTCGCGGAGGTAGATGAGCTCGGTTTCCATTGCTGCAGTCTGGCGCATTCGTTGTCTGAGTATTGTGTGGGCAATGACCGATGCCGAACCCGCCGATTCCAACGGTGGCGCACCGCGTGCACCCGCCGGATCCGGTTGGCTGGCCAGAGCGAAGCACGCCGCGGCCACACTGAAGGCCGAGTACGAGGCCGGCAAACACGGCGATGAATCGCCTGCGGCCACCATCTGGCCCACTGCAAAAGAACAGCTCGACGCAGTGCTGAAGCTCCTGCCCTCGGTTCGCTCGGCACCCGCACGCACGTCGGCCGAGCTCGATGCCGATGCAGCAGCGGTGGCAACGGCCCTGAACGGGGTGGACTGGGCCAGCGTCCGCGCCGCCACGAGCGAGCGCACCAGCGGAGCACGACGGGCCATGCGCGACATGGCCGACCAGGTCGATTGGGCCAAGGCGCAACCCGTCGCTGCGCAAGTATCCAGCGCGTTGATCGCTGCAGTGGCGTCGGGACAACTCGGTGTCGCCGGGGCGCTGGGCTCTACCGTGGCACGAGCGATCGTCGATCAGAGCGGCCTCGCGCAACGCGTTGGACGGAACCTCCACGAGCACCAGGTGTCGCTGCCGCCCGACTTCCGACAGGTGATCGACACCACGGCAAAAGAGACCTGACCCGCCCGTCGGCTGGCTGTGTCAGCTGCTGGCTGTGTCAGCTGAAGATCGTCGCCACCAGTGCTTCGAACGCATCCTCGTCGACCTTCACCTGCAGCACACCGTCGACGCGTTTGATGTCGAGCGTCGGACAGAAGATCGAGGTGTCACCGACGAAAAAATGGGGCGAGCCGACCACGTTGCTCGCCCTGCCCTCGGCGTACTCAGCGAGCACGGCATCGGTGTCGCCAACGCCCCCCAGACCGTGGCGCTCGGCAACCGCAGCCAGGACCGCAGCATCGGCCACATCGACACCGTCCTCGAACAGCAAGCGGCGCAGTTCCATGGCAACGGCCTCACCCGTGGAGTCGTCGACTGCATAGGCCAGCGCCGTGAGCGCAAGGCCCGGCAGCGAACTGGCGGGGAAGGACTGCACATCGAACCCGGTGAACAGGTCGTCGGCCACCTGCGGTCGGATCTCGTCGATCTCCTCGCCGATGAAGGCGGCCTCGACCGGCTTGCCGTTGACGAGTTCGAGTGGCCAACTGCGGATACGCAGGTGTACGTCGTGGCGCCCGAGCTCGGCGCGCCGCTGGAGCAGGCGGGTGAGGCCGATGTAGGCGAATGGGCACACGATGTCTGCGTAGACGACGACTGTTGCCATACCCCGAGCGTAGCGGTGGGGCTCGGGGGCGGAGGCAGGATGGGGCAGGCTCAGGCTTCCAACGAGTAGCGGTAGACGTTGGTGTCGCGGGGAACGAAGCCGAGGCGCTGGTACAGCCGGTTGGCGGCTTCACGCGATGGGCGCGACGTGAGGTCGACCGTCTTTGCGCCCTTGGCTCGGGCGAGGTCGAGCGCGAACTGGTTCAGGGCCTCGCCCACACCACGCCCACGCGCACCGCCATCGACGACCACGTCTTCGATCCATGCACGCACCCCAGTGGGGATACGGAACACCACGAGCGTGAGCGAGCCGAGTACGTCGTCGCCGTCGCGCGCAATCAACAGGTCGACGGCCGGCGAGGTCACCATCTCGGCAAGTTCGCCGGCAGTGGGTGGCGGCGACGACTTCGACAGCTGCGGGATGAGCCGCGCGAACGCCTCCACGAGGTGGGGAGTTACTCCAGTGGCAATCTCGACAGTCACGGTCACAGCGAGAGACGCTACCGCGGCCACGGCCCGCCACTAAGGTGCTGTTCGTGCTGAACGAACCGCGTTTTACACACATCGCGCTTCCCGTGGGAAACATCTCTACTTCGGTCGAGTGGTACGAGCGGTATACCCCGTTGCGTCTCATCGACCTGCGCCACGATCCCGACGGCGAGACAGCGTGGTTGTGTCACCCCGAGCCGACCGATCATCCCTTCATCATCGTGTTGGTCAGCCTGAACGCTGACGAGGGCGAGCCGCACGGCCAACTCGGTCCGTTCGGGCATCTCGGAATGGAACTACCCACACGCGAAGCGGTCGACGCGATGGCCTTGCTCGGCCGCGCCGATGGGTGCCTGGCATGGGAGCCCAAGCAATGGCCAGCGCCCGTGGGCTACGTGTGCGCCCTCAACGACCCCGATGGGAACGTGGTGGAGTTCAGCTTCGATCAGGGCGTCTACGCCAAGGTGCGCGAGGTTCTCGGCTCGCCCGCTACGACCTGATCGGACCCAGCGCCATAACGTGCGCCGATGGATCAACCCACACTCTCGGTGCTCGCCCGCAAACTCGGGTCGCTGCTCGAACCGCTGACCGGCCAGGTGTATTTCTCGCCCGAATGCCACGCCAACTACGAGGCCCTCGGCTTCGATGCCAGCCCTGGACAGGCCAACGGTGTCGCGCTACCCGACGGCCCTGCCTACTTCACGAGCCGCGGCAGCGTGATGGGGCAGGTCCCCGGTGAGGTGGTGGCCGCAGCCTTTGCCGTGTTCAACCCCGAGGTTGTGGTGCCGTGCGTGACCGCCGGCTGGGCGCGCACCGACGCTGCAACCATCTGTGCAGCGCGAGATGCCGGGGCAATCGCCCAGTTGGTCCGTCTACTCGGAGCGGCTCCCGTCGGCATCGACCGCGTCAACCAGTTACTCGCCCGCGCGGTGGAGCCATTGCGGCCAGAGGGGCGCCCGCTCTATGCGGGGCTGCGCTCGCTCGCCGTCCCCGCTTCGGCCATCGGCGCGATGTGGCGAATGGGCGACATGCTGCGCGAGTACCGGGGCGATAGCCACACCGCATCGTGGATCAGTGCCGGTATGAACGCCACCGAGATCGGCCTGCTCAGCGAGATGTACTGGGGTCTGCCGATGCGTTCGTACAGCCGCACACGTGCCTGGACCGACGCCCAGTTTGATGCATCGGTCGAGTCGCTGACCTTGCGTGGGCTCATTGACGGCACCGGGTTCACCACCGCTGGCCGGGCGGCACGCGAGGCGGTCGAGATCGCCACCGATGCCCAGATGACCGGCGCCATCGCCGCGCTCGGCGATGACATCGACGAACTGTTCACGATCATCGAGCCATGGGGAGCCACGGTGCGCGCCGGGTTCGGCTACCTCAGCTCCGGACCACACGACCTCGCCGACCAGGCATCTCGGCGGGGCCCCGGCACCACCTCCCGCACCGAATCTGCGTAGGGTTCGAACATGATCCTGGAATCGCTCGAAGGCGTACGTGCAGTTGATGTCGCAGACCGCACCGGTTGGATGGCCAAGCCCGAGGGCATGTGCCGCGGCGACGTGTGCGTGCCGGCTCCGGGAGCATTGCGCAGTGACGGCACCATCGATGTCCCAACGGCCGCCGATCGCCTCGGCATGCCGGTGCTGCACGACGCGTCGCACGGTGTGTGGGCACTCGGCCCCGCCACCGCCACGGGGCGGGCGCTCAGTACCGCAGCCGCCGCAGACCCGACCCTGATCGATCGTGACGGCAACCCGTTCCGGCTCAGCACGTTGCACGGCCGCAAGGTGCTGTTGGTCGCCTGGAGTAGTTATTGAGGCTGTCGCACCAGCCTGCCCGGGTGGCAGGCGCTCCATACCGAACTCGAGTCACTGGGCCTCACCGTTGTCACCGTCGCCCTCGACGTCAATCCTGAGCACGCACATCCGTTCATTGACCTCGCTGCGCCCACGCATCCGAGCCTGATCGACACCGCCCACGTGACCGGCGAACTGTTCGGGTTCGTCAACATCCCGATGGCGGTCTGGATTGACGAAGCCGGCAATCTGGTGCGCCCGGCGGAGTCGGCCTCGATCGAACACAGCCCACTGCGCAACATGGAGATCCCCGATGGGCTTCCCGAACGGCTCGATCGTTCGTTCCGCGAGATCAAGAAGTTCCCCGATCTGGCAGACGAATACCGAGCCGCGATCGTCGATTGGGCCCACCACGGTGCCGCCAGCCGGTTCGCGCTCTCACCCGATGAGGTCGTGCAGCGCAGCCAACCCCGCCCCGATGCCCACGCCCGTGCCGCAGCATGTTTCGAGATGGGCCAGCACCTGCTGCGCACCGTCGGCCACGACGCCGCTGTCCCCTGGTGGCGCGAGGCGCATGCGTTGTTCCCCGAGAACTGGACCTACAAGCGCCAGGCCTGGACATTGGTCACCACCCCAGAAGGTGCCACGGAGAACGACCTGATGCAGGGCCCCAACGACGTGTACACCGGCAACTGGCTGGACGACGTCATTGCTGGCGGCGGCGGCCAGGCCTATGCCGTCACCCCACAACTCTGACCGAACCTTGAAACGCGTCAATGCGTTGCGTCGATAGGCTCCTTCGACAATGGAGTATGTGCGCTGGCTCAGCCAACCAACTCTTCGGAGTCCTGTCGTCGTTGCCGCGTTCACCGGTTGGAACGACGCTGGCGACGCGGCCTCGGGCGGCGTTCGTCATCTGGTCGAGCAGTGGGGTGCCACCGCGCTGGCCGAGATCGATCCCGAGGAGTTCACCGACTTCGGCACCATCCGCCCGCACGTCCGGTTGTCGGCTGGGCTGACTCGCAGCATCGTGTGGCCCACGGTGGGGCTCTGGTACGCCTCGACCCCCGGCGCCGATGTCATCTTGGTCCTTGGCCCCGAGCCTGCGATGCGCTGGCGCACCTTCACCGAGCAGATCATCGGCGTGGCCCAGCACTTCAAGGCAAGCATGGTCATGACCCTCGGTGCGTTGCTGGCCGATGTGCCTCACAGCCGTGCAGTGCAACTGATCGGCACGGCGAGCGACCAGCAGATGATCGATCGGTTCGACCTGCAACGCTCGCGTTATGAGGGTCCGACCGGCATCGTCGGCGTACTCCACGACGCATGCAGCAAGCTTGATCTGCCCTCGGCGTCGTTGTGGGCCGCCGTGCCCGCCTACGCATCGCAGGTGCCTTCACCGAAGGCAACCATGGCGCTGCTCGACCGGCTCGGCAACATCCTCGGAACCGCCATGCCCACGGCCCGCCTTGCTGCTCAGGTACAAGAATACGAAGCGCGAGTCAGCGCGATGGTGGGCGAAGACGACGATCTCGGTGGGTATGTACGCCGACTCGAGAGCATGTCCGACGCTGGCATCGAGGACTTCAGCCTCGACGACGACGATGAGGACGACGAAGACGACGACCTCGACGACGATCTGGTTGGCGGCGAACTGGGCGCAAGCCTGCCCGAACACGTCGACGGCAACGCGCTCATCGACGAGGTCGAACGTTTCCTACGCGATCAGGGCGCGTGAGTCGCTGTCTGCGCAGCGGCCACCCTCGACTCCACACGGGACAACCCGAGCTCGAGCGAACGAGTCAGGCGCAGCCGGTCGCCGGTGGCCATCAGATCGACCATCAGCCCGGTGAACATTGCCTTCAGCAGCGACGCCTCGATCACCGCGTCCACGGGTGAGACCCCCTCGTGAAGGAGTCGTTGCTCGATCTCGGTCCGCCACACGCCGATCTGCTCGGCGCGCACCTCGCCAGTGAGACCGGTCTGCGTGGCTTCCAGCGTGGCTGCCTCCAGCCCAAGGCGGGCCAGGGCCAGATTGGCCTGCGACGCGTTGAGCCACCGCCACCACTTCCGCAACAGGTTGACCTGGGAGATGGAGGGATCTCGGCTCAGCCAACGGTTCTGTTCGTCGACCTGCAGTTCGATCGCTCGGGCCAGCGCCGCCGTCAGCAACTCCTGCTTCGAGCCGAAGTGGTGGACCAATCGGTTCGGACTGGTCTCAAGCGCAGCGGCCATGGGCCGTAGCGACATCTCGCCAAGGCCGTGTTTGGCCAGGTAGGCGACCACGCGTTCGAGAAGCTGACGCTTCATTTCTACATCAGGAGTGCGCGCCACGATCGCTCACCCTAGGCGAAGGTTGACTGTCCGGTCTGTGTCCGCTCCAGGACCTGCTCGTCCAGTTCGACCCCGAGCCCTGGCCGGTCGGACAACGTGAGCCAACCATCGTCCGCTTCGATGCTGTCGCACAACATGTAGTCACGTCGCGCCGTGGTCCATTCCGGCGGATCGAACGGAAACTCGACGAACGGTCCGCCGCCTACGCCGACGGCGAGTTGCACGTTGGCCATGAGCCCGATGCCGTTGCCCCACGTATGCGGCGTGAACATCTTGCCAGCGGCACGTACATCGGCAGCGAGGTGACGCAGCCCAGAGATGCCCAGCGAGCACACGCAATCCGGTTGAACGACGTCGAGGCAGTCCCTCTGCAGCAGCTCACGGAACTCATAGAGCTCGCGTGTCAGTTCGCCACCGGCAATGCGGATATCGACCCGCCGGCGCAGCTCGGTCATACCGTCGTAATCACCGCGATGGAGTGGCTCTTCCATCCAGTAGACGGCCTCGTTGCGCAACCGCAGCGCCACCTCGGTGGCGTGATCCACGTGCCACGGTTGCTGTGTGTCCCAGGGCATCCGCCACCCCTGATTGCAGTCGACCATCAACTCCAGTGCATCGCCCACTGCATCGCGCACGGCGCTGACCACGGCGAGATCCTGATCGATACTCGGTCGACCGAAACGCAGCTTCAACGCTGGGAAGCCGAGTTGCACCACCCGCCTGGCAAGTTCGACCATCTCGACGAGTGGACGATGCACCCCGCTGGACGCGTACGCGCGGATGCGATTGCTGGTGCCGCCCAACATTGCCCAGATGGGTTCGTCACGGATCTTGCCGGCAAGATCCCACAACGCCACATCCATCGGCCAGGGGCGACCAGCGTGAAAGCCGATGTTGGACAGCACGTCGGCGTGGCGATCGAGGTGGAGCGGATCCTCGCCGATGAACGAGCGCTGGTAGTCGGCAAAGCCGTACATGGCATCGCCGGAACCAACGCCGACCCGGCCGTCGCTGTCGATGACACGCACGATGGTTGCGGGGAACCAGGTACGTGGGCGTGGATCCCACGAGGCCGGAAACGGCGGATCGAGCGGCAACTGATGGTGTGTGATCTCGATACGGGCAATGGTGCTCATGATCCCCCGAGTCCCACAGCAGGCTGCGGTTGAATTGGTTGCACGGACGATCGACGATACGTCACAACCGCGATCGATATGGCGCTGCACCATCACGTCTGCTGGCACACGACCGACCCAATCAGAATGTGGTACTAAGGATCATGAGCGTTCCGCCCGACGACCCTCTGTTGAGCCCCTACCAGTTGAAGCACCTCCGGCTCCGCAACCGCATCATGTCCACCGCCCACGAACCGGCGTACGCCGAGGACGGCATGCCCAAGGAGCGGTACCGCCTCTACCACCACGAGAAAGCCAAAGGTGGCATGGCGCTGACCATGACGGCGGGGTCTGCCCTGGTGTCTGCCGACAGCCCCGCAGCGTTCGGCAACCTGCACGCCTACGACGACGCCATCGTGCCGTGGCTGCGCGAGCTCACCGACGCGATCCACGAGCACGACTGTGCGGCGATGATCCAGATCAGCCACCTCGGCCGGCGCACCGGTTGGAACAAGGCCGACTGGCTGCCGGTGGTGGCGCCCACGGCAAGACGCGAACCCGCACATCGCTCCTTCCCCAAAGAGGCCGAGGACTGGGATATTGAGCGCATCATCGCCGACTACGCGGCCGCCGCCCAGCGCATGCAGGCCGGCGGCATGGACGGCTTCGAGATCGAGGCCTACGGCCATCTCTTCGATGGCTTCTGGTCGCCGGTCACCAACCTGCGCACCGACGAATACGGCGGCTCGTTCGACAACCGCATGCGCTTCCCCGAGCGGGTGCTGGGCGCCATTCGCGCTGCGGTCGGACCCGACTTCCTGGTCGGCCTGCGTATGGCCGTCGACGAGCGCATCCCCGGCGGCATCGGGCACGAGGACGGCCTTGCCATCATCCAGCGACTCGAAGCGGCGAACCTGATCGATTTCGTCAACGTGATCCGCGGCCACATCGAAAGCGACGCCGCACTCACCGATGTCATCCCGATCCACGGAATGCATTCATCGCCGCACCTCGACTTCTCCGGGCAGGTTCGCGCCGAGACCGGGCTGGCGGTGTTCCATGCCGCGAAGATCGACGACATCGCAACAGCCCGCCATGCGATCCGCGAAGGTCTGCTCGACATGGTGGGCATGACCCGTTCGCACATGGCCGACCCACACATCGTGCGCAAGATCATGGCCGGACGCGAATCCGAGATCCGCCCGTGCGTCGGTGCCACCTATTGCCTCGACCGCATCTACGAGGGCGGCGAGGCGT
>CAFBLP010000075.1_pt1 | contig 16513 bp, 13 predicted proteins | sample 7268181 | NCBI WGS metagenome assembly CAFBLP01 (sample SAMEA6814034, study PRJEB35770) | freshwater metagenome | biome: Freshwater; feature: Freshwater reservoir; material: water | place: Czech Republic | collected 2017-05-23 | depth 30m m | reverse complement strand
GGCGCAGGCGCGGGCGCGCCAATGGCGAACGCCGGCCGCAGTGGGAGTGCGAACCCGGCCAACGCCACCTCGGGCGGTGCGAGTGCTGCCGGTGCAGCGGGCTCGACCACCACCAGGACCGCCCAGACCATCACCTCGGTGATTGCCGTGGGCTCCAGCGTTGGACCGGGCGATGTCATCTACACCGTCGACAACCTGTCGGTGATTGCTCTCAGTGGCGCGCTGCCGGCGTGGCGCACGCTGTCCACGGCGTCCACCAACGGTGCTGACATCCAGCAGTTGGAGTCCGGTCTGGTTGCACTCGGCTACGACCCGGACGGCACGGTCACTGTCGACCAACACTTCGACGCGAAGACCGCTGCCATGGTGAAGGCGTGGCAGACAGGGCGCGGCGAAACGGCCACTGGTTCGGTGGCGCTCGGCTCCGTGGTGTTCGTACCGAGCGCAACCACTGTGCTCGAGGTCACCGCGAAGGTCGGCGACCAGGTGGGCGACGGCTCCAAGATCCTCGTGCTCGCAGCGGACAGCCAACAGGTGGTGATCGACGTACCGAATGGCCACGAGGCCAACGTGGTGCCGGGGCTGAGCGTGGCCATCGGCAGCGGTGCAGGAACCGTCACGCTGCTTCGCTCGACGGTGCGCAGTGGTGCCGTGGTGGTGCAGGCGCTGATCACACCGACCGCACCGATCCAGGGCGTTGCCAACGGTGCCTCGGTACCGGTGACGATCAGCTTCAACACACTGCAGGGCGTGCTCATTGCGCCATCTCAGGCCCTTCTGTCGCGGCTCGATGGCAGCTATGCCGTGCAGATTCAGGCCGCCGATGGCACGGTCACGTGGCACACGGTCGAACTTCTCGGCGTGAGCGGGGGCAAGGTGGGCATCCGCGGCGACGGTATCGCCGCAGGCGCCCTTGTGCTGGTCCCCGCGTGAGCCCGCATACCGGGGTTGCGGCCCACGGTCCACGTGCTAGGGTTCCGTCCGTGAACCGACTGATTGGCCTCCTTCTTACGTAAGGCGAACGCCCCATAGCGCGTTCGCCCGCCCCCTTGCGCATCTGCGCAGGGGGTTCTTGCTTTTTCGGGCACATCTCCCGCCAGCACATCCCCCGCCAGCACATCTCTTGACAGACAGCACACCAGAAACCAGGAGCACCCCATGCCACCGCAGAATGTCACCCCCGCCACGATGCCCTTCGAGAAGTACCAGCCATGGCTCCCGCTCGTACTCACCGACCGCACCTGGCCGAACGTGCGCGTGACCAAGGCCCCACTGTGGTGCAGCGTCGACCTGCGCGACGGCAACCAGGCGCTGATCGACCCGATGGACCCCGAGCGCAAGCGGCGCATGTTCGATTCGCTGGTCAAGATGGGCTTCAAGGAGATCGAGGTCGGCTTCCCGGCGGCGAGCCAACCCGACTTCGATTTCGTGCGTCAGTTGATCGACGAGGACCTGATCCCCGACGACGTCACGATCCAGGTACTGGTGCAGTGCCGTCAGGAACTCCTTGAGCGCACATACGAAAGCCTGCGCGGCGTGCGCAAGGCCATCGTGCACTTCTACAACAGCACGAACCCGCTGCAACGCGAGGTGGTGTTCAACCTCGATCAGGCAGGCATCATCGACATCGCCGTCAACGCGGCCCGCATGGCACGCAAACTCGAGCAGACCATGGACGGCAGCGACATCCGCTACGAGTACTCCCCCGAGAGCTTCACGCTCACCGAGCCTCAGTATGCGCTCGACATCTGCCATGCAGTGATGGAGGTCATCGAGCCCACGCCCGAGCGACCGATCATCTTCAACCTGCCAGCGACCGTCGAGTGCTACACGGCGAACGTGTACGGCGACGTCATCGAGTGGTTCGGCCGCAACGTCCGTCACCGCGACAGCGTCGTCATCAGCCTGCATCCTCACAACGACCGTGGCACCGGCGTGGCCGCTGCAGAGTTCGGCGTGATGGCCGGCGCCGACCGCGTCGAGGGCACCCTGTTCGGCAACGGCGAACGCACTGGCAACGTCGACATCGTCAATCTGGCGATGAACCTGTTCGCGATGGGCGTGGACCCCGAGCTCGACATGAGCGATATCGATGCGCTGCGCCGAGTGGCCGAATACTGCAACCGGCTGCCGGTGCATCCCCGTCATGCCTATGTCGGCGATCTGGTCTACACCTCGTTCTCGGGCAGCCATCAAGACGCCATCAAAAAGGGATTCGACGTGCTGTACGCCAAGGCAGCGGCGAAGGGCGACAAGCCAGACGATTACGAGACCTGGGCAGTGCCGTACCTGCCCATCGACCCCAAGCATGTCGGGCGCAGCTACGAGGCCGTCATCCGGGTCAACAGCCAGAGCGGCAAGGGTGGCGTGGCGTACATGATGAAGGCCGAACACGGCTTCGATCTCCCCCGTCGCCTGCAGGCGGAGTTCTCCAAGACCATCCAGCACATCACCGAGGATTCGGGCACGGAGATCAGCCCATTGGTCATGTGGGACACCTTCCAGAGCGAGTACCTGCCGGCCGAGCCGGCCATTCAGCTCACGAGCCACGAACTGCGCTCGTCGAGTGAGGGCAAGCGTTCCGAGGTCACCGCCCAACTCGTCGTCGACGGTATCCACGTGACCGTGCAGGGTGTTGGCAACGGACCCATCGACGCCTTCGTGCATGCGTTGCGCGACGGACTCGGCACCAACATCGACGTGGTCGACTATGCCGAGCATGCAATGGGTGCGGGTTCGCAGGCCACGGCCGTGGCCTACGTGGAGACCAGGGACGACAACGGCCAGGTCCGCTGGGGTATCGGCACCGATCCCAACATTCTCACCGCCTCGTTTCATGCCGTCGTGTCGGCACTGCTCCGTCAGCGCGCGTAGGCTCCACTCCACAGCCGTTCACCTACCACTCGTCCGCTAGGAGCACCACCCATGAAGGTCAGCGTTGATTACGACGTATGCGCAAGCACCGGCGCCTGTATGCAGGTGTGCCCCGAGGTGTTCGAGGTACGCAGCGACGGATACCTCTACGTCCTCCAGGAGAACCCGGGCGAAGAACTGCGTGCCAAGGTCGAGCAGGCCGCTGACCTGTGCCCCACGGCCGCCATCACCGTTGAGGGCTGAGCCCGCGTACACCTGACCCGATGGGCTTTCATCACAAGCTCGAGAACGCCTGGCGTTCGACAGCATCCATGCTCTGCGTCGGCCTCGACCCCGATCCGACGCGCATGCCCGCTCCATTGCGTGGCGCGCCCGATGCGATCGCTCAGTTCTGCATCGCCATCATCGATGCCACAGCGGCAACGGCGTGCGCGTTCAAGCCCCAGATCGCCTACTTCGCATCGCAGGGAGCCGAGGCCCAACTCGAGCAGGTGTGCGCCCACATCCGTGATGCCCACCCGGGACACGTGCTGATCCTCGATGCCAAACGCGGCGACATCGGTCCCACGGCCGAGCACTATGCCCGCGAGGCCTTCGTTCGCTACGGTGCCGATGCCGTCACGGTGAACCCGTACCTGGGCACCGATTCGGTTGAACCCTTCCTGCGCCACGAGGGCAAGGGCACCATCATTCTGTGCCGCACCAGCAACCGCGGTGGCGACGATTTCCAGTCGCTCATGGTCGATGGCCAACCGCTGTACACCCACGTGGCGCACCGGGTTGCCGCCGAGTGGAGCCGGATGGGCGAGTGTGCCCTGGTGGTCGGTGCCACCTATCCGGCCGAGGTGGGCGTGGTACGCGACATCGTCGGCGACCTGCCGCTACTGGTGCCCGGCGTGGGCGCCCAGGGCGGCGAGGTCGACGCCACCGTGCGCGCCGGCCGCCGCACCGACGGCTGGGGCCTGATCATCAACTCGTCACGGGCCATCCTGTATGCCGGCGACGGCGAGGACTTCGCCCAGCAGGCCGCCACGGTGGCTGCAGCCACCCGCGACGAGATCCGCGCCGTACCGCCGGGTTGATCCACCGGCGGGCAGATCAGCCGTGCAGGACGTCGACGCTGATGATGCCCGGGGCGCTGCGCAATGCATCGACCACATCGCCAGAGACCACATCGGTCGGAGCGATGAGCATGACCGCCGTACCGGGGGTGATGGCACGACCCACGTCCATATCGGCAATGTTGACCCCGGCATCGCCGAGCAGGGTGCCGACCAGACCAATGACCCCCGGGCGGTCATCGTTTTTGACCATCATCATGTAATCGGTGGGCGGCACGTCGAAGGTGTGCTCGTCGATCTGCACGATGCGCTGCTCGCTGCGCCGGCCAGTGAGCGTGCCCGACATGCTGTGCCCGGCCCCTCGCAGGGTGATGAGGTTGACGTAGTCGGCCGAGGTGGTGCAGGTGACATCGCGGACATCAACGCCACGGTCCTTGGCCAACTGCGGTGCGTTGACATAGGTGACCGGCTCGTCGCTGATGACCCCGAAGAAGCCCTTGAGCGCAGCAAGGGTGAGGATGCGTGTGTCGTAACCGGCGATCTCGCCCTCGGCGCAGACCTCGAGCGACGCCGGTGATTGGCCGACCAACGAGGCGAACAGCCGCCCCAGGCGTTCGGCCAGCGGCAGGAACGGGCGCAACGTCTCGTTGGCCTCGGCTGCGTTGACGTTGACGGCGAAGGGCACGAACTCGCCGGCGAGGGCCAGTTGCACCATGTCGGCAATGGTGTCGCCGGCTTTGTCCTGTGCCTCGCGGGTGCTTGCGCCGAGGTGCGGTGTGACCACCACAGCGTCCAGCGCGAACAGCGGTGACTCGGTCAGCGGTTCGGTGGAGAACACGTCGAGCGCAGCGCCGGCGATGACACCATCTCGAATGGCTTCGGCCAGTGCGGCTTCGTCGACGATGCCCCCGCGGGCCACGTTGATGACGCGCAGTGATGGCTTGGCCTTGAGCAGCAGGTCACGACCGATGATGCCGGTGGTCTCTTTGGTCTTGGGCAGATGAATGGTGATGAAGTCGGCCTCGGTGATGAGCTGGTCGAGGGCCATCAGTTCCACCCCCATCTGGCGAGCCCGATCGGGCGAGACGAAGGGGTCGAACGCCACGAGGCGCATCCCGAAGGCCTTGGCCCGGTCGGCAACCAGCTTGCCGATGCGCCCGAGACCGACGATGCCGAGGGTCTTGTCGGCCAACTCCACGCCCTCCCACCGGGTGCGCTCCCATCGACCGGCCTTCAGCGCCGCATGGGCCTGGGGCACATTGCGGGCCTGGGCGAGCAGCAACGCCATCGTGTGCTCGGCGGCGGAGATGATGTTGGACTGCGGGGCGTTGACCACCATCACGCCGCGGCGCGTCGCTGCTTCGACGTCGATGTTGTCCAGCCCGATACCGGCCCGACCGACCACGACGAGATCGGTGGCGACCTCGAGGAGTTCGGCCGTGACCTGGGTGGCAGACCGGATGATCAGTGCGTGTGCGCCGACGATGTTGGTACTGAGCTGGGAGAGATCGAGCTGCACATCGACGGTGTGCCCGGCGGCGCGGAGGCGATCAAGGCCTCCCTCGGCGATTTCTTCGGTCACCAGGATGCGGGGCATGGCTTCATCCTTATCTGACAACTTGGCATTCACCGCACGGAGTGAACGTTTTGTCAGCGGGGGCTGCGGACACCTCGGCAGGACGAGGAGCTGCCGACTGAGCTAGCGTGTCAACCCGTAGCCAGCCGAGGAGATCACCATGCCAAACCCCTTCCTGTCCGACGAGTGGATGACCGAGGTCAGGGTCATTCGCGCCAAGTACGAGGGCCAGGCCGGCAAGGTCTCCCAGTCCATCCGGGTGAATCAGATCATCACCGATGCCCCGTTCGGCGACGGCACGATCAAGAGCTACATCGACACGTCCTCGGGCGACATGGTGATGGAACTCGGCGAGCTCGATGGCCCTGATGTCACCGTGACCACCGACTACACGACCGCACGCAAGATGTTCGTCGATGGCGATCAGGCTGCGGCCATGCAGGCGTTCATGAGCGGCAAGATCAAGGTCCAGGGCGACATGATGAAGATGATGGCCCTGCAGACCGCAATGCCCTCCGACGAGGCCACCAAGGCCATCGCCGAGGAGATCAAGGGCATTACCTCCTAGGTACCGCTCACGGCACGCGGGCGGTGGACTTCACGAACAGCGCAGCCACCGCCGCAGCTGCCGCCACGCCCGTTGCCACCAAGAAGGCGGCGCGGTACGACGACTCGAGGCCGCCCGCTTCACGCGCTGCTTGGACGGCCGTCATCACGACCGACCCGAGCACGGCCCCCATCTGCGACGCCAGTTGTTGCATCGCTCCGGCGACACCAAGGTTGGCATCGTCGACGGCGTTGGCGACCAACGACGTGAGCGCTGGGCTCGACACCCCGATACCTGCGCCCGACAGGCCGAGTGCCAGCACCACGATCCAGACTGATGACGTGTTGGTGATGCCGGCGAAGACGAGCATCGACATCGCCACGCACACCGCGCCGACGAACCCCGTACTGCGCTCACCGACGCGCAGGGTGACGTACCCCGCCAACGGGGCGATGATCGCGAACGTCAGCGGGCGGGAGATGATGATGTTGCCGATCTCGGTCTTCTGGAGGCGCAGCACGTTCTCGAGGAGCCGTGGCGCGAACAGGAACCCGCCCATGTAGGCGAAGTTGGCCAGGCTCTGGCTGAGTATCGGCAACGCCACGTTGCGGGTGCGCAACCAGTGCAGCGGCAGCAGCGGCGCTTCGGCGTGCGCCTCGACCCACATGAACAGCCGCAGTCCGACCGCGCTCGCACCGAAGCAGGCCAGCGTCGGCACGCTGTGCCAACCCCAGTGCGAACCCTGCGAGATACCGGCCAGCAGTGCCGTGGCACCGAGGGCGAGCGTGACCGAACCGGCAATGTCGAACTTCACACGCTCGGCCCGCCCGGTGTCGGGCAGCAGCCAGAGCGCCATGACCACCCCGATGAAGCACAACGGCGCCTGCACCACGAAGATCGCCCGCCAGCCAACGGAATCAACCAACGCTGCACCCGCGACCACTCCGATGACCGGCGCCCCGGCGTTGACGAAGCTCCAGTAGCTGAGTGGCTTCACCCGTTCGTTTGGAGCGAAGAGGCGGTTGATGTAGGCCATCGTGGACGGACCTGTCGCCGCCCCGGCCGAGGCGCTGAGCGTACGGAACAGGATCATGGTCAGCGGGTTCCACGACAACGCAGTCAACACAGCGAAGATGCCGGCGCCCAGCAGGCCGCCGATGAACACCCGCTTGTGCCCCCACAGGTCACCAGCTTTGCCATACCCCGGGCCCACCACGCCGAACGCCAACATGGGTCCCGTGATGCACCAACTCATCGTGGCCTCAGAGGTGTGGAACTCGGTGGCGATGTCCTTCAACGACACGACCAGGATCGTGATGGTGAACGCCACGGTGAACAATCCCGAGAGCACGACGATGAGCAGCGCCCAGCGCCGTTCGAGACCAACGGATTGTGCAAGACGGCGCCGTAACACAATGGGCCACGCAACGACGGCAATCTCTTCGACCCCGGCACCATCGACCTCGATGGTGTCGCGGCCCGGGCCGGCGTGCAGCGTGCGGTCGACCCGCCCGGGTTCGCTCGGGCGGTGCGGGTCGCTCACTCTGCCAGCGGCAGCAGCGCCGCAGCGAGGCCTTCCACGGTCCAGCGATCGTTCTGCTCGACCTTGTCACCGAGGGCCCAGGTGTTCACCCGGGTGACGTTGCCGCCCTGCACCAAGAATGTCTCGCCCGTGAAGGGACAATCGGCAGTGGACAGATACGCCACCAACGGCGAGATGTTGGCCGGATCCCACATGTCGAACGCACCGGCCTTGGGCGCCATGATGTCGGGAAGCCCGGGTGTGGCCAGCGTGAGCCGAGTGCGTGCGCCGGGGGCAATGCAGTTGCTCTTCACGTTGTAACGCACCAGTTCCTTGGCCGCGATCTGGCTGAACGTGGCGATACCGGACTTGGCGGCGCCGTAGTTGGCCTGACCGGGGTTGCTGAACAGGCCAGAGGTCGACGACGTGTGCACGACGTTGCGCGGCTTGGTGACGCCGGCCTTGTGCTGTTCGCGCCAGTACGCGGCGGCCCAGCGGGTGGGAGCGAAATGGCCCTTGAGGTGCACTGCGATCACGGCGTCCCATTCCTCCTCGGTCATGTTGACGAGCACGCGGTCGCGCAGGATGCCTGCGTTGTTGACCAGGATGTCGAGATCGCCGAAGGTCTCGACGGCGCAGTTGATGAGTCGCTGGGCGCCCGACCAGTCGGCGACATTGTCGCCGTTGACCACGGCCTCGCCGCCCATCGCGCGGATCTCGGCAGCCACTTCCTGCGCCGGGGTCACGTCGGTACCGGTGCCATCGTTGGCACCACCAAGGTCGTTGACCACGATCTTGGCGCCTTCGGCAGCGAACAGCAGCGCGTGTTCACGGCCGATACCGCGCCCTGCTCCGGTGATGATGGCTACGCGTCCGTCAAGTGATCCCATGCGCTGAGACGCTAACGACTCTGCGGCAAAAGGGGCGAACGGGACTAGAAGTAGAACAGGTCGATCGCCGTGCCACGAACGATCTGCTGACCGACCACCACCGGGTTACCGGCCACCTGCACGGCATACAGATACCCGTTGGTATTGCCCGTGACCGTTCCCACCGTGAAGCCGGCGCTGACGAGCGCCTCCTGTATCGAGGCAAAGTCGAGGCCCGACAACTCGGGCAGCAGCACCAGATCGGGGCCCTTGGAGACAGCGATCGTGACCGATGAGCCGCGGTCCACCTTGGTGCCGGGTGCCAGCGATTGATCGGCAACCTGGCCGACGGGCACGGTCGAGCTGAAGATGTCGTCGGCGCGCACGATGGTGAGCTGTACCGCTGTGAGGGCCGCAGTGGCCCCTGTCTCGTCCAGACCGACGAGGTTGGGTACATCACGCGGGGCGGGACCTTTCGACACGGTGACCGCGATGACCGTGCCCTGAACGACCTCGGCACCCATGGTCAGGCTGGGCTGGGCCGGAACCGTCCACGACAGAACGGTGCCGGACGGCACGGTTTCGTCGTAGGCATCGCCGGCGACGGCAACGGCCAACGACATGCCGCTGAGCGTGGAGGTGGCGGCGTCCAGGGTCATGCCCGTGACATCGATGAGCTTGGGCAGCGTCGGGCCGTCGCTGACGACGAGCACGAAGGTCTTGCCCTCGTCGAACTTGGTACCCGCCGCCGGTTCGGTACGGATCACCTTGCCCTGCGCCTGGGCATCACTGCGCTCGGTCTGCACGATGAGCGTCCAGCCATCGTCGGCGATCTGATTCTCGGCGACGCCCTTGTCGAGGCCGACCAGATCGGGCACCTCGTGCGCGGTGGCGCCCATGGTGCGATACGCCACGAATCCACCAGCGACGAGCGCCAACGCCAACGCCAAGGTCGCCAGCACCCGACGGCCACGGTGGCGGGGTTCGACGGCCTGGTCATAGATCGGCACATCGGGAGCCGGTGCCGGCTCGGTCGGCGCAACGTCAGCGGCGACGACGGGCTCGGCGGTTGCCAGGTCTGGCTCGGCGGGCAACGACGCAGCACCGACGTGTTCGCCAAACTGCCCGCCACCTGCAATGGCGATGGGCGCCGGCCGGGGCAGGCGTTCTGCGGCCTGCATGAGCGCTCGCCCGAGCTCAGCAGCGGTGAACCGATCGGCGGCCAACGGACGGCCGGCACGCTCGAGCACAGCGGCGAGTGGGCCGAAATCGGCCGAGACCGGCATGAGCTTGTCGATGCGCGCGTTGAGCGTGGCCACGGTGGAATCAGCGGCGAAGGGCACCTGCCCGGTGACGGACTCGATGAGCACGAGACAGAGCGCGTAGATGTCCGAAGGCGGCCCGACAGTGCCGTCTTCGGCGCTGCCACCCTGAGCCTGTTCGGGCGAGGCGTAACGCGCTGCGTTGATACCCACAGCGCTCGGGTTGGCCCACACCTGTTCGGCCACCATCCGCGCCACACCGACATTGATCAACCGGAGACGACGATCGTCGCCGAACACCAGCATTGCCGGGCGCAGATCGCGGTGCACGATGCCACGACGGTGGATGTAGTCCAGGCCGCGGCACACATCGAGGCCGACCATGAGCGCCTGCGAGGGCGAGAGCAGCCGGCCACGGTCAAGGATGTCGCGCAGGCTGCCGCCGGCCAGGTATTCGAGCACGAGATACGGCCGCTTGACCCCCTCGAGCGTCTCGATACCCCAGTCATAGACCGCGTTCACGTTGGGATGGGTCAGCGACGATGCAACCTGTGCCTCGGCACGGAACCGCCGCTCGGTAGCTGGCGTGGCAGCCCACTCGGGCCCAAGGATCTTGACAGCAACCAGCCGTTGCAGTTGCTCGTCGACTGCTTCCATGACCGTTCCGTCGCCGGCGCTGCTCCGGCGTTGGTGCAAGCGGTACCGACCGGCCAGCAGGAGGCCTGAGAGCGCATCAATGGTCGCCATGGTGATTGGAACCTACCGTGTGGCGACGGCGAGTGGACGGCGGCTACGCCGGCAATGGATGCCAGCACCGGGTACAACACTGGATATTGGGCATCATGGGTGGTAATCGCCCGTTGAGCGAGGAGAATGACACGGTGAGTCGTCTCAGCCCCGTCGCCAAACGAAACATCGCCGGAGCCGCGGTCGGAATCGGCCTGCTGCTCGTGGTCCTCGGGATCAACGCCTCGGTCACCGGGCGCGATGCCCAGAACCTGCCACCGCAGATCCAGAGCATCAACCCCGTGCGCAGCGCAGCCCAGGTGCAGATGCAGGAGAAGATCCAGGTCGACCTCATCGATGGCTATACGGGCGTCCTCGTGGTCGACAACATCGAGCTCCCCGTGGTCAGCCTCGACGCGCTCCCCGCCGCAAGGCCGGGCCAGCAGGTGGACCTGCCGTTGTCGGTCATCTTCGAACCCGGCAACAACACACTGTCGTTCCAGCCCACCAAGGGTGCGCTGATCGAGAAATACAACACCGGTGTCAACACCGTTGTTGTGCGCTACTGGAAGATCGTCGACGGCCCGGCCGCCGCACGGTCGTTCACGTGGCAGTTCGACGTGATCTAGTTCGCGGCCTCGGTCGGTAGTTCGCCGGTGGCGAGCAGGTGCTCGAAGCCGGCGTCGTCGAGGATGCGCACCCCCAGGTCGGTTGCCTTCGCCAGCTTCGAGGCGCCCGGTTCGGCACCCACGACGACGGCGAAGGTCTTCGCACTGACGCTTCCCGGGCTCTTACCACCGCGATCCTTGATGGCCGCCTCGGCCTGCTCGCGTGTGTAGCCGGCGAGCGTGCCGGTGACCACCACGGCCTTGCCGGCCAGCACCTGGGCCTGGCGGCTGACGACCACGTTGCCGAACTGAACTCCGGCCGCGCGCAGCTTCTCGATGAACGCCCGGTTCTCGGGCTGGGCGAACCAGCGCACGATCGAGGCCGCGATGACAGCACCCACACCATCGGTGGTGGCGAGATCGGCCTCGGAGGCCTGCATGACAGCATCAAGGGTGCCGAAGGCGCGGCTCAAGCCCTCAGCAGCGGAGGGCCCGAGGTGCTTGATGCCGAGGGCGGTGAGCAGCTTCGGGAGCGGGCGGCCCTTCGAGCCCTGGATCGAGCCAACCAGCTTCTCGGCGCTGATGCGCCCGAATCCCTCGAGTTGCATCAGCGCCTCGACGCTGAGCGAGTAGATGTCGGCCGCGTCGTTGACCAGCTTGGCATCGCTGAGCTGAAACACCGTGCGCTCCCCGAGGCCCTCGATGTCCATCGCCCCACGGGTGGCGAAGTAGATGATGCGCTGATCGCGCTGGAACGGGCAACCGGGTTCGACACACCGAGTATCGGATTGGCCCTCGAGCCGCACCAATTCGCTGCCGAGCGGACACGAGCAGTGCGTGGGGAATTGCCACGGCTGACTACCCGCTGGCCGCAGCGCGATCACCGGCCCAACGACTTCGGGGATGACATCACCAGCCTTGCGCACCACCACGGTGTCGCCGGGACGCACATCTTTGAGGCGCACCTGATCCTGATTGTGCAGCGTGGCCATGCCCACCGTGGAGCCCCCGACGAAGACCGGTTCAAGCACAGCGAACGGCGTGGCCCGCCCGGTGCGGCCAATGGACACCATGATGTCGCGCAACAGCGTGGTGCGTTCCTCCGGCGGGAACTTGAACGCAATCGCCCAGCGGGGGGCGCGCGCGGTGAACCCGAGGCGCTCGCGCTGGGCGAGATCGTCGACCTTCACCACGCATCCGTCGATCTCGTAGGGCAGGTCGTGGCGGTGCTCTTGCCAATACGAGCAGAACTCGGCCACCTCGGCCAGACCGGTGACCACCGTGATCTTGGGGTTCACGGGAAAGCCGAGCGCAGCGAGGAACTGCAGGGTGCTGTGGTGCGAGCTGAACTCGGGTCCGCCCACGACCTCACCGAGCTGATAGCTCCAGAAGCTGAGCTCGCGGCTGGCGGTGACCGCCGAGTCCTTCTGGCGAAGGCTGCCAGCGGCGGAGTTACGCGGGTTGACGAACAACTTCTCGCCAGCGGCCATGGCTCGCTCGTTCATGGCCTGGAAGCTCGCCAGCGGCATGTAGATCTCGCCGCGGACCTCGAGCACCTCGGGCACCGGCGCAGTGAGCCGACGAGGGATGGCGGCAATGGTCAAGACGTTGGCCGTCACGTCCTCGCCAACGCGTCCGTCGCCCCGTGTGGCGCCCTGCACCAGCAGGCCACCCTCGTAACGCAGGCTCATTGCGAGACCGTCGATCTTCAGCTCGCACACGTAGGCCACGTCGTCGCCATCGAGGCCACGCGCCACGCGCTCGCCCCATGCGGTGAGCTCGTCGAGATCCATCGCGTTGTCGAGGCTGGTCATGGGCACCCGGTGGGCGACCGGGGCGAACGTGGCAGGGGCGAGCCCGCCGACACGACGCGTGGGCGAGTCGTCGGTGACCGCTTCGGGGTACTGATCCTCGAGACGTTGCAGCTCGCGCATGAGCTCGTCGAACTCGACATCGCTGACGGTGGGGTCGTCGAGTTCGTAGTAGCGGTAGATGTGGTCGGCGAGCTGCGATCTCAGCGCAAGGATGCGAGTTTGGATGTCAGACGGGACGGCCACATCAGAACCCTACCGACGCGGTGTCACGCGCCGAACGCAAAACGCGTGGCCGCAGCCTGATCCCGCACACGGCGGGACAGCTCGGCATTGATGCGCAGCACCCGTTCGGCAACGGCCGGGCTGTGCGTGCCAAGGCCACACTCGGGCGTGATGAGGCTCTGCTGTCGCAGCAGCGATGGATCGCACCCGCGCTGCACGAGCTGGCACCACAGGGCACACAGCTGCTTCCATGGACGCTCGGCCGTCATGGGCACCGGACCGGCAGTGGCCACGGCACCCCAGGCAATCCAACCGCCACTGTCGAGATAACGCTGCAGATAGCCGGCGCTGTCGACGAGCGACGGGCGCGCCGGCACCACCAACAGGGTGGGACCGGCAGCGATGAGCGACGACAGGTCAGCTTCTGCGCAGCAGTGCACGCCCGCGACTGCGACGGGTTCGATGACCGCAAGTGCCCCCGACAGCAGGTCGGCCGCGACATCGGGCGGCAACGCGAAGCCAGGTTCCAACACTGCGTCGAACCCTGGCTCGTCGAGCACCACGATCTGTTCGCAGCCGGGCAGCGCCGCTGACACCGCCTCGAGGAGCCGTTGGACGTGCGAGCGGACGGCGCGCACGGCGACATCAAACGCCGTGCTCGCCGGAACTCCGGCGCGCTGCAGGGCGAGGCCCAACGTGATGGGTCCGACGAACTGCCACTTGATGGGGCCGGCCAACCCCGCCGTGGTAGCCGCCGACAAGAAGGAACGGAAGCTGGCGAAGGCCTCGTGGTCGAGATCTGTGTGCACCGCAGACAGGGGATCGATGCTGGCGGCATCGACCGCAATCGATCCGTACTGACCCACGGTCACACCACGGAGCCCCACGAGCGCTTGGGCGATCATGTTCTCGGCGGGCGACCGCTTCGGCAGTGTGGGGATGGTGACGATGTCGGTGCCCGACATGCTCAACGACAGCGCATCGGCAATGGACAGGTGCGGCAGGCTGCCGACCGCCATGGACATACCGCCCTGCACCCGGGTTGACACACGCGACGGGGTGGAGAAGCGGTGTGTAGAGGACTGTGCTGACATCACCGCTCCCTTCCTGGATCGACATGGCATCTGCTGGTTGGTGAGTACTTGGGCGGGCAGAAGATTTCAGGAGTTATCGTTACACAACCGGCCAGGAAAAAGCCGAACCGTTCTTGTGAGAACCGTGATATTCATCAACGATGACGATTCGAGACATGTGCATGCAAACTCAACGATCTGGACGTGGCGTGCATTCATGTGGTAGCCGTTCATGAGCGGTCGCGCCAATGCGCCGCTGTGGCTCGTCCGAGCGGTCTGGTTGGCGCAGCCTCTGGCCTTCGTCACGATGCTCGATGATGCCACCGCGCACCTCCCCGATTCGGGACGTGTCGTCGTTGCCGTGTCCGCGTGGACCATCTGGGCTGCCGTACTTCTGGCCGCCCTGGTGCCCAGTACGGTCAGCATCACCACCGGCCGTTTGGCCGCACCGATGTTGCTCGCCACCGCCGCGCTCTGCGGGGTCACCGGCGTAGCAGGTTGGCGATTGGCCCTCGGCATGGGTGCTGCCGTGGTGACCACGCTGGTGTGGTTCAGCGGCGAGACAGGGACAGCGCTGGCGCAGGGTTCGGCCTACGGATCCGAGCAGCGCTTCCCGCTGAAACCGCCGGTGCCATTGCTGGTGCCGATGTTCGTGTCCTGGGCGGTGTTGTGTGCATCCACGCTCGGCGCCATCGTGCTGCTGGCCAATCGATCGTGGGGTGCCGGGATCGTCGTGCTGGCCGTCGCGTTGGCGGTTGCGTACTTCGTGGGGCCGCGGTTCCACCAACTGTCACGCCGCTGGCTCGTGGTGGTCCCGGCCGGGGTTGTCGTGCACGATCCGATGATGCTCACCGAAAACGCTCTGTTCCGCACCACCCAACTCGCTGCGCTGCATCTCGCCCCGGCCGACACCGAGGCCGCCGACCTCACCGGCGGCACTCCCGGCGCGGCGATCGAGATCGTCCTGCACCAGATGGACACCATCGTCAGGACCGGCACCCGCTCCGACCCCGCCGGCACGGCGCTGCACGTGCTCAGCGTGCTCGTCAGCCCAACCCGTCCGGGCAAGGTGCTGACCGCTGCTGCGGGTCGCCGCCTCCCCGTGGGCTGACCCGAGGGGCCGAGCGATGATCGCCCTCCTCATCGCCGGCTCGATCGCGTGCGGTGTCTCATTGGTGGCAACAGGCCTGCTGACACGATTGTTGCGGCGGCGCGGACAGAGCCAACCCATCCTCGAGAAGAACGCTGCCAACCGAGTGGTCCCCCAGCACCAGCACAAGGCCGGCACGCCCACCATGGGTGGCCTCGCCGTACTCGCCGCTGCGCTCACCGGGTATCTGCTCAGCCATATCCGTCAGGGCGTGGTGTTCTCGAACCAGACGCTGGTCATGATCGCCGGCGTGCTGACCATGGCGTTGGTCGGATTCATCGACGACTACATCAAGGTTCGCAAACGACAGAACCGCGGCGTGTTGTGGAAACTGAAGGGCTACATCACCCTGCTGTTGTCGTTCGGCATCGCCGCCGCGCTGGTGCTCACCAGCGACATCGACACACGGCTGTCGCTCACCCGTGCAGACCTTCCCGGCTGGCATCTCGGACCCGTCGTGTGGGTGCTGTGGGCGGGGGCGATCATCTTCGCCACCACCAACGCGGTCAACGTCACCGACGGCCTCGATGGCCTCGCCGGCGGGTCGGCGATGTTCGGCTTCATCGCCTTCGCCGTCATCGCGTTCATCGGGTTCCGCAACCCGACGATCTTCCCATCGATCATCAACCCCTACGACCTGGCTGTCTTCGCCGCCGCCTTCGCCGGGGCATGTGCCGGCTTCCTCTGGTGGAATGCGGCGCCCGCCAAGATCTTCATGGGCGACGTGGGCGCCCTGGGCCTCGGTGCGGCACTCGCCCTGCTCGCGCTGTCCACCGACACACAGCTGCTGCTTCCGGTCATCTGCGGGCTCAACGTGATCGAGGCCGGCTCGGTGGCCATCCAAATGGGCGTGTTCAAGGCAACCCACGGGCGCCGCAGGGTGTTCAGGCTCTCGCCCATCCATCACCACTTCGAGATGGCCGGCTGGCCCGAGACCACCGTGATCATCCGGTTCTGGTTGATCGCCGGGTTCTTCGTGATGTGCGGTCTCGCAATCTTCGTCGCCGACTTCACGGCGCAGGTCGGCCGCTGAAACAACGACGACGGCAACGACGACGCCCGAGGGTGTCAGGTGACGAGGGTCAGGTGATTTCGGTGCCGTTGGGTCGGTGGGTGTGCCAGTTGCCGTTGGTGTCGCGGGTGGTGGTGTAGCCGCGGGTTTTCCAGCGGTTGTGTCTGGGGCAGAGCGGGGCTGCGTTGGCGATGTTT
>CAFBLP010000074.1_pt1 | contig 16626 bp, 11 predicted proteins | sample 7268181 | NCBI WGS metagenome assembly CAFBLP01 (sample SAMEA6814034, study PRJEB35770) | freshwater metagenome | biome: Freshwater; feature: Freshwater reservoir; material: water | place: Czech Republic | collected 2017-05-23 | depth 30m m | reverse complement strand
GTCGTCGTTGCTCTCGCCGACGTTGGCGACCGCCTCGCCCAACTCCCTGCGCTCGATCTGGCCATCGTCGACCTGTCGTTCCCGCAGGAACAGGGCACAGGAATCCGGGCCCTGGTGGAAATCCACACCGCATATCCGGCAGCCAAGCTGGCGATCATCACCCAGGGCGACGCATGGGTCGCCGAGATCCTGCGCGATGCATGGGAGCTCTTACCGGTCGGCACGGTCATCTCCAAGAGCGCACCCCTCGCCTACCAGCTCGATGCCATCAGCTCGGTCCTCCGGACAGGCACGGCCGAGATCGACCCGGCGATTCGACCGCTCCTACCGACGCATCGTTCTTCACACCGCACCGCCGCGAACTTCGTGCATCTGGTGCACCACGCCGGCCATGCCAAGTTGTGGAGGGCGCTGATGTCCACCGCCGAGCCCAGCTACAAAGAGATCTCCGACATCACCGGGCTCAAGCTGAACACGGTGAAGAACTATCGCGCGCAACTCCTCCCAGACCTCAAGCTGCACGGGCTGCACGAACCAACGCTGCCCCAGATGCGCGACTTCGCACTTCGGTGCCAGCCGTTCCTCGAACCGTTCCTCGAGACACGTCCCTCGGCATGAGACGCCTGCTCACCGGTCTCGCTGCCCTCGCCTTCGGCTTCATCGGCTCGTTGGCTGCCTTCAGCGCCAGCGATTCGGCGGGGCGCGAACGACCCGATTCGGTGAAGTTGGGCAGCCTCGACTTCGAGGCCTACTGCAAACTGCAGTTCGGAGGGTCCTCCGTCGCTGTCCTCACGCGCACAGACCTGCGCGGTTGGCGATGCGCCATTCGCCAGAACGGCATTTTTGCCACGGTCGAAATCGATACGAACGCCGCCTGCGCTGCATTGTTCGACCATTCCGCATATGCAGTCCCCGACGACCCCCTCGTTTCGTCGAGTTGGCAATGCCAGCGCGATCTCTGACGCCGGCGACCAGTGCTCAACCCCGGCCGACGACCAAGTCGTATTGAACCAGCAGGTCGTTGACACCCTGGGAAGCAAGCGCCAATGCTTTGGCGGGCGGCGTATGCCGCTCGACGATGGATCGCAGGAGATCGCGCAGCACCTGGTCCACATCACCGCCCGGCCCGTACAACGCGCCCGCCGTCGCAGCTGAACCTGCCATGTGGAGCAACTGGTCATAACCGACGCGCAACTGGGGGTGCCGGCCCCATGCAGCGACCACCGCAGGGTCGGCGGCAACCGCCTCGCCGGGAGGTATGTACCCGGTGGCAGCATCGAAGGTCGCCAGAGGGCTCGGCGACGTGAGCCACCGTATGGCCTCCCAAGCAGCGCCGGCACGAGTTGGTGAGCCGTTGTCAAGCAGCCACATCGCGTTGCCTCCCACCGTTGCACCAACACCGGGACCGGGCATCGGCGCAACCCCCACCACCAAGCCCGGGAAGGCACCGTTGTCGATATAGGAAAACACGTCACCAAGGGCAGCCGAAGTGTGAATGGACATGGTTGCCCCATCAACGGGGTCGACGATGCGGACAAGGTCGTCGAAGCTCGACGAGTTCCCCAGCACGGCCACCCCGCCACCAGTTGACATGACATCGGCGATCCACTGCATGGCAGTGCGGTTCTCGGGCGTGTCAAAGTCGACGGTGATGGCCTCACCATCGCGACCATTGTTCGGCGTGGCCACGAGCTCGTCGCGTTTCGCGGCCCATTGATTGATCAGGAACGAGGCAAGCGCCTCGTGCACCACGAGGCCGTGCGGGCTGGCTCCACTGGCGACGATCTGCATCGAGGCGGCAATCAGTTCATAGGCGGTGCGCGGCGGATTGGTGGGGTCCAGTCCGGCCGCACGCATTTCGGTTGCGTCGAAGATCAGTACCGGGGTCGACACGCCGTACGGCAGCGCCTGCAATTCCCCACCCATGCTGTACGTGGCGGCCACGACCGGCAGCAGGTTTCGGGCGATGGTGTCTCCGGGGAAGCACTCGCCCGGCGTGATGATGGCCTTGCTGTCGGCCAGCTGACGCAAACTGCTCGAAGCCGTCAGCACCACGTCTGGCCACTCATTGCGCGGCACGGCCTGGAGTTGCTTGAAGAGGGCGTACTGCCCATCGAACTTGAGCGTGGTGACACGGATGCCCGGGTGTTCTTCGTTGAATCTCGTGACCAGCTGCGAAAACGTGTTGTTGGCCTGTTCACCATCGAGCACGTGCCAGATGGTGACGTCGGTCGGCTCGGCCGAACCGACAGCCGGGCGGACGCACCGCTGGGCTGCGCTGCTCGTCGTGCCCGGCTCCGTGGTCGAGGAGTCAACGGTTGATGTCGGGGCCACCGCCGCAGTGAGATCTGACGCTGTCAACGACGGCTCGGCCCCCGAGCACGACCCGAGCGCTAGGACTGCCACGAGCGTGGCGAGCGCGCGCAATTTGTACAATGCTCCCCCTGCCCCTGACCGGCCGCACATCTGCGATGCCGGACCACCCGGTCATCCTACGAAGATCTGTCGACAGGCAGCTGCATGGTGGCGTAATCGTGACCCCCGGTGCCGACTCGGGTCAGTCGTCGATGTCGGCGCCGCCCTTGGGACGCATCGGCAACGTATGCCGCCACTGACCATCGAGCTCGTGCAGTGCCGCCGCAACCGCCGGGGCCGTGGGCACCAACCCGATCTCGCCGACACCTTTGATACCGAACGGCGAACGGGGCTGGGGCACCTCGACGAGTTGCACCTCGATGGTCGGTACGTCCTTCGCGCGCAGGATGCCCAATGAGCGCAGGGTCGTGTTGGTGGGGAACCCAGTGTCGGGATCGTGCGGGAACTGCTCGCTCAAGGCGTACCCAAGGCCCATGTGCACGCTGCCCTCGATCTGGCCCTCGCACAGCAATGGGTTGACGGCATGGCCGACATCGTGCACTGCCACCATTCGCTCGATCAATCCAGTGGCGCGGTCGATGATCGCCATCTGTGCTGCGTAGCCGAACGCTGCGTGGATGAGCGGCTGCGGGTGCTCGGGATCGCCGATCTTCTGGGTCCAATCGACGAGGTGTTCGCCGACGTAATCGACGCCGATGGCGCATCCGCCAGCGAGCGCAGTATGAGCAGCCTGCGACACCGAACCGGCGGCCATCAGCGTGCCGCGCGACCCGGTGGTCTGGCCGAATCCGAGTTCGCGGGTGGTGTCGACGATGACCTCGATGCGGTTCGGGTCGACACCGAGTTCCTGCGCCGCCACCTGCAATGCCACCGTGTGCACGCCCTGCCCCATCTCGGTCCACCCATGACGAACCTCGATGTCGCGACCATGCCCATCGGGGACGGCACGGAAGCGCACCACGGCGCGGCACAACTCGCGAAAGCCGTTGCCGAGGCCGCTGTTCTTCAGACCCAGGCCGAGGCCCACCGCCTTACCGGCGGCGCGAGCGGCGTCGTACCGGTCCTTGATGGCGTCGAGGCACGCCTCCGCACCGGCACAACCATCGTCCATCACCTGACCCGGGCCCCACACGTCGCCGGGGTGGATGACGTTGAGCTTGCGTATCTGCCAACCCGAGATACCCACCTGTTCGGCGAGTCGGTCGAGCACGCCCTCCATGCCGAACTGTGCCTGGTTCGCGCCAAACCCGCGGAACGCCCCGCACACCGGGTTGTTGGTTCGCACCGCGACCGCTGTGACGTCGATGGCAGGCACCCGGTACGGGCCGCTGGCATGGCCGGCTGCACGTTCGAGCACCTTCATTCCCACGCTCGCATACGCTCCCGAATCACCAACGGCATGGACGCGAACTGCGGTGAGGCGGCCGTCTGCATCGCAGCCTGCCCAGTATTCGAGCTGAATCGGATGCCGCTTGGCGTGCATGCGCAGGCTTTCCTCGCGGCTGACCGTGCACTTCACGGGGACCTTCAGCCACCATGCCGCCAGCGCCGTATGCGCCTGATTGCACATGTCTTCCTTGCCCCCGAACGCGCCGCCGTTGGAGACCAGGGTGACGACCACTTGGTCGTTACCGACGCCGAGCATGCGCGCGATGTCATTGCGGTCGTCCCACACTCCCTGCCCGCCGCTGTAGACGTGCAGGACACCATCGGCCCCCGGCACCGCAAGCGTGCTCTCGGGTTCCAGGAACGCATGCTCGATGCGCTGGGTCTGGAACACCTCGTGCACGGTGTGGGCGCTGACCGCCAGCGCCGCGTCCACATCGCCCCGTGCGTATTCGCTGGTGCTCAAGACGTTCGAAGTGGTACCCCACACGGCAACCTGCGCACCGGGCAACAGCGCAGCGATCGGATCGGTGACCGGTACGAGCGGGCTGTAGGTGACCTGCACGAGCGCAGCGCCAGCCCGTGCGTGTTCACGCGTGTCGGCCACCACGATCGCCATCACGTCGCCCGCATAGCTGGTACGACCGCCGATGGGGATCATCACCGGCCAGTCCTTGTAGATGATGCCCACCATCAGCTCGCCGGGGATGTCGGCTGCAGTGAAGACGGCACGAACACCCGGCGCAGCCTGTGCACCCGAGACATCGATCGCCAGCACGTCGGCGCGAGTGTGCTCGGCCAGATGCAGCGCGGCGTGCAGCATGCCCGGCACGCGCATGTCGTCGATGTAGCCACGATCCCCGAGTGTCAGTTCGCCCGCCTCGTATTTTGCTCCGGCACCGCCGACAACGCCCGACAGCGCGGGCGTGAAGGTCTTGCCCTGTGCCACACCTTCGATCGCGTCGAGCACCTTGACGTAACCCGTGCATCGGCACAGATGCGCACCGAGGTGGCGAGCCATGTCATCGCGTTTCAGGTCGGCACCCTTTTTGTCGATCTGGGCCTTGGCGCGCATCACGATGCCCGGGATGCAAAAGCCGCACTGCAGGCCACCGCACGCCGCAAATGCCTCTGCGAAGCGTGTGCGTTCGCCGGCGTCGACACCCTCGAGGGTGACCACCGACTTCCCGGCCAGTTTGGCCAACGGCTGCTGACAGCTGACCACTGCCTTGCCATCGATCATCACGGTGCAACACCCGCACTGGCCACTGGGAGAGCAACCGTCCTTGGGCGAGGTGATGTCGAGCTCGTCGCGCAGCGCCGACAGCAGGTGCGGATGATCGGAACGCACGCTCACGGGTACGCCGTTCACCTGGAATGACACAGTGGATGGGGCGGCGGAATCGGTCACGTTTTACATTTTGTCAAAGCCGCAGCCATTTGGGAACATCGCGACGAAGAAGGCTTGCGGTGGCGAGCAGTTCACCGGGTCTCGGCTCCCGATTCGACGCCAGCTCCGACATAGGTCTCGAGCACGCGCTGCATGTTGATGATGCGGATTTCCTCGCCCGACAAGGTGAGGTGGGTGAAGCCCGGTTGGTGCAGTCCGCGCTGGAAGCGCTTGAGCATCCCAAGGTCCTGGTCGATGACCACCCCGAGGCTCGCCTCGGCGGGCAGCGCTACATCGAAGGGCTTCGCCGGTGGCGCCCCATCTGGCGCACGGTAGAGCAGGAACATGGTGAGTTCGGCTTCGTCGGGCGACGGTCCAGGGCGCGAGGTGAGCACGTTGACCATGTCACCCCAGACCAACACGGTGGTGTTGGGGAACAGGTTGTACTGCGAGAGGCGCAACAGGCCATCGGTGTCGTAGCCCGCCAGGTCAACGCCGCGGGTGGCCTGGTGCTGGCGGATGCGCTCGGCGATTACGTCGCGGATGGTCTCGCCCTCGGCGAGAGCTGGCACCGGGCACACGCTCTTGAATGCCGGGCCCATTCGCTCGCCCTGCGTGACGATGAACGAGTCCCACACGGCCTGGTCGCTGCGGTCGCGTAGACGCGGGCTGGCAATGCCGTAGCGCTGATGCGAAACCGAGTGATGGTCCCACACATGTTGCTCGGTGTTGACGTCGTCGATGCTGGCCAGCATCTCCGGATGTATCCCCTGCACGTGATAGGTCTCGCTGAACCCGTCGGCAACCACCTTCCAGTTGCTGGCCACCTGCGAGAGCGTGGTGAAGCTGCACTGGAACTCATCGAGATGCGCCCAGGCGCTGTCGGAGGGGACGCCCTCGAGATACTGGTGCAGCGGCGCAGCGCTGGTGTCCAGGTTCACGAACACCAGCGGCCCCCATGCGTCGACCTGCACCGCCACCAGGGCCAGCTCGTCGTTGTCCAACACCCCGAATCCCTTGCGGGACGGCACTTCGCGCAGCGCACCGGTCAGGTCCCACGCCCAACGGTGATACGGACAACGCAGTTCGGACAGACCCGAGCCGCTGCCCTCGCAGATGGTGTTGCCCCGGTGCATGCACACGTTCTGAAAGGCGCGCAAGGCGCCGTCGTCGGCACGCACGATGATCACGCTGAGCCGACCGCAGCGGTACTCGTAGAAGTCGCCCGGCTGGCGCACATGGTCGAGCGTGCAGGCAACCTGCCACACGCGTGGCCACATGCGTTCGGCCTCGAGGGCAGCAAACGCTGCCGAGGTGTAACGCGACGCTGGCACCCTGACGGGCACCGCCACCGGCGGGCCCGCTGCGGCCCGCACGGCACCGCCCTGCTCGGCGGCTACGGGTCGGGTTCCGTCCATGACGGCGACGCTACTTGGGCCCGGCGGGCAGCACGACCCCACGCTGGCCGGTGATGCGGCCGTACAACTCGGGGCGGCGGTAACGGTCGAAGTCGAACAGTGTGCCCTTGTAGCGAGCACACCAATCGAGGTCGCAGCGGGCCACGATCAGTTCGTCGCCGGTGGTGAGTGTCTGGGCAACGATCTGCCCGCTGGGCGCAACGATCATCGACTGCCCCAGCGAGTCGACACCCTCTTCGACGCCGGCCTTCGCGACACCGACCACCCATGTGCCGTTCTGGTACGCACCGCTTTGCATCACCAACGCGTTGTGGAAACCCTGCAAGATGTCCTGACTGGGGTCGGGCACGTAGTGGATGGGGGTGTTGTAACCGCACAGGATCATCTCGACACCCTGCAGGCCCATCACCCGATAGCTCTCGGGCCAGCGGCGGTCGTTGCAGATCATCATGCCGATCAGGCCGTCGAATGCGCGCCACACGCCGAACCCCTCGGAGCTTGGCTCGAAGTAGTACCGCTCGGCGTGCTGGAACGGTCGGTCAGGCTCATGGTGCTCGTGCCCGGGAATGTGCACCTTGCGATAGGTGGCCACGATGGAGCCATCGCGCTCGACCAGGGTCTGTACGTTGTGGCGATGCGTCGATCCGTCGGCAGCGGACTCGAGCAGTGCGTAGCCGAGACAGAAGCCGATACCGAGCCGTGCCGCCTCGTCGAACAACGGTTGCGTGTCGGCGTTGGGCATGGCGGTCTCGTACCAGTGATCGGCCTCGGTGATGTCGTCCACGAACCAGCGCGGGAAGAACGTGGTGAGTGCCAGCTCCGGGAACACGACCAGTTGCACGCCATGGTCATGTGCCTGATGGAGCAGGGCGATGAGCCGTTCAACCACGCCGGCGCGTGAGTGATCGCGTTGAATGGGGCCGAGCTGGGCTGCGCCAACAGTGAGGATGCGGGACATACTCACCCCACCTTTGTGGCAGCACCCCGATGCAGTCAAGTAACCAGCACTGGCGGCGTGCACGCACTGGGTCCGGTGGGTGCAACCGGACGGGCAACCTGCACCAGCTCCATGGTCCCATCGGACACCAGCCATGCCAGCCCGGGCCGTGCGACGATGGGGAGCCGCCGGGGTAGGACCACGCCGAGGAGATCGCCCTCGATGTCGGTGCATGCGGCCATCACCAGGCCAAGCCGGGATCGCCGCACGGCGGTGGTCCAGTGGCCGTAGGCCGCGCGCAGCGCCTCCGGCCGACCTGCAGCGAGTACGGTCACGCCGTCGCGGCGGCTGGCGATCAGTGCCGTCAGCGCACCCGTGTGGTCGTCGATCAGTTCGGCGTCGTCGAGAACGATCAACGCCGGTCCGGCGCCAGGCACGCGTTCGAGCAGAGCCAACAGGTCATTGAAGACCCGCCCGGCGCGCGCGCTGCTGCGCCGCGGGGCCATTGAGGCCACCCAGCCTGCGGGATGCGCCTGCATCCATGCGCCGACAATGGTGCCGACCGCGGTGGTGCGCCCGCTGCGCGATGGCCCGATCACCAGTACGTGCTCGCCACCCGCAACGGGCAGGAAGCTGGGCTGCAGCGCCTCGAAAGAGAGCCCAACTGGCAGCACCGACTCGTCGCCGATCACCATGGCAGAGGGTAGGTGCTCGCTGTCGAGCTCAGTCGGGAGTTCGCCCAACGACCGTTGCTGACGCCGCACAGCACCGGGGAAGGACTGCGTGGGATCGCACAGTGCCAGTTGCGCCTCGCGGCGCGACGTTGCATCCACCAGCCGACCGGGGACCGCCGCCGGCACAAGGGCCGGCGGTACTCCGAGAAGCACTGCATCCAACGGATCGGCGAGGTGCATGATCCACCGCTGAGCGATATGGCTGAGCATCCATGAGGGCACGCTGCCTGGTTGGTTCGTTGCAAGGACAACAACAATGCCGACAGCCGGTCCCTCAGCCATGATCGAATCGAGCTGGGAAAGTTGGTCGAACCGATCGTCGGCATCGAGAGCGCTGCGCAGCGCGCCCACGCCATCGATCATCAGCACCATATGGCTTCGGGCAACGCCGGGTCCGGCCACCTTGCGGGTCCTACGCTCGCCATCGAGCAGAGCGAGCAGGCGGACAAGCCGTTCCCGTTGGTGCAGGCCAACGACACCTGCACAGTGGGGCGCCGACTCCAAGGCGTGCAGTCGGGCATCGCCCATTGCGTCGATCACGAACAACTCCACCGTCGGATCGGCCAATGCCAACCGCGCGCCAAGCGACACCAACGCGCCCGTGCCCCCCATGCCGCTGGCACCGCAGACCAACAGATGCCCCTGCCCGGGGTCCCACTGCAGCGGCAGCCGGCGCTGCTGGTCGGGATCGTCGATCACCCCCACCACACCGGCCCCCATCCCAGCAGCAGCAGCGAGCATCTCGAACGTGAGCATCGTCTCCAACGGTGGCAACCAGACCCGTTCGGGCTCGACGATGGCCATCGAGAGGGCGGCACTACGAATCGCTGCGGCGAGCAGGCCGAACTCGGACGGCTCGCCCGGCGCGCAGCGGGCGGCCTGGAACGCGACGGCCGTATCGTTGCCTGTGCGCAGCAAGGCCCGGCCCGGTATCGCCCGCGGCAGCGCCGCCGCTGCACTGTCGCCGATGACGTCGATGGAGTCAGAGCCGTGTTGCACGCGCAGGGCGATACGCAGGTTGGTGTTGGCGCGGATGTCGTCGCTGACAACGCCGTGTGGGCGCTGCGTTGCCAAGATCAGGTGTACCCCGAGGCTGCGTCCGCGCTGTGCCACGCCCAACAACGCACCCATGAAATCGGGCTGCTGCACGGCGAGCGACGCGAACTCGTCGATCACCACCACCAACCGCGGCAGTGGTGGCAGTGGCGTCGCCAGCATGCGGCTCGACGGCGCAGCGGACTGCATCGCCCGGTAGTCGGTGAGATCGGTGGCGGCAACGCTGCGTAGGCACTGCTCGCGGCGACGCAGTTCGGCTTCCAGGCTGCGCAGCGCCCGCTCGGCAAGACGGTCGTCGAGATCGGTCACCACACCGACCACGTGCGGTAGCGCCGCGCAACCGTCAAAGGTGGACCCGCCCTTGTAGTCAACCAACACGAAGGTGATGTGATCGGGTCCCTGTCGCGCCGCCAGGCCGACAACGATCGTGCGCAGCAACTCGCTCTTGCCCGACCCGGTGGTACCGGCGATCAGGGCGTGGGGGCCGTCGCTGACGAGGTCGATCTCGACCACGCCATCGATGGCCACTCCGATTGGCACACACGGCGCCGGGTCAGCGCCGTTGGCACGCCACCGCGCCTCGATCCGTCGGGCCAACGCCGTCTCGCCCGTCTCCATCCGGCCCGGCTCCCGCCCGGCCTGCTCCTGCCCGGCCTGCTCGTGCCCGCCGGGCCGGCGCGGTTCACCGAGCAGTTCCAGCAACCCGACGGTGGTCGGGATGGCCGAGTTGTCGTTGCGTGCTTCCGGATCGGAAAAACAGGCGATGGCCGCTGCAGCGTCGCTGGCGCGCTGCGCCGACACCCCGACGTATCGAACCGGGTCGGGCAATGCCGACACGCGCGTGTCGGGCGTGAATCGCGAGCGACCCTGACGACCCAGTTCCAGCGCGCTTGTGGCAACGGCGGGCACCTCGTCCGACGTGGCGCACAGCACGACTGCCGCGACCGGGCGGCTGCCAGCAAGCAGCCGGCGCAGTGTGCTGTTCCGTACGGCGAACAGATCGGGGCGATCCACCACGAGCAACAACAACCGGTCGTCATCGCTCATCAGCATTGCTTCCAGTTCGGCCGCTGCCATGTCGGCGACGACGCGCGGGGCACCGGCTTCATCCCGAGCGTGGGCCAGGCGGCCGAAGCCCTGCCACTCAGCAGGCCGCTGCGTCACGACCGCGAGCTGCCAATCGGCCGGACCACTGGACGCAGCGAGCTGCACCACCACCGAGCGCGCAACGGCCATCGAAAGTGAAAGATCGCCAACCAGGGCGATGACCGAGCGGCCCTCGAGTCGCACCGTCACCGGCAGATCAGCAAGACGGGCGGCCGACTCGATGGAGCTCCAGATCTCCGGAGGCGTGTCGGCATCGGCGCCGACCACGTTCGGGGTCCATGACACATCACCGATCCCGAGCGACACCGTGAACGCATCGGGGTCGCCGGCACGCACCGACCACAGCGCGCCGTGGTGGGTGTGCATCGCGGCAAGGGCGCGGCCGAGGGTCGGCGCCGCCGCAAGGTGCGCCTCACCGGCACACCGACGCTGCTTGTCGAGCGCTGCGGCGAACGCGTCCATTTCCCGTTGGTGTTCGAGGCGCGCTCCCCGCCGGGATTTCACCATGCCCGCACGCTGAGCCGCCCACGTCGCGAACGCCACCACTGCCCCCATGAGACCGAACAGGAGGAACATCACCTGATGCACCACGACCGCCATCACCACAGACCCGGCAACCCCGGCCATGGTGGGTAGCAAACTGCCTCCGGCCGCTCCTGTGGGTCGCAGCGGTCGGGGGATGCGCAACGGTGCGGGAGCGAAGTCGGGCAGGGCCCGTGGTGAACGCATGAAGGGCACCGACGGGCCTGCGTGTCGGTCATCGGGGTCCGGTTGCCGCGCCCCACCATCGACACCATCGACACCATCGACACCATCGACACCATCGACGGGTCCTGACCCACGGCCGAGGTGGCAACGCAACTCCAACAGGCTGTCGCCGAGCTCCACCCTTTGGCCCTGCTGCACCGGCGATGGGCCCGATATCGCCACACCATCCACCGTCAGTGCTGCCAGACCAGCGACCTGCGTGATGACAGCGGCTCCGACGCCGCTCACCTCGATCTGGGCATGGTGCGGCTGCAAACCTGCGTCACCGCAGCACACGGCTGCACTTGCGGACCGACCGACGAAATACCGACCGGGAGCAAGCCGGGAGACGCCACCCGCATCTGGTCCGGCGATCCACACCGCATCGACACACGCCAGCTCGTTGCCCGGCGAACACACGCCAGGAGAAAGGGACTTGTCGGTCATGGTGCACTGAGTGCGCCGAGTGCCAGTCGGAGGAAGCAGCGGGCACGATCGTGGGGGCGATTGACTGCTTCTTGACGATGACGGGTCAGCCAGTGTGGGTAGCTGTGAGGGGGCCTGTGAGGGTGCACCCGCACGCTGCCGGACATGACAAACACACGATTTCCCTCACGTGATACCCACCCCACCCACACGCACAGCCGCAACGAGGTCGCGAGAAGGGCCACCACGGGTGGCGGTCAGGCGCCCGTGCTGTGCCGCCTCCACGACGAGTGGCACCACATCTCCATCCGGTCCAGCGAGTTGCGGACCGTGCGGACCTGGGGGCTGCCGGGTTTGCCGGTGCAGTCGCTTGATGAGGTGCTCGCCCGCTGCGGCTATCGCCCCGCGCCCGGTGCCGGACAGGCCCCGCCTGTCGCCGCCACCGCCACCGCCACCGCCACCACTGCCGGCACCCCCGACCACTACGAGGACTACCTGCTGCAGGTCATGTACCTGGCCCGGGCCGAGCCGTTGGCGGCACGCATCGTGCTGCAGCGCATCCTGCCGGCACTGGTGGCCGTGGCCAATCGACACGCCGCCAGCCATACCGATCGTCACGCAATGCTCGACGAGCTGGTGGCCAACGCCTGGCCGATCATCCGCCGCTACCCCTGCGAGCGACGACCACGCCACATCGTGCCCAACCTTGTGCGCGACACCTCGTTCGAGACCTTCGTGCGGCCGGTCCGGCGCAAGTCATCGGGCGAGGTACCCATGACGCATGACCAACTCGATCGTCCCACCCACGAGCCCGTCATCGGGGCCCTCGAGGAGCTGGTCGCAGTGCTGCACGAGGCGCGTCGGCTCGGTCTGGCGCAGGCCGACATCGACCTGCTTGCGCAGATCGTGACCATGGGTCGTCCCGAGGAGGTGGCGTTGGTTCTCGAGGTGACACCGCGCACGGTGCGCAACCACCGCGACGCGATCGTGCACCGACTCCGCAACATCGTGCGAGAGGCGGCATGACCGCCGCACACATCAGCGGAAGCGGCGCAAGCGCAAGCTGTTGGTCAACACGAAGATGCTCGAGCTGGCCATCGCCAGCCCAGCGATCACCGGGTTCAAGAAGCCGAACGCCGCCAGGGGTATGGCAGCCACGTTGTAGGCAAACGCCCAAAAGAGGTTTACCTTGATGGTCCCGAGCGTGCGTCGGCTCAGGCGCAGCGCATCGGCTGCACCACGGAGATCGCCGCTGACAATGGTGAGATCGCTCGCCTCGATCGCGGCATCGGTGCCAGTGCCCATGGCAATGCCCAGATCGGCCTGGGCCAGGGCAGCAGCATCGTTCACGCCGTCACCCACCATGGCCACCGTCGCACCACCGGCCTGCAGTCGCTTCACCACGGCGACCTTGTCGTCGGGCATGACCTCAGCGATCACGTCGGACTCCGGTATGCCCACCTCGGCTGCCACAGCGACAGCTGTGGCGTGGTTGTCGCCGGTGAGCAACACCGGCCGCAAGCCGAGGGCGCGCAGCTTGTCGATGGCCTCACGACTGGTCGGCTTCGGGGTGTCGGCAACAGCCACCACCATGCGGGCCTGCCCCGCCCAACCGGCAGCGATCACCGTGTGGCCGAGTTGTTGGTGGCGTTCGACGGCGACGGCCAGCGGACCCGGTAACTCGCCGAACCGCGCGGCAACGAAGCCCGGCCTGCCGGCAATAGTGGCTTCGCCATCGATGCTGCCGACGATGCCGAGGCCGGCGTGGTTGGCGAAGTCGCTCGGTGTCGACAGGGCGATCTCTGCACCTGCTGCACGAACGATGGCGCGCGCCACAGGATGTTCGCTCGCCGCCTCCAGCGAGGCGAGCCGCCTGACTGCACCAGCCAGATCCACGCCGTCGGCCACCACGATCTCCACCACGTCCATCCGTCCGGTGGTGACGGTGCCGGTCTTGTCGAGCACCACGGTGTCGATCTGGCGCGTGCTCTCGAGGATCTCTGGTCCCTTGATGATCAGGCCCAGCTGCGCGCCGCGACCGGTGCCCACCAACAGTGCGGTCGGCGTTGCCAGGCCCAGCGCACACGGGCAGGCGATGATGAGCACGGCGACAGCGGCGGTGAACGAACGATTGGTGTCGTGGGTGACCAGCAGCCACACGATCAGGGTGGCGATGGCGCCCACCACGACGACGGGCACGAAGACAGCGCTGACGCGATCGGCCAGACGCTGCACCGGCGCCTTGCCTGATTGGGCATCCTCCACCAGTCGGGCCATCTGGGCCAACGTGGTGTCGCTGCCGACGCGCGTGGTGCGCACCACCAGCCGGCCACCGACGTTGACGGTGCCTCCCGTGACCGGCGAACCAGCCGACACATCCACCGGCACGCTCTCACCGGTGAGCATCGAGGCATCAACAGCGGACGCTCCCTCTACCACCACGCCATCGGCTGCGATCTTCTCACCGGGCCGCACCACGAACTGCTCGCCAACCTGCAGCGCAGCGATGGGCACCAACACCTCGCGTCCATTGCGCAACACCGTGGCTTCTTTGGCCCCTACGTTCAGCAACGCTCGAAGGGCTGCGCCCGAGCGCCGTTTGGCCCGGGTCTCGAAGTAACGCCCTGCGAGCATGAACACCACCACCGACGACGCGACCTCCAGGTAGAGCTCGCTGTGGGCCATGCCCGCCATGCCCGCCATTGCGTCGGTGCTGCGCGCGGGGAACAGTGTGAGCCGCATCTTCATGCCGGGCACGCCAGCATCGCCGACGAACAGCGACCACGTGCTCCAACCAAACGCCGCGCCCACGCCGAGCGACACGAGCGTGTCCATGGTGGAGGTCAACTGCAGCAGGTTCTTCCATGCCGAGCGATGGAACGGCCAAGCGCCCCATACCGCCACCGGCGCGGTGAGCGCGAACGCCAACCACTGCCAGTTGCGGAACTGGAATGAGGACACCATCGACAGCACCACCACCGGCACCGCCAGCACCGCGCTGGTGATCAACCGCTGGCGGCGATCGTTGGCTCGCACCTCGGCGGCACGTTCGGTTGGCGTGAGCTCATCGCCCGGCAGTGCAGTGGTGGCTGCCGCGGTGTGCACGGAGGCGCCATAACCCAACGACTCGACCACCGAGATCAGGTCGGGTGCTGCGGCACCGGCACCGGCAAACGACACCGCAGCGCGCTCGGTTGCGTAGTTGACCGTGGCGGTGACGCCATCGAGCCGGTTCAGCTTCTTCTCGATACGCGCCGCGCAGGCTGCACAGGTCATACCGGTGACATCGAGCTCGATGTGCTGCTCGGCATGCTCAGCGGTGGTGGTCATGAGTGGCTCATGCCACAGGCTCGAAGCCGGCTTCATCCACGGCAGCAAAAAGCGCCGCCTGATCCAGTTCGGAACCCGTGACCACCACGACCTTGGTAGCGAGGTTCACGTCCACGTCGGTCACGCCCGAGACCTTGGAGATCTCGCCCTTGACGGCGGCCTCGCAGTGGCCACAGGTCATACCCGGGACGGTGAAGGTCAGTGTGCTCATGATGTCTCCGTTTCTCGTGGCGCCTACGCGCGCAGCATGCGCTCGACGGCCTTCGTGGCTTCGTGGACCAGCTCGTCGGTGCGGGCTGCATCGCCTGCGGCTGCTGCGCCGGCAACGCAGTGACGAAGGTGCTCATCGAGCAGCAACACGCCCACACCCTGCAGTGCCTTGCTGACCGCCGCCACCTGGGTGAGCACGTCGATGCAGTAGGTGTCCTCGTCGACGAGCCGCTGCAGCCCACGCACCTGGCCCTCGATCCGGCGAAGGCGTGCCAGCACCTGCTTCTTGTCGTCGTGATACCCGGGCGTTGCGTGATCCACGGGCACACGATACCCCATGGGGGTACCTATGGCAACGGGTTGGGATAGATCAGGGCCGTTGCGTGAAGTGTGCGTGGCGCTTCTCGAGAAAGGCGGCGATGCCCTCCTGCGCGTCGTCGGTGACGGCCGCCGAGGCCATCAGGTCGACGGCGAACCCGTAGGCGCGGTCCTGGGGGAGACCGATCTGTTCGTAGAAGCCCTGCTTGCCCATCGCCTTCGACAGTGCGCTACCGCGCGTGGCACGGGTGATCAGATCAAGCGTGGCGGCATCGAGATCGGCGGCGGGAACGCAACGGTTGATGAGACCCCAGTCGGCAGCAGTGGCTGCCGTGATCTGGTCTCCGGTGAGCGCCATCTCCAGCGCGCGCTTGCGGCCGATGTTGCGCGCCACTGCTACTAGCGGCGTGTGGCAGAACAGGCCGCCCTTTCCGCCTGGGATTGCAAACCCAGCGGTATCGGCTGCAACGGCCAGATCGCACGTGGCCACCAGTTGGCAGCCAGCTGCGGTGGCCAGGGCGTGCACCTTGGCCACCACCGGCTGCGGCATCTCCTGGATGGCGTCCATCATCTCGGTGCACACCTCGAACAGGCGCGTCGTTTCGGCGACCGTCGCGCCGGCCATATCGGCAAAATTGTGTCCGGCGCTGAACACCGGACCGTTGGCGGCCAGGATCACGCCGAGTGCTTCGCTGGCAGCGACCTGGCGCAGTGCCACCGTGAGCTCGAGCATGACACCCATCGACAAGGCGTTGCGCTTGTCGGGGCGGTTGAGGGTGATGGTGGTCATGGCGCCGACGGTGTCGACCAGCAGGTGTTCGTAGCTCACCCGCTCATTGTCGCAGAGTGGCGCCCGCTGGGTCGATGGGACCGCATTCGAGTAGCACGCAGCGAGCTCGAACGGACATACAGCTGCGACGATACGACAGCCGGACGCTCGCGTGAGGCGGATGGGCATTTCGGGGACATTTCGTCATGAGCAGAACGCCGGGTCTGCGAGCTGTGAAGCGCACTGGGATCCGCGGAGACTCATAATCTTGGAAACGAGAATGAGTCATGGCAAGTCACAAGAGTCCAACAACGCGTCGGTACACGCCTGAGTTCAAGGAGCGCGCGGTTCGTCTGGTGATGCAGTTGCGCGAGGAGCTCGGCCGAGATCACGGCACGATCCAGCGGATCGCGGAGCAGCTT
>CAFBLP010000073.1_pt1 | contig 16789 bp, 13 predicted proteins | sample 7268181 | NCBI WGS metagenome assembly CAFBLP01 (sample SAMEA6814034, study PRJEB35770) | freshwater metagenome | biome: Freshwater; feature: Freshwater reservoir; material: water | place: Czech Republic | collected 2017-05-23 | depth 30m m | reverse complement strand
CCGAATCCGTTCCCGGCGATGTCCATCTACGACAACGTGCTGGCCAGCTTGCGCCTCACCGGCGTGAAGGCCAGCGTTGCGGTGAAAGACGAGATCGTCGAGTCGTGCCTGCGCAAGGCCGGTCTGTGGCTGGAGGTCCGTGACCGGCTGCGCCAGCCCGGTGGCGGTCTCTCGGGCGGCCAGCAGCAGCGACTGTGCATCGCACGCGCGCTGGCCATCCGGCCGCGCGTGCTGTTGATGGACGAACCGTGTTCGGCGCTCGACCCGACCTCCACGCGACGTATCGAGGAGACGGTGATGGAACTGGCCTCGGAGGTGACGATCGTCATCGTCACGCACAACATGCAGCAGGCCGCGCGTGTGTCGAACCGTTGTGCGTTCTTCCTCGCCGAGCAGGGCACCCCAGGGGTCATCGTGGAACACGGACCGACTGCCGCGATGTTCGGTTCGCCGCAGGATCCGCGCACCAACGATTACGTGATGGGTCGTTTCGGGTAGCCGCACGGTGACGCCAAGGTGGCCTCCCGATGAACGATGTCGCAACACGCCCACCGTTCATCTGAGGGCCAATCGCCCGTCATGTTGGCCTGCCACCATCGTTGTTGCCCGGTGTCCCGGGCGCACCATCCACGAAGGGACCGCAACACCACCATGTTGAACTCAACCACGAAGAAGACGATGGCACTCTCCATCGCTCTCACCGCATTGCTGGGCTCCGCACTCGCCCTGCCGAGTGGGCCGGCCAAGGCTGACCCGCTGCAGTACTCCGCGTTTGTCGGCACTGGCTCAGACACCGTGCAGGACGTCATGAACGCTTTTGCCGGTTCCTCGAACGGCACCGCCTACACGCCGGTCAAGAGCACGTCCGGCCAGCAGATCATCTCGTTCGATGCAACCATCCCTGCCGGCGGCGCCGACAGCTGCATCACCGCCAAGCTCGGTGGCCCCACCTTCACCCGCCCGAACGGTTCGGGTGCAGGCATCAAGGTCCTCTGGGCGGCGAGCGGAGGCTCATCGGCAGGCTGGACGGGCAGCGCCATCGGCACCACCCCGATCTGTGCCTCGGCAGTGGACATCTCCGGCCAGGTGGATTACGCCCGCTCGTCGAGCGGCCCCACCAGTGGCGACTCCGGTACCAACCTGACCTACATCCCGTTCGGCCGCGACGGCGTGAGCTTCGCCTACTACCGCGCTGCTGGCAGCCCGGTGACCAGCCTCACTCGTGCGCAGTTGGTGTCGTTGTTCACCACCGGACCCCAGACCATCGGTGGCGTGCGTATCGTCCCCTGCGGCATCCAGACCAGCTCGGGTACCTACAAGTTCTGGAACACGGTCACCACTGCCAGCACCACCACCGAAGGCACCTCGACGACGGAATGCAACGCACTACTCGGCCGCGCCGAGGAGAACGACGGTACGGGGCTGAAGGCCCGCGGTGATGCCGCCGCTGCAGTGGCTGGCCACGCCAACGACCAGGTGATCATCGGCTTCTCGGCTGCTGCGTTCATCGCAAAGAGCAACCTGGCCGCCGCTGGCGCCCCTCCGGCCGGCGTCGGTATGGGTTCCATCAGCGACAACTCGCTCACATCAGGTGGAACAGACCTCGGTTCGCCCGTCTCGGGCTCGGCGCCAAACCTGACACCGAGCAGCACCTTCTACGACGATGCCACGTTCGGACGCAATGTGTACGTCGTGCTGCCCACCACCGTTGCCACGGGTGCCGGTAACGCACAGATCAAGAGCCTGTTCGTCAGCAGCACCAACACCGCCAACGACGCCAAGATCTGCCTCGAGACAACCACGATCCAGAAGTTCGGCTTCCGCACCATCAGCTCCTGTGGTTCCACCGCCACCAAGGGCTCCTGGTCCACGGGCGTTTCGTGAACGTACGCCAGAACACGAACCATCAGCACATGAATCGACAGCACATGCTTCTCAACCCTCTCGAAAGGATTCACTCCACCATGCACAGCAAACTCACCAGGTTTGCAGCTGTTGCAACGGCGTTCGCCGTTGCAACAGTTGGCCTGATCACTGCCGGGGCGACTGCCGCCCCGGTCGGCGTCAACTCGTTGAGCCCCAGCTCGGGCAGCACGGCCACGGCGTCGTTCACCCTGCTGCCGCCTGCGGGTGCGTCATGCACCGGTAGCGGCAGCGGTTCGCCCGCCTACCGCTGGCAGACCTACTTCGTGGATCGTTCGCTCGATGCGTCCACGCTGACCTATGCCTCCGGCCCGAATGCAGTGGCGACCCATTTCGTGTCGCCGCTGTACGACAGCGTCGGTAACCCGATCATCAACAAGAACCCTTCGGCCAGCCCGCTGGGTCTGATCTCGAGCATCCCGACGATGTCGTTTGCATCGTTGGCCGGTGCCTCGGGTCTGGTCGCCGGTCAGTACAAGATCGGTTTCGCCTGCACCCAGGCCGGCGCCCTGGACGCTGGCAAGTACTGGGAGACGCCCATCACTGTCAGCAACGTCACAGGGTCGAGCTTCGATTACGTCCTCGGCTGGGCACCCGATGCCCCGGTTCTGGGCGGCACGCTCACGGCCGCCGATGGCACGTTGGACGGCACCTTCACGCAGGCAACGGCCAACCCGGCCGTCACCGGTTACAGCGTCGTTGCCCGGCCGGCGGACTACCCGACACACCCCGAGGTGACCGCAAGCCCGGCGGCCGGTGCCACGACGTTCCACCTGACCGGTATGGCCAACGGCGTTTCGTACGCAGTGAAGCTCACTGCCACGAACACCGTCGGTACCAGCTCGTTCTCGAACACCGTCAACGGCACGCCGTACCCGGTTGCCTACCTCGGCGTCACGGGCCTCACCGCAACAGCCGGTGTCAACCTGGTCACGCTGAAGTGGACGAACCCGAGCGACATCGGTTCCCATGCGCCTGCTGGCTATGACATCGTCATCACCGGGAGCCCCTCGGTGTCGTCGGTCAACGCTCCGAACGCCAACTACAGCTCCAGCGGATTCGACGTCGTGATCCCCACGGCGGGCGTGAGCTACAGCTTCAGCGTGACGCCGCACTACACCGTGCCCTATTCGGCAGCGTCAGCATCGGTGAGCGGCACGGCCAACCCGCCGACCCTGCTGTACCAGAACATCACCACGACCCGACCGGTCGGTTCACTGGTGATCACGCAGCGCTGCGGCGTCAACGGCGCACTGCCGTCCGAGGCCGACTCGTTCGGTGCCTTCGGTGTGCTCCCAATCCTTGCCGCCTCGGCGGATCAGACAGGAACCGCACCGAGCACCCCCAACGCCGGTAGCGCAGGCGACACCCTGTTCAGCCAGTACCCGTACCCGGTGGATAGCAATGGCCTGTCGAACGCCAACTATCCCACGAATTGCGGTATCAGCCTGGGCGTTGGTCGCTTGGTCACCTCCGGCCAGTACGCCGGCGATTACTTCGCCGCTACCGGCTTCATCAACCAGGTGTCCGTCGTCGACACCCGTGACACCGACCCGGGTTGGACGGTCAGCGGCATCGTCAGCAACTTCACCTCGGGTAGCAATACCTTCAGCGGCAACTACCTCGGCTGGACTCCGGTCCTGACCGGTGACTCGGGTGCCTCGATCGGTGGCCTCTACAACCAGGCCGTCACGATCTCGAGCCGCGTGGTGCCGAACAACGCGACCGGCCTCACCACCACCACGCAGATGGCACATGCCGATGCCGGTGTGGGTATGGGTATCGCCACGCTCGATGCCCGGCTGCGCTTGTTGATCCCCGTGACTGCCGTCAACGGGGCCTACACCGCAACGCTGACCTTCACCGCCGTCTGACCGGCACAGCGCATACACAACAACATGAACACCCGATTGGCGGTATGGGATGGCTCCGGCTGTCCCATACCGCCGGCGGCGTTCTCGAACACGAAGCGACAACTCACCACATGAACATCACGCCATGAACACCACGCTGCTGAAAATCCTGCCTCGTCTCGTCCTTTGGGCCACCACTTCGGTGATGGCCTTCGGCGCGTTCGTGCTGCCCGCAAGCAGCGCCTCCGCCACCGTTCCACCCGTCCCCGTTCCTGCCACCGACAACACGGCCCAGCCCATCGATCCTGCCCAGCCCGATCCTGCACAGGCCGATCCTGCACAGGTCGAGATCGTGCAGAGCTGGGCGCTGGCGCCCGCCGGATCCCTGGACCCCTCCCAGGCCGGCAACCGACCCGAGCTGTCGTACTCGGCCCAACCCGGCGACCTCATCGACGACGCCGTCACACTGTTCAACTACGGCAATGTGCAAATGGTGTTTCGTGTGTATGCCACCGATGCCCTCAACAACGCCGAGGGTCAGTTCGATCTCCTCCCAGGCGACAAGGTGCCCACCGCTGCCGGCTCGTGGGTGACCGTCGGCCAGGAGAAGATCGTGGTGCCTGCCGGCAAGCAGGTGACCATCCCCGTCAAGATCGCAATCCCCGCCGACGCCGCGCCCGGTGACCATGTTGGCGCCATCCTGGCATCCAACTCGTCCCCGAGCATCGGTGAGTCCGGTCAGACCGTGAACCTCGACCGACGCACGGGCACCCGGTTGTACATCAGGGTCGGCGGAGCACTGGCCCCCGAGCTGGCGGTGGCCGATGTGCTCACCACATACCATCAGGCCCTGAACCCGCTCGGTGGGTCGGCAACGGTCACCTACCGCGTCGAGAACCGAGGCAACGTTCGCCTCGGGGGTCATGTCACGGGCACGGTCGCCGGGCCGCTGGGGCTGGGGAGGCGCACCATCACACTCCCTGACATCCCAGAGTTGCTGCCCGGGAGTGCTCTGACGGTCACTGCTCGGGTCGCCGACGTCTCGGCGCTGATGGTGGCCTTCACGGCGATCTCGATCACACCCACCGGTGCGGCCGATCTGGGCACGATCACCGGCTCGAACGGCACCGACACCACCTTCGCCCCGCCGCTGGCCCTGCTGCTCGCCCTTCTTGCTCTGGTCTTCGGACTGCTGGCGTGGCGTGCCGTGCAACGGCATCGTGCTGCGGACCTCTCCCTTCGGACCGCGGCACCGGACATATCTCAACCGGGGCGCGAGTCGGAGCCGCAGCCGGCATGACCAGCCGGACGCAATCGATGGCGAAGTCGGTGCTGCTGGCACTATTGCTGCTCGCAGGTCTCAGCGCGCCGGTCGCGTTCGCCCAACCGATGGTGCAGTCGGGCGGCGTGACCAGCGGCCCAGTGGTCACCTCGGACAAGACCGAGATCAACCCGGGCGAGTTCGTGGTCCTGACCATCGAAGGCTTTACGGCATCGTTCGTGACGATCTCGGTGTGTGGCAACGAGGCCCGCCGCGGGTCTGCCGACTGCAACATGGTGGCCAGCGAGGGCATGCGCCTGAGCTTGGACCACACCCCCACACGGTCGCAGATCCCGGTGGCTGCACCGCCGGTGGGCTGCCCATGTGTGATCCGCGTCTCGAACCGCACCAACGACGAGATCGCCGTGGTGCCGATCACGCTGATCGGGCATCCAGACGCTCCCGTGGTGAACGGGCCGACGATCAACAACGCGCTTGCGGTGTCGATCAGCGCGCGCGCTGCGTCGGGGGGGCTGCTGTCGGGGCTTCGCCCGAGCCTTGGCGGGCCCACCACCTACGAGGTCACCGTCACGGTGAAGAACCGTTCGACAGTGGCGTTGAACCAGGTGCGGTTATCGGGCTCCGCCGGTCGTAGCTCCACCGACAGCCTGGCAGTGCTCGCCCTCGACAACCCCGGAGAGATCGCTCCGGGGCAGACATGGCAGCAGATCGTGTCTGCTGTGGTGCCTGCACCGTCGTTCGGCAGCGTTGAGTGGCGTGTCGCTGCATCGGGCGCTGGGCCCACCATCTCGGCCACGGACATCACGCATCATCGGCCGCTGTTGCTCCTGCTCCTGACAATGCTGCTGGTGGTCATCGTGTTCATGTTGGCGATGCGCTACCGAATTCGGCGTCGTGCCGGGCGAGGGGCTGTGGCCTGACAAGAGAACAACGGATGAACGACACGGGCGTGCACGGCCGCCCGCCAGCGCCGCAACCCACGCCGCTCATCGACCGGTTCTGGCCCATTTCGGGCCGGTTCGGGGTCATTGGCGCGCAAGTTCGCCTCTCGTTCATCTGTCGTTCACCCCATCGCCCATCCGATGACACCTTGGCTGTTTACCTTGATGCGTGGTTACAACCCAACCCAAGGAGAACCACAGCGTGAACATCTCGAAAAAGCGTATGGGAGCCATCGCAGGCGTCCTGGCAATTTCACTGATCGGTGCGGCGTGCAGCAGCAGCAGCACCACCAAGACCACCACGGCGGGCACCACCGCCGCCACAACGGCCGAAACCGGCGCCCCCACCACCAGCGCAGCCGCCGGTGCGGACTACAGCAAGCTCGAAGGCTCGCTCATCGCTTCGGGTGCCACCTTCCCGAAGAGCTTCTACGACGAGGCCATCGCCACCCTCGCAGACCTCGCCCCCAAGCTCACCGTTGAATACGGTGGCGGCGGGTCGGGCAAGGGCCGCAGCGATCTACAGGAGCAGGTCGTTGACTTCGCCGGCACCGATGGTGTCGTGAAGGCCGAGGACATCGCCAAGTTCAAGGGCGGCGAGTTCGTCTACGTGCCCACCGTGATCGCCCCGATCACCCTGTCGTACAACCTGCCCAGCGTGAAGAGCCTGCAGTTGTCGCCGGCCACCATTGCCGGCATCTACCAGCTCACCATCACCAACTGGAACGACGCAGCCATCGCCGCCGACAACCCCGGCGTCACCCTGCCCGACAAGGCCATCGTTGCGGCCCGCCGTGCTGATGGTTCGGGTACCACCGAGAACTTCACCAAGTTCCTCAAGGCTGCAGTCGGCCCCGATGCCGGCGGCACCTGGGCGTTGGGTAGCGGTTCCACCGTTGAGTGGCCCGCAGGCACCCAGGCCGGTGACGGCAACAGCGGCGTGGCACAGATCGTGTCGAGCACTGAGGGCGCCATTGGCTATGTCGACCTCAGCGACGCAAAGGCCAACCAGCTCGCAGTTGCGGCCGTGAAGAACAAGGCCGGCAAGTTCGTGCTGCCCACGCTCGAAGGCGCTTCTGCCGCCGCCGAGGGTGCCACGATCAAAGACGACCTCACCTACTTCCTCGGCTGGGCCGACGGCGATGCCGCCTACCCGATCGCGGCACAGACCTGGATCATTGCCTACACCAAGCAGGCCGATCCCGTGAAGGCTGCCAACATCCGTGGCTTTCTGACCTACCTGTTGAACGAGGGTCAGACACTTGCCCCGACCATCGACTATGCACCATTGCCCGAGAGCCTGCGCCTCAAGGCCATCGAGAACATCGCCAAGATTGGCGGCTGACGTACCACGTCTCGACGTCAGACCGGGTCCCTTTGGGGCCCGGTCTGTTGTCGTTACCGGGTCGACTGCAGCAGTCTGGTAAGACGGGAAGCGGCGATGACGACGAAAGGTGAGCAGAATGGCATTGGCACTCGATGACCTGAAGAGCAAGAAGCAGATCGCTGACCGTACGTTTCGCGGGATGACCATCGCCGGCGGCGTCACGATCGTGCTGATCCTCGGCCTGATCGCATGGACCATCGCCAGCAAGTCGTCGCTCGCGTTCCGCACCGAGGGCCTCAGCTTCTTCACCGAGCGGCGCTGGGCGCCGGCATCGAATGTCTACGGTGCGTTGAGCTTCATCTTCGGAACGAGTGTCACTGCACTCATCGCTGTGGTGCTCGCCGTGCCCGTGAGCCTCGGCATTGCGCTGTTCACCACCCAGGTGGCCCCGTCCTGGCTGAAGCGACCGATCGTGGCGATGACCGACCTCGTTGCCGTCGTCCCGTCGGTGGTGTTCGGCCTGTGGGGCATCATCTTCCTGGCACCCAAGCTGGTGCCCGTGTTCACCACCGTCAGCGGATGGTTCCACGGTGTGCCGATCCTCGGGCGCATCTTCGGCCCGGCCTCGGCCGGGCGCACCTTTATGACCGCCGGGCTGATCCTGGCCATCATGATCACGCCGATCATCACCTCGATCTCGCGAGAGGTCATCGAGACATGCCCACCCACGGACCGCGACGGCGCCCTGGCGCTCGGCGCAACGCGATGGGAGATGATCACCGGTGCAGTGCTCACCCATTCTGCTGGGGGCATCGTCGGTGCCGTCATGCTCGGCCTCGGCCGGGCGATGGGCGAGACCATCGCCGCCGCTCTGGTGATCGGGTCGTCGCCGGCCATCACCGCCAATCTGTTCTCCTCGGGCGACTCGCTGCCCTCGGTCATCGCGTTCGAGTGGGGTGAGGCCACCAGCGATGCGAAGCGCAGCGCGCTGATCGCGATGGGCCTGACCCTGTTTGTGATGACGCTCATCGTCAACTTCGCCGCCACCTACGTGGTGAACAGGGCGATGAAGCGCATGCGAGGTGAATCGTGAGCGTCGTCGTCAATACTTCGAAACCAGCGCCCTCTGCGCCGTTGCTCGCCGACCTGTCCGGTGTCAGCGCCCGGCGGCGCAACAAGAACGCGATGATGACCGCCCTGATGGGCGTGTCGGTGGCGGTGATCGGCATACTGCTGGCACTGGTGTTGGGCACTGTGGTGCGCAAGGGCTGGTCGATCGTTGCCGGTGAGTTCCCGCAGTGGTTCACCAAGGACATCCAACTGTCGCCGCGTCGGCCGGGGCCCGGTATGAAGGCCGCCATCGTCGGCACCATCGTGGCCACGGCCACGGCGACGGTCATTGCGGTACCGCTTGGTATCGCCGGGGCGATCTACCTCAACGAATACGGCAAGCGCTCGTTGTTCGCCCGTTCGTTGCGGTTCCTCACCAGCGTCATGGCCGGCGTGCCATCGATCGTGATGGGTCTGTTCATCTATGTCTTCTGGGTGGTACCACGCGGCGTCGACGGGCTCAATGGCTTCAGCGGTGCCCTGGCGTTGGCCTGCCTGATGTTGCCCATCGTGGTGCGCTCCACCGAGGAGATGCTGCGCCTGGTGCCGCAGAACCTGCGCGACGCCAGCCTGGCCCTGGGCGCCACAGCCAGTCGCACCACGCTCACGGTGGTCATTCCCAAAGCGGCGCCCGGCATCATCAGCGGCAGCCTGCTGGCCGTCGCCCGCGCGGCGGGTGAGACTGCCCCGCTGATCTTCACCATCGGCGCTGCCAAGCACACCAACTGGAACCCGTTCTCGGGGACCAACACCTCGTTGTCGCTGCAGATCTATGCGAACGCCAAGGAGAGCTTCCCCACCGCCCAGGAGCGTGCGTGGGGGGCAGCGCTCACGCTCATCGTGTTGGCCTTCGTGTTCACCTTCGTGGCACGATCGCTCTCGGCTCGGCTCTCGAAGGGCGGCGAGTCATGACCGACGAAGTCCAGCCGTCACACGACCCGGTCACCGCGGCACCGCCGGTGGAGCGGTTGATCTTCGATGTCGCCGGCCTCTCGGTCGACTACGGGGAATTCACTGCGGTGCGCGATGTCAACCTGGCCATTCGCACGCACGACATCACGGCGTTCATCGGGCCCTCGGGTTGCGGCAAGAGCACCGTGTTGCGCTGCTTCAACCGCATGAACGACACCATCAAGTCAGCCACGGTGCACGGCTCGATCCTGTACCACGGCATCGATCTGTACGGCCCCACCATCTCGGCCACACAGGTGCGTCGCCACATCGGCATGGTGTTCCAGAAGCCGAACCCGTTCCCGAAGAGCATCTACGACAACGTCGCCTATGGCCCCCGCCTTGCCGGGGTGAAGAACAAGGCCGAACTCGACGAGTTGGTGGAGGCATCGTTGCGCGGTGCCGCACTGTGGGACGAGGTCAAGGACCGGTTGAAGAGCTCCGCGCTCGGATTGTCTGGCGGCCAGCAGCAGCGGTTGTGCATCGGGCGTGCCCTCGCAGTGAAGCCCGATGTCATCTTGATGGACGAGCCGTGTTCTGCGCTCGACCCCATCGCCACGGCGCGCATCGAGGACCTGATGCGCGAGATCAAACAGCAGTACTCGATCATCATCGTCACCCACAACATGCAGCAGGCGGCGCGGGTGAGTGATCGCACCGCGTTCTTCACCACCGAGGTGAACAACGAGACCGATCGCCGCACCGGGGTCCTGGTGGAATACGGGCGCACCGAGAACATGTTTGCGCATCCCGCCGACGAACGCACCGAGCAGTACGTCACCGGCCGCTTCGGCTGAACCGCCCACGCCTGCCCACCCGCACGCCCGCCCGCACGCCCGCCTGCCCGCCTGCCTGCCTGCCCGCCTGCCCGCACGCCTTGGGAACTTGCGTCTCTGCGGCCCCTCTTGGGCTTGAGGGACGCAACTTCGCCGATGTGAGGGGCAACTGAACGCAACATCTCTAGCATGGCCCGATGTTCGCCTCCACCCATTGGGGTGCCGTGGGCGAGTTTGCAGCCTCTCGTCACGGCGTGGTTTCCCGCAAGCAGGCTGCCGGACTGGGTGCGACGGGCAAGGTCGTGGCCCGTTGGAAGGCATCGGGGCATCTGTGCGAACCGTTACCGGGAGTACTCGTGATCGTCGGATCGACGCCCACATGGGAACAGCGGCTGCTCGTTGCCGTATCGGGGTCGCCAGTCGATACGGCCGGGGGCTTTCGTTCTGCGGGTGCGCTGCAGCGTTTCGACGGATACTCGGCGGGTCCGATCGAGTTGATCGTGCCCAGTTGGCGGCGCAGCCTCGTAGGGATCGCCCAGCAACATCGCGCGACGCTGGAGGCGCGGGACGTGGTCGTGGTCGGGGCGATTCCCTGCACCGGCATCGCGCGCACGCTTGCCGACCTTGGTTCGGTGGATCCGATCGAGCAGGTGCGCGTGGCGTTCGAGTCGGTCTGGCGCAAGGGCGTGAGTCTGCGTTGGTTACGTGAGACGGCAGAACGATTGCATCGGCCAGGGCAGCGCGGCACGGGGGTACTGCTGCGACTGCTCGATGAGGCCGAGGATGTGAAGCGAGCCACGGAGTCGGCTTTGGAGTTGCGCATTGACCGCTGCCTTCGAGGCATTCCTGGTCTGGCTCGCCAGCACGAGGTGCTCGACGACTCGGGCCAGTTTGTCGCTCGAGTCGACTTCGCGGTTCCTCGCGTCAAGCTCGCGATCGAAGCGCACAGCCGCCAGTTCCACTTCGGCCCCGGAGCCGTGGGCGACGACGAGTTCCGTGAACAGGCGCTGACCCGTAGCGGTTGGCAGGTTCTCTATTTCGGCGAGCGGCATACTCGATCGCCGCAGGGTGTTCGCGAAGTTGTGCTGGCCGTGATCGAACGCCGACAAGCCGATCTCACCGCGAACTTGCGTCTCTGCGGCCCCTCTTGGGCTTGAGGGACGCAACTTCGCAGGGGCAGGGGCCGGGGCAGTTCGCAGGGGCAGGGTCAGGTGGGCAGATGGTCAGATGGCGTCTTCGTCGCGCTCGCCGGTGCGTATGCGCACCACGCCCTCGACCGGGGTGATCCACACCTTGCCGTCGCCGATCTTGTTGGTCCGCGCCGCTTCGACGATCTCGTCGACGACGCGCGCCACGGCGTCGTCTGCCACGACGGTCTCCACCTTGATCTTGGGGATGAAGTCGATCTGGTACTCCGAGCCGCGGTAGGTCTCGCTGTGGCCACCCTGGCGCCCGAAGCCCTCGACGGCAGTGACGGTGATCCCTTCCACGCCGATCGCCTTGAGGGCCGACTTCACGTCGTCGAGCTTGAACGGCTTGATGATTGCTGTCACGAGTTTCATACGTGGTCCCCGATCAGTTCGAGCGGCCCATGGTGCGCTCGTTGTGGTTGTAGGCGGTCTCGGCATGTTCTGTCTGGTCGAGGCCTTCGCTCTCCGCATCGGCAGAGACCCGGATGCCCATCGTTGCATGCAGCACCTTGGCCAGCACGAATGTGACGCCGAAGGAATACGCCATCGTTGCCCCGTTCGCGAGCGCCTGCTCGCCGAGAAGGCGGAGGCCGCCGCCGTAGAACAACCCGGCTCGGAACGTCTGGCCGATTCCATCGGGGTCGGCGAACAAACCGATGAGCAGTGAGCCGACGAGGCCACCGACGAGATGTACGCCGATCACGTCGAGCGAGTCGTCGAAGCCGAACTTGAACTTCATCGAGATGGCGAACGAGCACACCGCGCCGGCGATGGCGCCGATGGCGATGCCCGACATCGATGTCACGTAGCCGCATGCAGGTGTGATGGCAACGAGTCCGGCGACGATACCCGAGGCCACGCCGAGGTTGGTGAAGTGGCCCTGATGGAAGCGTTCGATGAGGGCCCACGCCAGGCCGCCCGCAGACGCAGCGAGAAAGGTGTTGATGAACGCCTGCACGGCCTGACCGTTGGCGGCCAGCGCAGAACCCGCATTGAAGCCGAACCACCCGAACCAGAGGATGCCGGTGCCGAGCATCACCAGCGGCATCGAATGGGGCGGCGCGCCGTCACGTGGCCATCCCTTGCGCTTGCCCAGGACCAAGATGAGCGCCAGCGCAGCGATGCCGGCGTTCACGTGGATTGCCGTGCCGCCGGCGAAGTCGAGCGAACCTCGCGCATGCAGCCAACCGTGTGGGGCGAACACCCAATACGTCACGGGCACGTAGACCAGCAGGCTCCACAGGGGCACGAACACTGCCCACGCCGCGAACTTCATCCGATCGGCGACAGCGCCCGAGATCAATGCCGGTGTGATCGCGGCGAAGGTGGCAAGGAAGATCATCACGGCCGGCTCCATGCCAGCGAAGTCCAGGCCGTGCCCGAACACCTTGGAGAAGTTGCCGAGCATTGAACCCGTGCCGCCGAATGCCAACGAGTATCCGGCGATGACCCACAGCAGCGGCACCACGAGCACGCACCAGAAATTCATCATCAACATGTTCAGGACGTTCTTCGAGCGAACCATGCCGCCATAGAAGAACGCCAGCCCGGGTGTCATGAACAGCACGAGTGCAGCCCCGATGAGCACCCATGTCACGTTTCCAGTATCCACGATTCGTTTGCCCCTCCCCGGTGGCCATGTCGGCCCGACCGGAGACGGTAAGGGGGGTGTGTTTCGGCAATGTTTCCAGAACGGTCCTTGTTTGTTTCCGAACTATTGCCGTGTCGCGCGCCGGGGCGGAGCCCGGTGATGCCCCGGGGTGGTCGGCTGGTTTGGATACCGCCGGGTCAGAGGTGAAGACTCGCGATCAGCAGGGCACACCGGCATCATCATCTTGGAGGAACCGTGAGCGAGAGCGTCGAGAGCGCCGGCTACGTTTTTGTTGACCCGAGCGCCTATGCCGACGAGGCACGCTTCGAGGCAGCGACGGCGTTGTTGCGGACCGAGGACCCAGTGCACTGGGTCGAGGGCGAGGGCCTCGGCTTCAACAGCTTCTGGGTCATCACCAAACATGCCGACATCTTCGAGATCGAGACCAAGCACCAGATCTTCCTCAACGAGCCGCGCCCGCTGCTGGGAACCGCCGAAGACGATCGCCAGCGCGCCGAGCAGGGCGACCTACTGCGCACGCTCATCCATGTCGACGGCAGCGAGCACCGCAACCTGCGCGGGGTGACCTCGGAGTGGTTTCTACCCAAGAACCTGGCCAAGCTCGACGACAAGCTGGCAGCGCTGGCGCGCCGGTTCGTGGACCACATGCTCACGTTCGACGGCCAGTGCGACTTCGCCCGCGACATCTCCATACAGATGCCACTCAACGTGATCCTGTCTATCCTCGGTCTACCTGAGAGCGACTATGCCCGCATGTTGTTGCTCACGCAGGAACTGTTCGGGGCTGCCGACGAGGACATGCGCCGCGGCGAGACTCCGGCGGACCTGATGCAGGTGGTCCAGGACTTCCTCGTGTACTTCACGGCGCTCACCGACGAGCGCCGGGCGCGTCCCACCGGTGACCTCGCCTCTGTCGTTGCCAATGCACGCATGGATGGCGAACCACTCACGATGATGCAGACGATCGGCTATTACGTCATTGCCGCAACGGCGGGCCACGACACCACCGCCTCGGCAATGGCCGGCGGCATGCTTGCGCTCATCGAGAACCCTGATCAGCTCGCCCGCTTGCAGGCCGACCCATCGCTGATGGCCACGGCGGCTGACGAGATGATCCGTTGGGTCACGCCGGTGAAGCACTTCATGCGCACTGCCACGCAGGACTATGTGCTGCGCGGCAAGACCATCAGGGCCGGCCAATCGGTGTTGCTGTCGTACCCGTCCGCCAACCGCGACGAGGACGTCTTCGCCGACCCGTTCACCTTCGACGTCGGCCGTAGCCCCAATAAGCACCTGTCGTTCGGTTTCGGCGTGCACTATTGCCTCGGTGCCATGTTGGCCCGGATGGAGCTGAAGGCACTGTTCAACGAACTGCTGCCGCGTCTGCGTCATGTGGAGCTCGCCGGTGAGCCAGCGCTGATGAAGACGATCTTCGTCGGTGGGCTGAAGCGCTTGCCCATTCGATACGACCTCGCGCCCGCCGGTGCCTGACGTTTCGCACGCCAACAACCTTCGACAACCCAGGAGCCCCCGATGACGATGAACTGCAAGCCCATCAGCACGATCGACCAGCGCATCAACGACATCCGGATGCGAACGGCCGAGATCGTCAACAACGACATCATCCCCAATGAGGGCCGGTTGTGGGCCGAGCGTCGCGCCGGTGAGACCTGGAGCGACCGTACCGAGGTGCTCGAGTTGCGGGCCGGGATCAAAGAGAAGGTGAAGCAGGCCGGGCTCTGGGCGCCGCACCTCCCCACCGAATACGGCGGGATGGGGCTCGACTTCCTTGCCCACGCCTACATGAACGAAGTGCTTGCATATGCAATTGGCGCGGCATCGCTGTTCGGTGTGGTGGCCCCTAACTCGGGGAACCAGTCGGTGCTCGTCAAGTACGGCACCGAGGACCAGAAGCAGAAGTGGCTGCTGCCGCTCATCGATGGGACGATGGAGTCCGGCTTCTCGATGACCGAACCAGAGAACGCTGGTTCCGATCCACGCTCCATCACCACCAGTGCAGTGCGTGATGGCGACCACTTTGTGATCAACGGGCACAAGTGGTTCACCTCCAACGGCATCGACGCTGACTTCTTCATCGTGATGTGCCGTGTCGTCGAGGCCGGGCAGGAGGGCTCGAAGGTGGGCCCGATGGTGCAGATCATCGTGCCCACGGCCACCAAGGGCGTCAACATCGTGCGCGGCATCGGTGTGTGGGGCCGGTCCGAGAGCGACCACTGCGAGGTTCGCTACGAGGACGTACGGATACCGGTCGAGAACGCGCTCGGGCGGGTCGGCGAGGGCCATCAGGCCGCGCAGGACCGACTTGGCGCCGGGCGCATCTTCCACTGCATGAACTCCGTCGGCCAGATGTGGCGTGCCTTCGACCTGATGGTCGAGCGCGCCACCACGCGCGAGGTCCACGGCGGGCTGTTGCAGGACAAGCAGTTCATACAGGGGTTCATCGCCGACAGCTACATCGACATCCAGGCCTCCCGACTGATGACCATCCATGCTGCGGAGAAGATCGATCAGGGACTGCAGGGTGCGCGCACGGACATCTCGGCGATCAAGATCTTCGTACCCAACGCCTACTCCCGTGTCGTCGACCGCGCCATCCAGGTGTGGGGTGCTGCCGGGGTTTCCAACGACCTGCCACTGGCGGGGATGTACATGGGAGCGCGCACGCTGCGCATCGCCGACGGCCCCGACGAGGTGCACAAGATCCTCATCGCCAAGAACGTGCTGGGCCAGTACGCCCAGGGCGAGGGTTGGGACTTCGGTAACTGAACCCCGGGTGAACACTGGTGGCCCGTTGGGTGAATAGGCCTGCGCGTGGCGTCGCCCCGCTGCCCTGGGCATCCAGAATCTTCCTGGACGTCGTGGCGTTCAGAGGGGCCGGCGAATGCGTAGCACGATCAAGCGGATGGTGGCCACGATGGCGGTCGTCCTCGTCGGCGTCGGCGCTACGGGTGCCGGCACGGTGGGTGCTGGCGTCGGCGCGGGTGGGCATGTGGCGTCGGCGTTGGGGACTGCCTCGTTGTCGCCGTCCTCGGGAACGAGTGCCACTACCTTCACGCTGCTCCCTCCGGCGGGTGCATCGTGCACGGGCAGCGCGAGTGGAGTCCCGGCGTACCGCTGGCAGACCTATCTGGTCGGGCGCTCGGTTGATCCGTCCGCGTTGACCTTTGCAAGTGGGCCGAGTCCGGTGCCAGGAGCGTTCGTCTCGCCGCTGTTCGACAGCGTCGACACCCCGATCAACAACCGCAATCCGTCAGCGAGTCCCACGGGGCTGATCTCGGGCATCCCGACCATGTCGCTGCATGCGTTATCGGGCACCGTGCCAGTGGGGCAGTACCGGATTGGTTTCGCCTGCACGGTCGGGGGCGTGGTCGAGCACGGCAACTACTGGGATGTACCGATCACTGTCGTCGCCACCGATACCGCGTGGGTGACAGGGTGGGCCCCCGAGGTTGCCGTGATCGCTCCGGTGCGTCTGCTGGACTCGCGGGTCGGTGTGCCCTCAACGGTGGATGGCCGGTTCTGGCAGGTCGGTGCGCGTGCGGCTGGTTCGGTGACAGAGCTTGTTGTGGCGGGTCGTGGTGGGGTGGCTGTCGATGCCGCCGCCGTGGTGTTGAACGTGACGGTGACCGAACCGCAGACGCCGGGTTTCGTGACGGTGTTCCCGTGCGGGTCGGCGGTGCCCACCGCGTCGAACCTGAACTTCGTGGCCGGTCAGACCGTCCCGAATGCAGTGATCGCCAAGCTGGGTACGAATGGAAAGGTCTGTCTGTACACGTCGGCGGTCACGCACCTCATCGTCGATG
>CAFBLP010000072.1_pt1 | contig 16927 bp, 15 predicted proteins | sample 7268181 | NCBI WGS metagenome assembly CAFBLP01 (sample SAMEA6814034, study PRJEB35770) | freshwater metagenome | biome: Freshwater; feature: Freshwater reservoir; material: water | place: Czech Republic | collected 2017-05-23 | depth 30m m | reverse complement strand
TGGGCCGGCGGCTACGTGGGCGATGGCGTGACCACGAGCAACCTGGCCGGGCGAACCGTGGCCGATCTCATGTTGGGCCGGAACACCGAGCTCACCACGCTGCCGTGGGTCGGCCACCGGTCGCGCCGTTGGGAGCCCGAGCCACTCCGGTGGATCGCGATCCGTTCAGCGCTTGCGCTCGCCGAAGCAAGCGACCGCTACGAGACCCGGCGGCGCCGGCCCGAGCGGGTGCGCAGCTGGTTGCTCGGCTCGCTGCTCGGACAGTAGAACCGGCGCGCACCCGCGCCTCACCACACCCCCGACGCCGTGTAGCGCTCTACGAATGTGGAGCACCACCAACTAGGCTGAATCAGGTGAGCCTCACTGAGACCCTTCCGACTCGGTATTACCTCGATCCCGCCATTTGGGAGATCGAGAGGCACCAGATTTTCGCAAAGACCTGGGTGATGGTCGCCAACGACCATCAGGTGCCCAAGCCCGGCGACTACATCACCGAGCAGGTTGCCAATTGGCCGATCTTCGTGCAGCGCGCCGAAGACGGCAGCCTGCGCGCCTTTCACAACATGTGCCCGCATCGCGCCGGGCCCATCGTGTGGGAGGGCGAGGGCCATCAGGCCAACCTCGTGTGCCGCTATCACGGCTGGGCGTTCGATAAAGAGGGACTACTCATCAACGCCCGCGACTTCGGCGCCGAGGCCCCCGCAGAGGCGTGCCTCACCAAGGTCCGTGCGCAGAGTTGGCGGGGCATGATCTTCGTCTGTCTCGATCCGACTGTGCCCGATCTCGTTGAGTGGCTCGGCGGCTTCATCGCCGAGTGCGAGCCGTACCCCACCGAGTCGTACCGTTTCCACAGCCGCTCCGTGCGACACACGACGATGAACTGGAAGGTGTACAACGACAACTTCCTCGAGGGCTACCACCTGCCACTCGTGCATCCGGCGATGTGCCGCGAGGTCGAGGCGTTGGAGTACCGCGTCGCCGGCAAGGGCGACCCACGCTGGAACATCCACACGGCACCCCGTCGCGATGGCCAGACCTGGAGCGGGGTCTGGGGTTACTTCTACCCGTGTTTCTCGTTCGACATCTTCCCCGGCGGCATGGCGGTCGAGCGATGGCTGCCCGTGGGACCCGGACGGATGGACCTCATCTTCGAGTACTTCTTCGAGGAAAACGCCGAGGACACCGAATCGATCGTCAAGGACAGCGAAGAAGTCGCCGACGAAGACGTACGCATCGGCGAGATGGTGCAGAAGAACCTCGTCGCCGGGCTGTATCAGTCGGGCTGGCTCAGCCCCCGCCACGAGCATGCCGTCGGCGAGTTCCACCAGATGGTCAAGGCGGCAATCGACCCGCACCTGGGCTGATCCTCGTCAGCGGTGCAGGCCGCTGTCGGCCACCGTTGCGCGCAGGCGCACCGTGAACACCGAGTCGCCGGAGAGCACTGCGCTACGGGCGAACAGCCGGCCCCCCTCCCAATTGGACAGCCCCAGTTCGGGACGATCCAAGGCAAATTGGCCATCGACCCAACGGGTGAATCCATCGCCGATGAATGGCGCATCGCACCGCTGAAAGAACCGCTCGTGTTCGGCTGTGTCGGTGCTGATGAGCGAGGCGACCAGATGGGGACTGTGCCGATTGAAGAGACGCACGGCCTCATCGACGGTGTCGACCACCACCAGCGACACCTCCGGCGAGTTCTCCCATTCCCACTCATGGGCCAGCACCGACACCTCGATCGTGTCGGCGAACGGTTCGTGATGGCTTCCGTCTGCACGGTCGACGAGCACCGTCTCGGCGAAGTGGTGCCGGGGCACATGCACAGCCGATGCCTGCTCAACGTGCAGCCGCGCCGAGGTGCGGCGGGCCAGGCCGGCGGCCCGTAGCGTGTCGATGAACACCGGCACCAGATCGGGAGCGCGGTCGGCCACGATGCAGCACACGTTGAGCGTGTTGCACACCTTGCGGTCCAACGAATGCAGGACCGATTCACGGAAGCGCTCCGTGTCGGCCTGCGACGCTGCCACGAGCCACGCGCCCCCGGTTCCGTGCAAGCTCACTGGCACACCCACCTGACGCGCCACGGCGCCGAGTTGGGCCACCGCCTGGCCCGAGCCACGGGCGATGGCCAGCGACAGGCGAGCGTCGTTGAACAACGCCCACCCCGTGGACCGCTCCGGCGAGTCGACCAACACAACGGCGCCGCCGGGGAGACCAGCACGGGCCAGCGCCGGCGACAGCGCATGGCGCATGATGGCGCGCGCCGTCCCGAGAGCATCGCTACCGATGCGCAGTACCGCTGTGTTCCCAGTTCGAAGGACCCCAGTTGCATCTGCAAAGACATTGGGGCGACCCTCGAACACGAACCCCACGGTGCCAAGTGGCGCCCGTTCGGCCACGACCGACCAGCCCTGATGATCGACCTGTTCGATGATCCCCGTACGCGATGCTGGGGTGTCGCGCCACACAAGCAGACCAGCGATCATGTCGGCGCGCATGTCGGACGACAGCTCCAACCGGGTGGTGGTCCGGCCCCGATCAGCGGCGGAGCGCACGTCGGCGGCGTTGGCCTCGGCAATCTGAGCGAACACCATGTCGTTGGCCAGCAGTTCGGCGAACGCTGCGAAGAAGACGGTGATCTGATCGTCGCTCACCTCGGACAGCGCCACGAAGGCGTCGGTTGCCGCGGTCACCGCCGCGCTGACGAGATCGAATTCAGCGGATGGGATGTGCAACAGCGCCCCGTTGTCCTGCACCACCACCAAACGGTCGCCCGGCCGGAAGGCTGCGGCCAGCGTGTCGCTGACCGCGACAACGCGGTCGCCCCCGAAGGGCACCAGTTGACCGGGCTGCAACGCCAGCAGGGATTGGATTTCGTCCATCGCGAGACAGCGTAGGTGCTCACCGGTGGACGCAGGTGGCCCGCGAGCCCATATCGTTGTGGCGTGAGCGCTCCACAGTTGTACTTTCGCCAGCTCCTCTCGGGCCGCGACTTCGCCAAGAACGACCCCATCGCCCGTCAGATGGTCAACTTCGTCTACGCCATCGGCGACGCGACCACCGGCGAAACGCTGCTGGTCGACCCGGCCTATGCGGTGAACGACCTGATCGATGCCGTCGAAGCCGACGGCATGCGCGTCACCGGGGTCCTCGCCACGCATTATCACCCTGACCACGTCGGCGGCACGATGATGGGCCACACCATCGAGGGTGTCAGCACGCTGCTCGATCGCTGCCAATGCCCCATCCATGTGCATTCCGACGAAGCACCGTGGGTACAGCGCACCACCGGCGTGTCGGCCACCGACCTGGTGCAACACGCATCCGGCGACATCGTGCTCGTCGGCGGCATCGAGATTACGCTGGTTCACACGCCGGGCCACACGCCGGGGAGCCAGTGCTTCCTGGTCCAGGGCCGCCTGGTCTCGGGCGACACGCTGTTCCTCGAGGGCTGCGGCCGGACAGACCTGCCGGGCAGCAACCCGGAGCAGATGTACTCCAGCCTGCAAATGCTCGCCGCGCTGCCCAACGACACGGTGGTGTTCCCCGGGCACATGTACTCGGCGTCATCGAGCGGATCCATGGACGCGCTACGCGAAGACAACTATGTGTTCAAGCCACGCACCAAAGAGGCGTGGATGCAGTGGTTCGGCGGTGCCAACTGATCCACCGCCCGTTGCGACGATCAGCAATTAGCGCAGGCTGAGGGCGAGGCCGACCAACGCTGCGTGGTAGGTGACCATCACTGCCAGCGGGAACCAGGGCTTCTTGCCCACGAACTCGCGCCAACCGAGCAAGGTGTCGCTCAGCACGAACGCGGCCGCACCGGCCACAGCCCACCAACGGCCCGTCATCGGGGCGACCACCGCCATGGCGGAGATGATCACGAGATACGCAAGCACCGGCGCGGTGAGTTCTGGCTTGTTCGCAACTGCACCGGCGATGATGCGGCGCCCGACGGTGACCGCGTGCACGGCCAATACGGCTGCGGCGGCGATTCCCCACAGCGGCTTGTGGAGGTGCAGGGTGACGAACATGGCGATGAACACCAGATGCCCGATGAGGAACGATCCGAGCCCGACGACGAACCGGTCGACCACGTCGAGCAGTGCGATGTCGCCGATGAGGCAGAACACCAGGCCGACGACGGCGAGCACAGTGGCCGTGCGGGGCCCATCGGCGGCGACGGCCACCCACATCACCAGTGCCGTGGCGATGGGCTTCGAGACGGTCTCCATGGTCGGATTGGGCCGCAACTTCGTGAACCAGTTGACGGACATGCCAACAGCAGTACAGATCAGCGCCAGAGTCAGCATGCCGTCAGCCTCTCACGCCGGCAATCTCACACCAGTGCTTTGATGATCGCAGCAAGTGCTGCCACCACCAGCAGCACCAGCACCAGCACGCGGAAACGCCCCGGAGTGAAGCGGTGTCGCAGCGGGAACCCCACGAGCAGACCGAGCCACATCGCTGGCAGCGCGACCGCGCTGAGGGTGAGTTCGTCGACATGCACCTTGCCGCCGATGGCAAACATCGCCATACCCACGACGCCGCTGATCGTGAACACGACCGACAGCGTGGCGCGAAATGGTTCAGGCTCCACCCGGCGGGCCTGCAGGGCGAAGGCGAGCGGTGGGCCGTTCGTGGAGATCGACGTGTTCAGCACGCCGCTGAGAAAGCCGGCACCGATGTCGAAGCCGGGGCCCATGTGTTCCAGGTCGAGTCCGCGGCTCAGGGCCGCCACGGCCAGGAGCACGGCACCGCCGAGGACCAACCGCAGGACACGATCGCTGACGACGACGTACACCACGAACCCCAGTGGCATGCCGGCGACGGCTCCGGCGCAGATGCGCTTCACCAGCATCAGATTGGCGGAACGCCGATACCGGTAGGTCTGGATCATGTTGGTCACGAGCCCGACGACCGAGGACACGATGACGGTCGGGTGCAACGGAATGGCCAAGCTGATCAGGGGTACCGACAACAGCCCGAACCCGAACCCGGCCACGGCGCTGATGATCGACGACAAGAAGACGGCGGCGAACACCACCAGGTACTGGCCAACGCTGTAGGCGGCGATGATCACCGGGTCCTCCGACCAATCGGGCGAGTCACATCAGGTCGGGCCACGGCCGCACACCCTAGGGCCCCGACCATGCCGCAGGAGGACCACCCGTTGCGCCGTGTCGGCGAACCACACAATCTGGCTGGCACTGAGGCAACGATCGCCCTCGATTTCGGGCGCGCCTCCGGCTACGACGATCGACCCACCGTGTAACGTCACCTCATGTCCGCCCAACCGGTGCAGATGGCGGTTGCGGGCCGAGAGCTCACGATCACCAATCCCGACAAGGTGTTCTTCCCCGCCCGCGGGGACACCAAGCTCGATCTCGTCCACTTCTACCTTTCGATCGGCGAGCCGCTGATGCGGGCGATGTTCGACCGTCCGGTGCTGTTGCAGCGCTTCCCGAACGGCACCACCGGGACCTCGTTCTTCCAGAAGCGCATTCCCGATTCTGCGCCCGACTGGCTGCAGACCACCACGGTGAGCACGCCCAACGGCACGCTGTCGAACGCCCTGGTCATCGCCGACCTTGCCCATCTCATCTGGGCGGTCAATCTCGGCTGTCTCGGCTTTCATTCGTGGCCCATACGCGCCAGCCACCCCGAAGTGGCCGACGAGCTCCGCATCGACCTCGACCCCGGACCGGGCACCACGTTTGCGATGACCATCGAAACCGCACACGAGACGCAACGGCTGTTCACCGAGCTGGGTGTACGCAGTTACATCAAGACCTCCGGCAACCGCGGTCTGCACGTGTACGTGCGCCTGCTCCCCAACTGGAACTCGTTGCAGGTACGCGCCGCTGCAGTGGCCGTGGCGCGCGAACTCGAGCGACGCCGCCCCGACCTCATCACTGCTGCGTGGTGGAAAGAGCAGCGCGGCGAGCGGATCTTCATCGACTTCAACCAGAACGCGCCCCACAAGACCGTGTTCGCTCCCTGGTCGGTACGCGCCCGAGATCATGCCCCGGTGTCCTGTCCGTTTCCGTGGGACGAACTCGACAGCATCCGCCCCGACGAACTCACCATCGCAACCGTGCCCGGCCGCGTGCGGGCCAACGGCGATCCATGGGGCGACATGGATCAACACCCCAACCCACTCGATGCCCTCTTGGTGCTCGTGGCAGCCGATCAGGCCGCCGGCATTGCTGACGCCCCCTGGCCCCCGCAGTACCCCAAGATGGCCGGTGAGCCGCCACGGGTCGCACCCAGCAGGGCCAAGAAGACCTGAGGCCCGTCGGGCACCGTCGCTGCCTGACAGATAACGTGACGTGGTGTCCCAAGGAACCCCGTGACCACCGGTCATTTGTCTGCGATGGCGGGCCACCTCTGGCAACGCTTTCATCACCATTCAGGTGCCGTACGATTGGCCCTGTTGTTCTGCGCAGTCGCAGCGGTCGGCTACGGGGCCGGTGCCGTCATGCAGGCACTGGGCGCACGCCGCGCCGACGCCAAGGGCGACACGGGGATCGCTGCGATGATCCGGCAACCGATCTTCCTCATCGGACTCCTCACCGACTTCGGGGCATGGGTGATCTCGCGTTTTGCACTCCATACGCTGCCACTCTTCGCCGTACAGACCATGCTCGCGGGAAGTCTGGCCATCACCGTGCTGCTGGCCCGCATCGTGTTGAACGCCGAACTGCACGGCCGCGATCGCCTGGCCATCGCGGCCACCATGGTGGGTCTCGTCATCGTGGGTATCTCGGCATCGCCCGAACCCGCCAACGACATCACTCACCGGCTCAAGGTCTGCATCCTCGTCGGCATCCCCATCGTGATCGCGCTCGGCACCGTCGCGCTGAAGCTGCACAAGTCTGTGGTGCTCGCCGTGCTTTCCGGTGCAGCATTCACGGGCAGCGCGCTGGCAGCTCGCGCCGTGCACATCAAGGACGAATCGCTCGGTGGCATTCTCAGCGAACCGCTGCTGTGGGCCGTGTTGATCTACGCCGTCCTTGCGCTGGGATTACATGCCACAGCGCTGATGCGCGGACACGTGGGCCCGGTGACCGCCGCCATGTGGGCAACCGAGGTACTGATGGCATCCGTCATCGGCGCCATTGCTCTCAACGACCACATGCGGCGCGGTTGGACGATCCCGGCCATCGTCGGCATCAGCCTGACCGTTGCTGCCACGGTGGTGCTGGCCAGATCGCCTGCACAGGAGCTCGACCACCGCACGGCGCCAGCCGCCGCCCACCCGTCGGTACGGGGCCGTTCGTGACCCCGTCAGTGCACCGGCGCTGACGCTGCGGCCAGCCGCGCCTCGTGCACGGTGTCGGGCACGAAACGGGGGCGGAACGCGACGAGGAACACCAGACCACCGACAAAGATGGTGGCGCTGGCCACCACGAGCGGCGTATTCGAGGAGATGCTGCCAGCGATATAGCCGACAAGGATCGATGCCGGCACCTGCGCCAGGCTCTGCACGCTGCTGTAGATACCCATCGCCTCACCCTGACGACCGGGTTCGGCCGACCGGCTGACGAGGCTGGTGAGGTTGGCCATCGACAGACCGTTGAAGGCCGCGAAGACAGGGATGGTGAGATACAGCGGCGCCTTCGAGGTGGCCATGAAGTAGATGGCGAGCACGGCAGCATTGCCGAACAGCGAGAACCGCAACACCTTGTAATCGGCGAGTTTTTTGGCGACGAGGCCGACGACCAATCCCTGCGCCAGAGCGATGAAGATGCCGACCACGGCGAAGTAATCGCCGGTCTGGCCCGGCGTGAAATCGAACGTGTTGCGCAGGTAGACGCCGAAGAAGGTGGTGAAGAAGGTAAAGCCGGCGTTGAACAGGAACGCCGCCATCAGCGGCACGCGCAGGCGCGGCGACGTGAATCCACCGATCACGTTCGACACCGACTTGGCCAGCTGGAGACGACCCGAATGGAACTTGTCCTTCAGCGTCTCGGGCAGCAACGTGATGATCAGGCAGCAGTTGATCGCAGCCAGGATGGCGGCAAACCAGAACGGCGTCGCAGCACCGAACCAGCTCGGGGTGTGGAACAACCCGTAGAAGCTGGCGTTCGGCGCGCTGAGACGGCCACCGAGATATGGTCCGATGACGAAGCCGAGCCCGAACGCCGCGCCGAGCAGGCCGAAGTTCTTGGCCCGGTTGGCGTTGGTGCTGATGTCACCGATGGCGGCCTGGGCAACGGCCAGGTTGCCACCTGTGATGCCATCGAGCGCCCGAGCAGCAAACATGAGCGGCAGGTTCTTGGTCACGATGCCGATCGCGAAGAGCACATAGCCCACCGATGTACCCGCGATCGACATGGCGAGCACCGGTCGGCGACCAAGACGATCTGAGAGCTGGCCGAGAATGGGTGCCGCCAGGAAGATGCACAGCGGGTAGACGGCCTGCAGCCAGCCGAGCATGATCAGGCCCTGATGCGGGGTCCAACCCGCCGGCGTGACCCGAAACTTCGAGCTCGGGTCGATCAACAGGGGGAACACCGGGATCAGGATGCCGAAGCCGACGAGATCGATGAACACCGTGATGAACACGGCGGCCAGTGGGTTTCGGCGGGATGAGAGTGTTGGGCTCAAGAAACGTTCCTCACGACAGCGGCCCTCACCTCACGTCAGCAGCCCGGGTCGGGGCTGAAGGGCCCTCCCAATCTACGCAAGCTTTGACTCCAAGCCGCACTCTGCGACAAGCTTGTGTCATGGCTGTTGACAACATCACCGATTCTGAAACCGCGCGCGTCGAGACCGCACTTGCCGGATTACTCGCTGCGCACGACCCCAAGGTGCTGACGTCCACCGAGTTCCGTGGTCACCAGTACGACGCCGGCCTGGCATGGGTGCACTTCCCCACCGGGTTCGGCGGCTTGGGCGTGCGGCCCGACCTGCAAAAGATCGTCGAGCAGCGACTGCGGGGCGCTGGTGCCAAGGGTGCCGATCCGGCATCGTTCTTCCTCGCCCTGGCCGGCCCCACCATCGTCACCCACGGCACCGACGAACAGCGCAACCGCTTCCTGCGCCCCATGTTCACCGGCGAAGAGCGCTGGTGCCAGCTGTTCAGTGAGCCCGGCGCAGGCAGCGATTTTGCCGGTCTGGCCTGCAAGGCCGTGCGCGACGGCGAGGAATGGATCGTCAACGGGCAAAAAGTGTGGAACACCATTGCCCATCTGGCCGACTGGGGCATGCTCGTGACCCGCTCGAACCCCGACAGCCCCAAGCACAAGGGCATGACCTACTTCGCCGTCGACATGCACAGCGCCGGCCTCGAAGTGCGGCCACTGCGCCAGATCACCGGCGAAGCCGAGTTCAACGAGGTCTACCTCACCGACGTCCGCATTCCCGACGCCAACCGCATCGGTGCCGAAGGCGAGGGTTGGCGCGTGTCGCTGACCACGCTGATGAATGAGCGCAGCACCATCGGCGGAGGTGGCAGCGCCCCCAAGCGCGGCTCGGGGGCCATTGCCGAAGCGGTACACATCTGGCAGGCGCTGCCCGAGGACAAGCGCAACGCTGCACAGAAGGACCAGCTGATGAAGATGTGGGTGCGGGCAGAGTGCCAGCGCCTCACCAACATCCGTGGTGGGGCCAATCGCAAGGCCGGCAACCCCGGACCGGAGGGATCGGTGTCCAAGCTGGCCATGGCCGAGCTGAACAAGGCGCTGTTCGAGCTGTGCATCGACCTCCTCGGAGCCGACGCCATGATCGGTTACGACTACACCTTCCGCCGCCCGGAGTCATTGTCCACCGAGGGAATCGAGCACGGCGTGCGTCACGCGTTCATGCGGGTCCGCGCCAACTCCATCGAGGGCGGAACCAGCGAGATCATGCGCAACATCCTCGGCGAGCAGGTGCTCGGCCTTCCCGGCGAGCCCCGTGTCGACAAAGACGTCCCCTGGATCAGCGTCCCGCGTAGTTAGCGGCACCCGGCCAGCGCGAGTCCCGCAGGTTCAGCGGGGATGGCGGGCGGCGATGGTGCGGCGCAGGCCTTCGCGCCAGCCCACGGCGCAGGGACCGGTGATGGCGAGGCGGCGGGTCACGTCGGCCACCGAGCCGCGCAGCGTGCCCTCCACCGGGCGCACCACCACCTCTGCGGTCCTGCCCAGCAACTCACCTGCGTAGGCGCTCCACTCCTGCACGCTCACCGCCTCGTCGCCGGCCCAGTTCACGATCGTTGCAGGCGTGGTGGCTGCGGCGAGCAGCGCCGCCGCTTGGGTGTTGATGTCGTCCTGATAGATGGGGCTGTACATGCACGGACCCCACCGGGTCCACACGGGATCACCGGCTGCGATGGCGTCGGCATGCAACGCCGGAAGGCCACCCCGCGGGCCGTATGCAGCGTTCATGCGCGCGATGGTCACCGGTAGGCCGAACGCACGCGAGCAGAACCGGGCCACGGCCTCCTGGCCGATCTTGGCCACCGAGTAGGTGGGCGAATGCTGTGGGTTCACGTCGCCCATCGGATCGGTTTCGCGGTAGGCGTGACGCGGATCGGGATGGGGCTTGTAGACCGAGTGCGTCGACATCACCAACGCTGCCTGCGCTGTACGGCAGTGCATCAGCACGAACCCGGTGGCCTCGGCATTGGCGCGCAGCGCGACATCGAAGTCGTTGCCGGGGCCCTGGAACGCAGCGAGGTGCAACACATGGGTGAAGTCATCGGGCACGCCCGACAGGTCGCCCGCAGCCAGGTCGCACTGCACCGGGGTGACGCCGATGGCCTCCACCTGTTGTCGGCTACCGGCATCGCCGAACCGGGCGAGGCCCCAGACGTCGTTGTCCTCAGCCAGGAACTGGGCCAAGGGGAAGGCGATCTGCCCGGTGATCCCGGTGATCAGGATCTTCGCTCCGGTCAGGGGCGTTGGTTGGCTCAGCATGTCGCGCTCACCATGGCATTGTGGCCCCGCCGTTGGCGCGCAGCACCATACCCGTGACGAATCGTGCCGCGTCCGACGCCAGGTACAGCACCGCATGGGCCTGATCGATGGGATCGCCGGCGATACCCATCGGGGCCGACGCCGCACGCATCGCCACGTAGGCCGCCTTGCGCTCGGCATCGATGGTTCCGTCCTCGCGCAGCACGTGGCGCTCGTTCATCGGGGTATCCGTCCAGCCGGGAGCGATGGTGTTGACGCGGACGCCGCTGGCGGCGACCTCCATCGCCAATCCCCGGCTGTACTGCGCAGCGGCGGCCTTCGATGTGGAATAGCCGGTCACGGTGGGGGTGGCGACGTCGACCACCCCGGACGTGACGTTGATGATGCTGCCCGAGCCGGCCGCAACCATCACCCGGGCAGCGGCCTGCGACCCGAACACGACCCCTTTGAAGTTCACGGCATGGACGCGGTCGAGTTCGGCCTCGGTCACGGTGAGCGGGGTGGAGTCATCGATGACCGCAGCGTTGTTCACCATGATGTCCAGCCGACCGTGACGCCTGGCCACGTCGGCAACCAGCAGATCCACCGCCTGCTGGTCGGCCACATCGAGCACGGCGAATTCGAACGACAGTCCCTGTTTGCCGAGTCCGGACTCGACGCGATCGAACGCCTCCGACGCGAGGTCTGTCAGCACGACCACGGCCCCCGCCTGTGCGAGCACGGTCGCTGTCGACAGACCGATTCCACGCGCTGCGCCGGTGACGATGGCGACACGACCGGAGAGATCAAACGGGTTGTCCTGCATCAGCCGAGCTTCGCGCAGCAGCGCTCACCGGAACGGGTGGAGCCGACGAACGTTCATGGTCTCTGCGCTCACCGCAGTGGGTGTACCGGCCAGCTGAGATGCCGACTGGTTGAAATGCAGGCGCGTTGCGATATCGGGCGGGTGACGACAGATCAGTCGGCTTGACGGCGCGAGCGGGTGCGCTCGCGGCCACCGCCTGCGCTGGGCGGGGCGTTGGTCAACGGGCCGATCTCGGCCACGATCTGCTCGATGGTGGGGCGGGGTTCGTCGCCCACCTCGTCGAGCGCCTGACGCATCGCGGCGATGTGCGCCGGCGAGGTGCCGCAGCAACCGCCGATGATGCGCGCACCCGATGCCACGGCCAGCCCGGCATACGAGGCCATGACCTCGGTGGTGCCGCTGTACACGATCTCGGTGCCGTGGAACTGCGGCACGCCGCAGTTGCCCTTGGAGATGTACACGTTGTCCGGGCCACAACTGTCGCTCATCGACAGCAGGGTGACCAGGATGTCGCTGGCACCCACGCCGCAGTTGGCGCCCATCGCCAGCGGAGCGACAGCCAGGCCCTCGAACACCGAGGCAATGGCGTCGGGCATGATGCCCATCATCGTGCGCCCCGCCGTGTCGAACGACAGCGTCGCGGTGTAGGGCATGCCCACCTCGATGGCTGCGTTGGCAGCGGCGCGGACCTCTTCAACCGACGACATCGTCTCAATCCAGACGACATCGGCGCCACCGGCCTTGAGGCCCTCGATCTCGGTGCGGAACGATGCGATCGCAGCGGCCTCGGTGAGCGCGCCGAGCGGCTCGAACAACTCCCCGGTCGGCCCGACGGATCCGGCGACCACCACTGGACGGTCGCATGCGTCGGCCACGTCGCGGGCCAACTCGGCCGCGCGCTTGGCGAGATCAAACGCCTGATCCTGGGCCTTGTGCAGTTTCAGGCGGTGCGCATTGCAGCCAAAGGTGTTGGTCAGGATGATGTCGGAACCGGCATCGACGAACGCCTGATGCAACGCCTTGACGCGATCGGGATGGTCGATGTTCCAGAACTCCGGGGGCTCACCCGGCCCGAGGCCGTTTTCGAAGTAGTTGGTGCCGGTGGCACCGTCGGCGAGCAGTACTCGTCGGGTCTGCAAAAGTTCAGCGAGCGAAGTGCGCATCGAGATCATGTATCCCTCGGCCGGCGGGCGGTCCACCACGGCCATCTCAAGTATGCCAATCCCGGTGGTGAATGGCGGAGACCCTCTGGGGTCACCGAACGGCGCGAACGGCGCAAACCAATAATGCAATGCATTACACTCCTGAGCGTGCCCACCGTTGGGCGCGTTCGTACAGGGGGGAATGACGTGGAGTTCGGCGTATTTCTGAATGGCTACATCCCGGGTCCGGCGGCCCACGACACCACGAGCGAGCACACGGTGCTGATGCGCGAGGCGCAGTACGCCATCCACGCCGACAAGCACAACTGGAAATACGCCTGGTTCGGCGAACACCACGCGCTCACCGAGTACAGCCACATGTCGGCTCCCGAGGTGATCATGGGCTACATCGCAGCCAACACCGATCGCATCCACCTCGGCTCGGCCATCAACAACCTCTCCCCCCGCGTCAACCACCCGGTGCGCAACGCCGAGCGAGCGGCAACGCTGGACCACTTCACGAACAACCGCTACGAATGGGGTACCGGCCGCGGTGCCGGCAGCCACGAGATCGCCACGTTCAACATCTTGGACAAGAACTCCACCAAGAGCGAGTGGGAGGAATGCGTCCACGAGATCCCCCGCATGTGGGAGCAGCTCGACTACACATTCGAGGGTCAGCACTTCACCGTGCCGACACCCCACAACATCCTGCCCAAGCCCTACGGGAAGGGCCACCCGCCGATCTGGGTCGCCTGCGGTAATCCGCCCACCTTCGCCCGCGCCGGCGAACTGGGCATCGGCGCCATCGCATTCAACTTCGAGCCGATCTTCAACCTGAAGGGCCGCATCGACGCGTACAAAGAAGCCATCCAGCACTGCACCGAGCCGCTCGGCCAGTACATGAACAACAACGTGATGATGACCAACGCCGTCATCTGCCTCAGCGACCGCAAGCGTGCCCGCGAACTGGCCATCGATGGTCTCGGCAGTTATCTGGTCACGATGGTCAACCTGTACCACGACACCATGCCCCAGTCGATGGACGCCATCGTGTGGCCGAAGTCGCCGATCTCCATTCGCGAGATCGCCAACGGCGATCCCGAGGCCTTCCTCGACTCCTTGATCGCTGGCGGGTACCTGCTCTGCGGCACACCCGATGAGGTCGTCGAGCAGGTGCAGAACTATCAGTCGGTGGGATGTGACCAGTTGGTCTTCGGCCTCCCCAGTTCGATGGAGCACGACGAGGTGCTCGAGATGCTCGAGATCTTCGGGCAGCAGGTGATCCCCGAGTTCGACACGGACCCGGTGCACTCCACCACCCGTTACCGCGAGAACGCCAAGCCGAAGTACAACAAGTTCAACTTCCCCGTACCCGAAATCCACGTCGAGCGCATCCCGGCCAATGCGCTACTCCCGCTGCGCTGACCTGATCGGCACCTCGGTAGGCCGGCACCGGGCCCGCACCCGCTGATTCGCATCGGGTGCGATACGGTGCACAATTGCCGCCGCACAAGGGAGCAACATGAGCGACGAACGCCCTCGCACGTCCACACGTGACCACCAGCAACTGCGTGAACAGCTCACCACCTGGCTCGGAGGACACCTTCGCAATGCAACCATCTCCGAGTTCGTCGTGCCATCGACCAACGGTATGTCCAGCGAGACCATCCTGTTCGAGGCACAGTGGACCGACGAATCCGGCAGCGCTGCGTCGAGACGTTTTGTCCTGCGCCTCCCACCGGACCCGGGGTCCGAGCCGGTGTTCCCGGTGTACGACATGCCGCGCCAGTTCAACGTGATGCGCCTCGTGGCCGAACGCACCGACGTGGCCATCCCACCCACGGTGTGGCTCGAGACCGACCCCACGCCACTGGGCGCGCCGTTCTTCGTGATGGAACGCATCGACGGCGTGGTGCCACCCGACCTCATGCCGTACACCTTCGGCGACAACTGGTTCTTCGATGCCGATCCCGTCGATCAGGCGCGGCTGCAGCAGACGTCCATCGAGGCACTGGCCAAGATCCACTCGATCTCCGCATCCGACCCCGAGGCCGCGTTCCTCGTCATCGACGCCCCGGGCGACACACCGCTGCAGCGCCACGTCAACGACCAGCGCGCTTTTTACGAGTGGGTCGCCGCCGACGGCGTGCGGTCACCGCTGATCGAACGCGCCTTTGCCTGGCTCGATGCCAACTGGCCCTCCGACGAAGGCGACACCGTCGTGAGTTGGGGCGATGCGCGCATCGGCAACATCATGTACCGCGACTTCCAGCCCGTCGCAGTCCTCGATTGGGAGATGGCCGGCCACGGGCCACGAGAGATCGACCTGGCGTGGATGATCTTCCTGCACCGCTTCTTCCAGGACATCAGCGACATGATGGGTATGCCCGGCCTACCCGATTTCATGCGGGCCAGCGACGTGGCTGCGGCATACGCATCTGCCAGTGGTCATACGCCGCGCAACCTCGAATGGTTCATGCTCTATGCCGCGCTCCGCCATGCCATCGTGATGTTCCGCATCACCCGCCGCCAGATCATGTTCGGCGAGGCGGAGATGCCCGAGAACCCCGACCACGCCTTCATCCATCACGCCACGCTGGCAGCGATGATCGATGGCACCTACTGGGCGAAGCTGTGAGCATGTGTGCCACGGTGACCCCGGTCTCCGCTCCGGCTGCATGACCGCGCGACAGTTTCGGATCGGCGTCGGCGCTGGCGTCGTGCTGGCCATCGTCCTGCATCTTCGCTTTCTCTTCACCCCCCTCACCGCCGACGAAGGCGGGTTCCTTGCCATCGGGAGGGCGTGGGGCCACGGCAGCGATCTGTACCGGCAGGTCTGGGTGGACCGACCGCAGGGCGTGCTGGTGGTGTTCCGACTGTGGGACGACATCGCCGGTGGCAGCACGGCCTCGGTGCGCATCATGGCCACGCTGTTCGCCGTGGTCGCCGTGATCGCAGCGGGGGTGATCGCCCGGGTGCTCGCCGACCGCACCACCGGGGTGTTGGCCGCCATCTTCGTGGCCGCGCTGTCGTCTGCTCCGATCATCGAGGGTTTCATTGCCAACGGTGAACTGCTCAGCGGAGCCTTGTCGGTTGCCGGACTCGCCGTCGGGTGCATGGTCATCACCGGCCGCTGGGGGGCACGGTGGATGTTTGCGTCGGGCGTTATCGCTGGCTGCGCGATGTCCATCAAGCAATCGGGGCTCGACGGGTTCCTCGCAGTCTTCGCGTGGCTCGTGCTCGCCCTACTGTTCGCTTGGCGTGAGCGCGTGGTCCTGCTGCGGTGGATGGCCCTGCTGATCGGTGGATTCGCTGCTGTCATCGGGCTCCTCGCGCTGCACGGAGCCCTCACCGGCTGGCACGACTGGTGGTTTGCATTCGCCGGTTATCGCCTCGGGTCGCGCAGCGCCCTGGTGGGCGCCGATTGGGCTCGCTTACGCAACACGATGCACGCCGCCCTCCCCATCCTCGGCCCAACGCTCGCTGCGGCGGCGATCTGCGCAGCGGGGTACTTCTCCAGGCCCGGTCGGAAACCTCGCAACGAGCTTTCGATCCTCGCGCTGTGGATGGTTGCCGCCACCGCTGCCTTCCTGTCCGGCGGCCAGTTCCACCGCCACTACTGGGTGACGCTGGCATTCCCGATCGCCGTACTCGGCGCCGTGTGCATCACTTCGCTCCGCGGCTGGCGCACACAGGCGTTGGTCGCAGCAGTGGTGCTGCTCCCTGCGATGGTCAGCTCGGTCCGGCTCATCGCTCTCCCCCGCCAGCAGGTGCCGCTGCGCACCAGTACCGACCCCCGCCTGGTCAAGGACGAGCACATGGCCCACTGGTACCTGGCCAACCGCGCTCCCGGCGAGACGATGTACATCATGTGCGCCGGTGCAGCCTTCTACGGCAACGCCCGGGAGGACCCACCGTTTCCGTACCTGTGGTACGACAACGTCCGTCAGGTGCCCGGGGCCCGCCAGCAGTTGGGCGCAATGCTGACATCCGCCGCTTCGAGACCCACCTTCGTGGCCCTGTACCAATCACCCGACGGTTGCGACTCGTCGGGCATCAGCAGCCGGGCCATC
>CAFBLP010000071.1_pt1 | contig 17082 bp, 13 predicted proteins | sample 7268181 | NCBI WGS metagenome assembly CAFBLP01 (sample SAMEA6814034, study PRJEB35770) | freshwater metagenome | biome: Freshwater; feature: Freshwater reservoir; material: water | place: Czech Republic | collected 2017-05-23 | depth 30m m | reverse complement strand
GATCACCCTCAACGGCCGACCGAGCAGCAGCGCCATTCTGCCGAAGACCAGCAGCAAGATGGCCCACACCGCCGTCGGCATTGACGACGAGCCCGTTCCGGGCAGCGCGGATGTGCGGCCCGGGTTGGTGGTGGTGGTGGTGACTGCGAACGACGCCGAGAGCGTCGTGGTAGTGGCCGAACGTATCGTCGTGGTCGTCACGCCCGAGGCGGCGGTCGTCGTGGTCGCCCCAGCCACAGTGGTGGTCGTTGCATTTGCATTCGTCGTCGTCGTGGCGGCAGCAGTGGTCGTCGTCGTGGTATCGGATGACGCAACAGCCCAGGTGAACCCGGCCGGCGTGTCGCCCCCGGCGGCAGTGAGGGTGATCTGGGCCGACCAGTACTTCACAGTCGCTCCGGCCTGCGTGCAGGCAAAGCCGACGATGTAGTCACCTGCGGGCACGGAACCCGACGGCGTGAAAGCGCCGAACGAGAACGTCGGGATGCCCGCGATCAGCCCAAGTGGGCTGGCCGCCGGGTTCTTGTTGACCACCGGGTTTCCGGTGCTGTCGAACATCGGCGAGACGAACGACGAACCAACAGCGTTGGGGCCGCTGGCGTAGGTCAGGGCGGCGACGTCGACCGTGGATGCCACCATGAACGTCTGCCAGCGGTACGACGGGGTTCCGGAAGCACTCCCCGGGCATGCTGGCCCGACGGTGAACGGTGTCATCGAGAACTCCAGGTTGCTGCCACCGCCGGTGACTGCTGCAGGCGTTGGGTCGCTGGGGGGCGTGACGAACTGCACTGTGCCGGCGTTCTCGGCCGTTGCAGCGGCGTGGCGCTGGTGGCCCGCAGTAAACGTGAACACGAGCATTGCGGCGGACAACGCGGTGCCTGCACGAGCCAGATCGCGCGACAACCGTCGATGGGAAGGGTTGAGTTGCATGGGTCAGGACTCCTTGGAGAGTGAGGTGACCGAGGGGGGTGTCCCGGTCCTTGAGCGTGGTGAGAGGTGAGTGCTGCGACGCCGCCAGAACACGAGACCGGCGATGGTGATGCCGAGCCCCGCTAGGACCGGCAGGGTCCAGTCGGTGGTGGTCTCGGGTGGTGTCATCACGCTCGCCGGCTCGCTGGCAAGTCGCCAGGTGAGCAACGGCGGGTTGGCGTCGGGCTGTTCGGCGATGACGATCTCGGTGTCCCAGTATCGTGCGGTCTTGCCGAAGTAGGTGCAGGCAATACCAACGCGGTAACGCCCACCCGGAATGCGTTCGCCGGCGACGACTTCGAAGCTGAACGCTGGCAGCGTGTTGATCAGCCCGGGCTGTCCCCTGCCCGGATTCTGCCGGGTGAGCTGGTGCACGAACGGGCGGGTGTCCACCATGAACAGGGCGTAACGACCGTTGACGCTGGGTTCTGGGCCGATCGAGCCGTACCGAATGTCCACCGGATCATCACCAACCGGAATGCTGAAACTCTGTACCCGCCACTGGTCGTTGGCGCTGTCACCCGGGCAGGTGGCGTTGGCGGGAAGCCTCAGGCTGAACTGGGTCGTGGCGTCGCCGTGGGTGATGTCCTGCGTCCGGATGATCGCATCGGACACCTCCACCTGGCCGGCATCGACCGGCGCGTCCACCGTTGCCCATGCCGTCGGCCCGGCCAGCAGCCAGGTGACCAGCACCACCGCTGCAGCGAGCAGAGCCCCTACCCAACGACGACGGCGGCGGGGCGCGCCCCTGAACGACGAACGGGTCATCTCAGTCCGCATCGCCATCACCGGGCACGGGATCAGCACCCGGTTGCGGGCGGGGGGTGCGACGTCGGCGTGGGCGCTTGGTGATCTCGAGCGCCCCCAGTGCCGAGCCGAGGGTGAGCACCGTCAATCCGGGCACGGCGTACCGGCTGGGGGCGGGGGAGGTCGCCGGTGTCGCTGGTCCCGGGATGGGCGACACCTGCTCGGTCGTCGGGGTCGGCACCGTTGTGGTGGTTGGCGGCTCGGTGCTGACGGGCACCTCAGCGGGAGGTGCAGCAGTGGTCGGAGTGGTCACCGCCGGAGCCTTGAAGGGGCGCTTGACGGTGGTCGGTGTGGTCACCGTCGGAGCCGGCTCGGGTGGGGCGGCGACGAGCGTGCGCACCAACTCAGCCACTGTGGAGGCCTGCGAGGCGAGGTTGGCAGGAAGGGGCACGTAGCCACGCGGCAGCTGGCCGAGTTCCAGACCCGGCACCTGGCCCGCCCCGACGGCATAGTCGATGAACGCCGCGTACTGCGACCTGGCCGTGGCATCGAGCGACAGCGGAGCGATCGCTCCGTAGGTGATCGCCGTCAGCGGGTATGCACCGGCCGCTGTCGCGGTCGGCACCGGCTCGAGCACCATCGGCTGCTCCCGGGCGCGCATCGTATCGATACCTGCCGTGAGCGATGCTGCATCAGCGGCCACGAACCCACGGTCCGTTGCATTGTCACCGGCCCGACTCAATCGCGCCATCTGCAACCCGAACTGCGCAGCCGACGCCGTGTCGGTCAGGGCCAGCATGTCGCGGCGACCGAGGAACTGCGGCAACTCGCGCGTCCACACGTCGGCCGACGACACCGCAAACGGGTTGTCGACGATCCTGGCACCGTCGGACGCAGCTCGCGTGACCTGAGCCGTCTCGTCGAAGCTGCGCTTGTACGGCAGCCAATCGGTGCCACACAGCGGCGGAGGCACGATGGTGGAACCCGCCGTTGCCCCCGGCCGGGTCGGCCCCTGATAACAGTACGGGTCGCCCTTGGGGAACGATGTGGGAATGGGATCGCCGAACGCAATGCCCGTGGCGTTGACGGAGGCGACCGTGGAGTACACGGGGTTGACCTGCATCCCCCACTCGTCGGGCGCTCCATCGAGCCAGGCCCGGGCCTCGGGATCGGCCAGGATCCACTCCCAGACCTGAGCAGCCGCATCGGAGTTGCCCTCGGGCAACTGCAGACCGCTGAAGGTCCGCCCATCGGCCACCTGCAGCAGCGCGAACTCCGGGTTGAACCGACGGAAATCGGGATCGAGTCCCATGTGCGCCGGATTGGCCGTCATCCACGAATACGCCGGCGCCTCCTGGATGCTGACCGCCTGCCGGTACGACTGGGTGAGCAGCTTGGCCACCAACCGTGGCGTGAGATTGAGATCGGCGATACGCACGCCCGCAATCTGTTGCGCCGCGGCGGGAGCATCGGGCAGCGGATTACGTTCGATGTTGAAGCCGATCACCAGCCCCAGCGCGCTCAGCGGGGCGTACAGCACCGGGTTGGCCGGATTGATGACGTTGTTCGAGATTGGCTTGGAGACCACCACCATGCCAGGTGCTCCGGCTTGTCCCGACACCAATTGCTGACGGGCCGAGCCGTCGCTGACGGGGGCGTACGAGTACGGCGGCAGCGAGCCACCCGAGCACAGCGCTGGCTGCCAGCTGGCCACCGCCGGCAACGCCAACTCGGAACCCGAGAGGCGTCGCTCGTCGGCGCCCAGCACGCACGGCGTATCGACGGGATTGAACTCGATCGGGATGGCGATGCGATGTTGCCACGCCAGCGGCGACACCGGCGATGACGCCACGCCGAACTGGTCAGCTGAGACGTCGAACGGGGTGCCGGCGTTCTCATCGGTGGGGTTGCCGCGGGGCACCACCACGATCCAGCATTTCGGAACCTTCTTGTCGCCGCCGGCAACCGGCTGCGAGCGCTGTCCGCAGCCGAGCCCTGACGATTCCACACCGGTGAGCACCTGGAACAGTTCAGCGCCTTTGCCATCCGAGCCGGTCGCTGCGGCGGCAATCTCGTTGGTGGTGATCAGGTTGTAGTACGGGTTCAACCAGAAGTTGCCGCCGATGACTGCCGGGTTGAAGGTTGGATCGGTTTGGACATCGACCACGGTGCCACCCACTGCGCGGAAGGGCAGCCACACGTTGGTGGTGCGCGTGTCGAGGTGGCCGACCGTCGGGCTGAAGTTGGCCCAGTCGGATCGGGAGATGACACGGCTGAGTGCGAACCCGCTGGGGTACAACCCGCCGGGCAGACCCCCGTAGGTGCCCGCCACGGCACCCTGCTCGCACTGCTCCGGCGGCGGCCCTGGGTTGCCGGGCACGGTGCCGTCATCGTCTCCCCAGCACTGCATGATCTGCAGGTACTGGCTGCCGAAACGACCGGGGCTGGCAATGGTGGGGGCGCCACCGGTCCACGTGATGGACACGGCCTGATTGGTGAGATTCTGCGTCTGGTTGACCGTGATCGCCAGATCGGCAAACGAGCCGCGGCCGCCGACCGTGACTTTCGACGCCGTTGCCTCGAGTGCGGTGTCGGTTCCCTGGCTCCCGGCCACAGGATCTGATGTCGCCCCAGCACCCGAGGACACCAACGCCGAGATCAGCACAAGGGCCAGCGGCCCGAGCAGCCACGAACGCGTACCCGACCGCACGTTCATGCCAGCTGCCGGTTCGAGAAGTATCGCCACGCAAGAGCTGGCGTGAGGATGAGCGCGAGCACGAGCACGACGATCAGCAACAACAGCCCGATCGATGCTCCCCAGCCCGAGGACTGCGCCAGCGTGGTGGTCAACACGGCGCCGATCGCCCCGCTGCCATCGGCGCTCGCAACGCCGCCCGCTGACGCTGCATCGCCCGCGCCGCACAGGCCGGTATCGGCGTCGCACCCCTGGCCGGCAGCACCGGTGTCCGCAACGGCGACACCCGCCACGGTCGTTGGGGTACCGCTACCGGTGCCTGCGTCGGTACCAGTGGCGGTGCCGGTTCCTGCGCCGCTACCTGCGCCCGTGCCCGTACCGGTACCTGCACCGCTGCCTGCGCCGGGCAACGTCGTCGCCGTGGTGCCGCCCCCAGCCACTGTTCCGCCCGATACTGCGGTCGGAATGTTCGACAGGCCGCCGGTGCCATTGGGGCACTGCGTCGCCAGGCCCTGTTGGTCACAGGCCAACGGCTGCGGGGCGGTGTCGGCCAACAGGTTCGTGCCATCGGCAGCAAACGCAGGGTTCTTGCACGCCGAGATGTCGATGTCCTGCACCACGACGCCGGGGATCTTGCGGATCTGGTCGAAGCTGGCCTGCACCAGGTTGAGCGGCATCGGCGAGTAGCCGAGCGATGCGGATTGCTGCTGGGCCTGACACATCGCGTAGTAGGCGAACGCTCCGAGGGTCTTGCCCTTGTCGAGGTTGAACTGACCAGCGACTGTGGTGGGCAGGATCAGGTACGAGTACGACGAGAGCTGGTAGCTGCGCGGATCGGTATCGGCGTAGACGCCCTCGAGCTGCTGGGTGAGATACACCGTGGGGTCGCTCTCGTTGGTGTTGATCTGCGCCTTCAACAGCGACACGGCCACGTTCTGCGGTGTCGGCTCGGTGTAGTACCCAGCGGCGTTGAGCACCTTGGCCACCGGGAACTGCGACCCGAGCGCGTACGAGTAGTTCACATAGCCAATGGCTCCCTCGGCGAATCCCTGGCTGACGTAGCCGGCGATGCCGAGGTCGCCCGACTGCGCAATCATCCCGGCGATGGTCGGGTAGAAAGAGGTCTCACCGCACGCCGGCGCCCGCCCCGAACGATTGCAGTAGTCCGTCCACAGCGCCGGGTACTTCGCAATCATCCACTTCGTGAACTGCGCGCTCGAACCCGAGCCATCGGATCGCACCACGGGCACGATGGTGCGCGCCGGCATGGTCAGGCCCGGGTTGTCGGCCTGGATCGCCGGATCATTCCAACTGGTGATCGCACCGGTGAAGATCTTCGTGGCGTTCTCGCCCGACAGGCGCAGGTTCGTGACCCGCTTGCCGTTGATCAGCAGGTTGTACATGAACGCTGTACCGCCAGCGGTCACCGGCATGTAGGCATAGCTGCCGGGGGCCGGTTTCTCGGGGGCCGAACCGTCTTCGGGCTTGAACTGGAACGGGATGTCGGAGGCCGCGAAGTCGACCGTGCCGTTCAGGAAGTTCTTGCGGCCAGCGGTCGAACCGCTGGGGTTGTAATCAACGGTGATGCCGAACTGGCGCACGTTGACGCGCATCGCGTCGATGGCGTTCGCCGCCCACGACGAACCCTCGCCGGAGATGCGTTGGAATCCATCGGCGCTGGCCTTGGGCATCGACCCGCCGGCCACCACCAGGCCGACCATCATCAGCGCTGCGGCGCGAGCGATTCGGGTGCGCCGCGCCGCCCGCTGAGCGGCGCGTCGGGCTGCATGGAGCTGGCCGGTCATGTGGGAACCTCGTCGGGGTGTCGGGTCTCGGGGCGACGCGCCACGGGCTGACCAGCGGCCTCGTGGCGCGCATCGATCCGGCCGAGGTCGGCGCTCGATCGGTGCATCGCTGCTCTTGACTGGCGCTTCGAGAGTCGGCCCGCTGGACGCCCGCCGACCACGCGGGCCACGGTGAACAACAGCAGCACCAGGATCATCAGCACCGCCGCCGTCGCGAAACCGCGAGCCACCAGGTTGGGCTGCGGCGAACGGACGAGTTCGAAGGCGGTGAGCGGCAGCGACACCATCGGACCCGTCACCGGATCGAGGTTCATCGTCGAGGTGAAGCCAGCGGTCAGCAGCACCGGCGCCGTCTCGCCAATGCCCCGGGCCACGCCCAGGATCACTGCAGTGGTCAGGCCCGAACGCGCCGTCGGCAACACGATGTGCCACACGGTGCGCCACTGCGGCGCACCCAGCGCCGCCGAGGCCTCACGCAGGTTGCCGGGCACCAGCCGCAGCACCACGTCGGCAGAGCGGATGATGATCGGCAGCATCATGATGCTGACCGCGATCGATGCTGCGAGGCCCGACCGCTCGAACCCGAGGATCAGGATCCACGTGGCGAAGATGAACAACCCGGCCAGGATCGACGGCAGCGCGGTCATCGCCGTGACGACGGTGCGCACCAGCGAGGCCGCCCGCCCACGGGTCTCGTTCAGGAACACCGCACATGCCAGCGAGAGCGGCACGGTGATGATCAACGCGATGGTGATCATGATCAGCGTGCCCACGATGGCGTGGGTGATGCCGCCGCTGCTGAGCGGGTCCAGCGGGCCAGTGCGGCTCATGTCCTGGGTGAAGAAGTTGGACTTCACAATCGCCTTGCGGCCGCGCCACAGGGTGAACACCACGACCGAGAACAGCGCGACGCCGGCCAACAGGGCGGCCGAGGTGAGCATGACCGCCATCACACGGTCGATGACGGCCGGGCGGTCCTCGGTCAACGAGACCAGCACGGCATACGTGACCAGGTACACGAGGAAGCCGACCACGACGAACCCGAGAGCACCCGACATCGATGTCAGCCGACCGAACAGCAGCAACGTGGTGCACAATGCGCTCAGCGCGGCGCCGCCCATCATCAGCAGGTCGTTGCGCGACAGGCGCCCGGTGGCACGCCGCTGCTGATCCGAAGGGGCCGTGGGGCGTGGAGGCAACACTGTGTCGGTGGTGGCGGTATCTTTCGCCTGAATTCGCCGCTCGCCCGGATGTGCGTTGGTCGCGTCGGCATTGTCCCCAGTGCGCGTTGGGGAGGTGCGCATGGTGGCGGTCATGCTTCGCTGCTCGCCCCGGAGCGTGATCGGGCAACGAACCACGATGCAGTGAAGTTGACCACGAGCGTCACGGCGAACAGCGCCAGGCCGGCCGCCATCAGCGCCGACAGGCCGAAGCCCGACGATTCGCTGTAGCGCAGCGCGATGAGGCTCGACACTGAGTTGCCGCCCGCTTCGAGCACGTGGAAGTTGATGTCGAAACGGGGCGAGATGATCAACAGCACGGCAATGGTCTCGCCGAGCGCCCGACCGAGGCCGAGCATCGTGCCGCCGATGATGCCGCCGCGGCCGAACGGCAACGAGACAACGCGGATCATGCCCCAGCGGGTGGATCCGAGCGCGAAGGCGCCCTCGCGTTCGCCACTGGGCACCTGCGAGAAGACCTCGCGCATGACCACGCACGAGATCGGCATGACCATCATCGCCACCACGACACCGGCAATGAAGGCCGACGCGGTATAGACGCTGGCGCTGGACAGCGGGCTGTTGGGATCGGCGCGGGCCACATCGAGGAACGGGATCCAACTGAACCACGTGTTGAGCCACCGTGACAGTCCCACGATCTGGCCCTGCAGGAAGAAGAGCCCCCAGAGGCCGTAGACCACGCTGGGCACTGCCGCCATCAGGTCGACCAGGGCCACCAGCGATGAACGGATCCAGGTCGGGGCGACCTCGGTGATGAACAACGCCGTGCCCATCGCGATCGGCACAGCGATCAGGCCGGCGACGAGGGCGATCAGCACCGTGCCCAGCAGGACGGCAGCGATACCGAACTTGTTGCGATCCGGCTGCCACTCGGCGGTGGTGAGAAACGACAATCCGGTCGAGCGCAAAGCCTGCGTGGCCTCGATTGCCAAGAACAGCCCGACCATCACCATGATCGCCAGCACGATGAGGCCGCTGAACGACGCTCCTCGGTAGAAGATGCGGTCGCCACGGCCGCGGCGGGCCGAGAGCGTGCGCGGTTGCGGCGCCGGGGCCGCAGCATCGATGGGTTCCGGGATGACGGTCATCACGTCCACGGCCACCACGTCCACGGCTACCACGTCCACGGTCATCACGTCCACGGTTCAGCCCAGCCAGGCCACGAGGACCACGAGCACGATGACCATGGCAGATCCCAGCAGCAGCACGTCGGGGTGGCGGGCATGCGCCCAGAACGACCGCTTTGCCGGAACGGGCACCGCAACCGGCGCCGCCACAGGGACCTGCGGCACGTACGTGCGAGGAGCCAGATCGGCGCTCCATGCCTGGAACCGCTCGTTCAGGATGCTCGTCAACACCGTCGCGAACACACGAGCGAACGCCTCGGCGTCGACCACGAAATTGACCGGTGACGACTGGCCCTGTCCGGGCGGCAACAGCGCAAGCGCTGAACCGGTGACCACCGCAGGGGTCTGTGGTGGTGGAAAGGCAGCAGCGGGCGCCGCCGATGCTACGGGCGACTGCGCCGCCGGTGCTACCGGCGTTACTACGGGCGGCGGCGGAGGAACCGGGGCCACGATGACCTCAGGGGCAGGCGCCGAGGCCGAGGCCGAGGCCGAGGCCGAGGCAATCATGGCTGCGGCGGCGCGGTGTGCTGCGTCGATGGATGCGCTTGCGTCGGCTCGCGCCAATGCCAACGCCCCTTCGAGCACGCGTCGGCGCGCTGCGATGAGCGGTTCGAGGCGTGCCCGCAATTGCTCGCGCGCCGCAGCTTCGTTGGTGGCAGCTTCGTTGGCCTCGGCCGTGGCGGCGTCCTGCAACGCCTCACGCAGCTGCGTCGTCAGCAACACATTCGAGGCCCGTTGTGGCGACAACGTGGACAGATCGCCCGACATGGCTTCACCCAACATCGTTCAACCGCCCCGGCTCGTCAGGGACATCTCCGGCGGCGCGTTGGGCGACCGCCTCGCGGGCAGCAGTCATAATGCGACCGACCTCGATCTGTGCGGCCTTGCGCACCATCGCGATGTTCACCTCGTGCTGGCGTTCCATCGCTGCAATGGCGTCCTTCGATGCCACCAGTTCGTTACGCAACACGGCGCGCAGGTCGGCCTCCTTGCGGGCCAGCCGTTCCCGGGCAGCACACGCTCGGGCGTTGGCCGCGGCAAGGTCCTGCAGCAGACGGGTGTTCTCGCCGATGAGGTCATCCGGACCCATTGCAGGCCACTGGTCAATGGTCGGCAATTCAGGTGCCTTCATGGCATCCAACCATTCGCTCGTCGACCCGGCGCCATCCCACTGCGAGTCGTGCAAGGAGGCGCCACTTCTCGGCGTTTCTCTCTGGTGAGCCACGGCGCCGTCAGCCGATCCACGCCAGGGCGAGCGTGAGCACACACGTCACAGCCATCATCGGCACCACCACGTTGACCGGAATCCAACGCCAGCGCCCCACGGGATCACTGGCGCCACTCGCCAACGGCCAAAAGCCCAAATGCTGATCGACCGGGGTGGCATCAACGGGGCCGGCGGCGTCGTCCATCTGATCGCCCCGGACGACGAGATCGTTGCTGCGCTCCACCACAGCGGGGACATCCGCTACGGGTCGGGTGTCCAGCGAATCGCTCAACGCCGTCAACAACCGGTAGAGGTCGGTGGAGTCTGCATCGTGGAGCGCTTCGTCCAATTCGAACGGCAGCACGCTGGCTGGCGCCACCAGCTGGCCAATCGCCGCACGGGCATGGGCGTGGTCGACCATCACCCGCCCCTGCTCCTGCTCGGCCGACCACCAGTCGTCGAGCAGCAGCGCGAGTTGGCGCTCGGCGGCTACGCCGTCAGATGCTTCGAACTCGAACGCCTCGTCGATCAGCGCCACCTCGGCGTCGATCTCTGCGCGGCGCAGGATCAGCGCTCGCTGCGCATCGAAGAACTGCCGGGTCAGACGACCCTGGACCGCTGCCACATGGGCCAGCTGGCCGGCGTGATCACCCACCCCGACCTGCGCCTGCGCGAATGCATCGAGGAACAGTGTCTGTGCGCTGCGTAGGGCGCTGAAGAAGGCAGCGGCCTCGGCATTGGGGCCGGGCACTGTTAGCTCGGCGACGGGTAACCGCGGCGTGGTCTCCATGTGCAGCGACAGTACGGGGGCGAGTTGACACCAGTCCGAACGTCACGTGAGCAGCCGGTTGACACCAGATGAACATCAGACGTGGGCGCATCGCCCTACGCTGCGCCCATGCCGAGTCCCGACACCTGGCCAGCGTTGCTCCCCACGGCCGACCCGCTGGGCGCTTTCGTCTCCATGTTCGAACCAGCGCTCGCATCGTCAGTCGGCACCTCGTCGCCACTGTTCATGCGAACCGTGGCCGTGAAGGACATCTTCGACATCGCCGGCACGCCCACCGGCGCCGGTAACCCCACCTGGGCGGCCACCCACGCCGCCCCCACTGTTCATGCAGACGCCGTCGCCCGCCTGCTGGCGGCAGGGGCCCAGGTGGTGGGCAAGACCGTCACCGACGAGCTCGCCTACAGCCTGTCGGGTACCAACGTGCATTGGGGAACGCCGATCAACAGTGCGGCCCCGGGCCGGGTGTGCGGCGGGTCGTCGTGCGGGTCGGCTGCCGCAGTCGCCGGCGGGCTCGCCGAGGTCGGGTTGGGCACCGACACCGGCGGTTCCATCCGCGTGCCGGCGTCGTACTGCGGTCTGGTGGGGTTCCGGCCCACGCACGCCCGGGTGTCGTTGCACGGATGCGTGCCGCTGGCGCCCCGGTTCGACACCGTCGGGTGGCTGACACGAACCGCAGCGTTGTCGGCCGTTGTCGGTGACGTACTGCTCGACCCGCTCACCACCCACCCCGGGCCGCCGACGGAGCTATTGGTGTGGGACGATGCCGTGCAGTTCGTGGAACCCGCGGCTGGTGCCGCTGTCGGCACCGCCATGGCCGCCATCGCCGACGCCTTTGGCTCGTCACGCAACCTCGATCTCGACGCCCGCATTCTGGCCGACTGGGCCGAGGCGTTCCGCGTGCTGCAGGGCGCAGCCGCATGGCGAACCCACGGTCAGTGGATCACCGGCTCACAGCCCGGCTTCGGCCCTGGCATTGCACAGCGATTCGCCAGTGCTGCGGGCATCACCCCTGACGAGCAGGCCGCTGCCGAGGCAACCGCCCGAGATGCCGTTGACACACTCGATGCCCTGCTCGGTCCTGGCCGAGTCATCGCTCTACCCGCAGCAGCCGATGTGGCGCCGCCCATCAACGCCAGCCGCGAGCTGAAGGACCGGCTGCGACCGGCCACGCTGCGACTCACCTGCGCTGCCGGGCTGGGCGGGCTGCCGTCCATTTCGTTGCCTGCCGGCCGCAGCACCGGTGGCCTGCCGATCGGCGTGTCACTGATCGGCGCCCGTAACTCCGACGAGCACCTTCTGCGCCTCGCAGCACGACTGGAAGCGGCCGGATCATGCTGAACGGTCTGGGCCCCACCCGCTACCGTCGATTGCCATGAGCAGAACAGTGATCGTGTCCGGGGCAGCATCCGGTATGGGTGCGGCAACCGCCCGCCTTTTCGCAGCCGAGGGCGACAACGTGGTGGTCGTGGACCGCAATGCCGAAGGTGCAGCTGCGACGGCCGCCGAAATCGGTGGCCTGGCCGTGGTCGGCGACATCTCCGACAGCGCGTTCTGTGATGCTGCCGTCGCCAGCGCCGTGCAGGCCTACGGGAGCCTCGATGTGTTGGTGAACGCCGCCGGCACCATCGTGCGCGCCGACGCCGACGGCACCACCGACGCCGACTGGATGCGGGTGATGTCGGTGAACGTCAGCGGCACGTTCTTTTTGTGCCGCGCCGCAGTTCGCGTGATGAAGGCACAGGGCAAGGGCGCCATCGTCAACTTCGGTTCGATCTGGGGCGAGGTCGGCGGCAGGGGCCACGTGGCCTACTGCGCCAGCAAGGGTGCCATCCACCAGCTCACACGGGCGCTCGCGCTCGACCACGCCCGCGACGGCATCCGGGTGAACGGGGTCTGCCCGGGCGAGGTGGACACCCCGATGTTGCGTTCCGAACGCACCGTTGCGGTGACCGATGAGTACCTTGCGCAAATGGCCGACGCCACCATCCCCATGGGCCGCCTTGCCCAGCCCGCCGAGATCGGGCGCGTGGTGCTGTTCCTGGCCTCCGACGCCGCCAGTTACATGACCGGCGCACTCGTGCCGGTCGACGCCGGCTACACGGCGATCTGAGCAGGACGCCACCATGGAATACCGCCCCCTCGGCCGTACCGGTGTGATGGTCTCGCCGCTCGCGCTCGGCACCGACAACCTGGTCAACCCCACGCCACGTGACGAATCGATCCGCATGATCCATGCCGCCATCGATGCCGGCATCAACCTGATCGATACCTCCAACAGCTATGCCGCTGGCGAATCCGAACGCATCGTCGGTGAGGCGCTGCAGCTCAGCGGTCGCCGCGACGACGTCATCGTGGCAACCAAGGTGCACTACCCCACCGGCCCCGGGCCGAACGACCGCGGCAACTCGCGCCTGCACATCATGCGCGCCTGCGACGAGTCCTTGCGGCGCCTCGGGGTCGATCACATCGATCTGTATCAGTTGCACCGGCCAGACATGACGATTCCGCTGGCCGAGACACTCGGGGCGCTCGACGATCTGGTACGTGCCGGCAAGGTGCGCTACATCGGTAGTTCCACTGCGCCGGCCTGGCACGTGGTCGAGGGCGTGATGACCAGCGAGCAACGCGGCCTTGCCCGCTTCGTCACCGAGCAGTCGCCCTACAACCTGCTCGACCGGCGCGTCGAGAACGAGCTGCTCCCCGCCTGCCAGCGCCACGGGTTGGGTGTGCTGGCGTGGTCACCGCTGGCAATGGGCATGCTCGCTGGCCGCTATTCCAGTGCCGATGCACCGCCACCCGATTCGCGTGTGGCCGCTCGGGGCGGTATCTACGCCGAACGCGTGTCGGCGCGCGGTGTCGAAGTGGGCAATCAGTTTGCAGCGATGGCCCGCTCGCTCGGCATGGACCCCGCACAGCTGGCGATCTGTTTCGTCAAGGACCAGCCCGGCATCACGGCACCGATCATCGGGCCGAAGAACGTCGCTCAGTTGGTGGGCCTGCTGCCCGTGCTGGAGATGACGCTGTCCGATGAGCTGCAGCAGATGTGCGACGAGATCGTGGCCCCCGGCAGCGTGGTGGCCAGCTTCTTCAACTCGGCGCCATGGATGCGCTGGAAGGTGCTGTAGGCCACCGACAGTGCGGCGCTTCTCGCCCAGCCGCCGAGCAGGTTGGCGATGAGCTGGGCCGCTGCCGCGTGGCCTGCGTGGGCGCGCGCACGACGCCAGACCCGACCAGGTCGGCCAACACGTCGTTCGGTCGGTCGAGCGCGGACAGTCGCGCGACTGGGCGTCCGTGGTCGGTCACGATCACCTCGTCGCCAGCTCGCACGCGGTCGACGTACCTGCTGAGGTTGTTCTTGAGGTCGCGTATCCCCACCTCGGCACGTGATGTGGCCGTGCTCATGCTGACGATCTAGCTACATCCTGTGCGCAAGTCAGGACGCGAGCGCCTGCTGCACCGCTGTCAACGTCGCGACGAAGAGCTCCCGAGCCGACTCATCGAGCACGCCATAGGCGGGTGCCACGATGTTGTCGGTGATGGCCTCGGCCTGGTCCATCTGTGCGTGGGTGGCTGCGGTGATCTCGGGGGCATCGGCATCGGACCATCCGAACATGGCCGCGTCGCCGGGCCGTTTGACGAAGTGCGCCGTCTTGCTGTCGATCCCCACGGCGCGCAGCGCTACCAGATGGGCGCTACCACGGAACTCGCGCAGCACGGCCAGCAACTGCATGGCGCGTGCTGGGGTGTCATCGGCCAGGGGTTCGGCCGACACTGCGGCGTACAGCGCCAGACCGGTGGGGTCGGCAGCGTTGTTGATGGCATCGGCCGCCGCCACAAACGCATCGAGGCCACGTACACCAGCGAGCGTGGCCCGACCATGTTGCGCAGCGCACTGCATGTACTCGCGCCCGGCCACCCGCGGCGCCAGCACTGCACAGCCGGCCGTCCATCCAGCAGCGATGGTGGCAGGGTTGAAATAGCCGAACGCTGCCGCCACGACCGAGGGCTCGACATCGCCGAGCACCCCGCCGCGTCCCATCACATAGAACTGCAGCGGATCGAGGCCAAGTTCCGCTCCGCGGGCCAGTGTGGCCGGGGCGAAATAGAAGGCCCATCCGAGATCGCGCACGAGGGGGCAGGCCGAGGCCATCAGTTCGTCGTTGGTCATACCGCCACACTATGCACTCCGCCGGGTGGCACCGCGCAGACACGTCGCCGCCTCACTACTGCGACCCTGGCGCCGTCGTTGTGCGTGATTCGATCTGGTGTCGGTGGCGGGGTTCACCACAATCACAACCATTCATCAACTTCATCAACGTGTGCGCGCTTTTGAGGAGGTTCCGGTGGTTTTGTGCCGACACGTACTCTTGTCAGCGAAATCTCGTTGGCGGTGCACTGCGGTGCAGAGACAGCCAGGAGCGTTTCGTGAAGGCAATGTTGAGGAAGTGGTTCGGGCGTGATGCCGGGTTCACGTTGACCGAGCTTGCGGTCGCCATGTTGATCATCGGTGTGTTGGCGTCGATCGCCGTCCCCAACTTCTTGGGTGCACGCAACGACTCCTACGACCATGAAGCGCAGTCTGCGGTGACGGCAGCGTTGAACGCTGCTGATACCCATTACGCGAACTACGGCGATTTCTCGCCATCGACAAACGCAACGTGTCACACCAGTGGCAACACGAACCTGGTGTCTGACCTGCAGCGCCTCGAACCGAACTTCTCTTTTGTTGTTGACAACGCGGTGTCGGACAATCCGCGTGTTGTCAGTGTTGACGCAGCAAACAGCTACAACTCCAACGGTGAAGACCTGGGCTGTCAGGTGTTCTACGCCACAGCCCTGTCACGCTCCGGCACCTGCTTCGTTGGGCGGTTGAGCGTTGAAGGCAAATACCTGGCCGCTGACAAGACCTACCCAATCGTGGTGTCCTCAGACGGTTCCGATTCGAACGCGGCAACCAACGAACTGACCGCAAGCGCCCAAAACGGTCGCGCCTACGGTGCAATCAAAGTCGACGCACCCGGTGCAGCAACCAACACCGGCACCGAAACACTCGCCGCCGCAAAGAACCTGTGCACCGCCAACGCCCAAACCGGCACGAGCGCTGGATTGCTGCAGCGCAACTACTTCGACGGATGGCGCACCATCATCAACTGGTCCCAGAACCCCGGCCAGCCTTCAGGCACTCAGGCCCTGGTTGCAGCCGGAACCCAGCCCTCCGGTCTCACCTACGGTGCCGGTTCGGTCTGGGTCGCCAACTACGGCAGCGGCGACGTCACCAGGATCGACCCTGACACGCTGGCCACGACCACCATTTCACTCGGGCTCGCCGCCGGCAGCGCGCCGTACCACATCACCTTCGACGGCACCAACATCTGGACCGCCAACGGACACGACGGCAGCTATACCACGACGTGGTCGGTGTCCAAGATCAACGTGGCCACCAGCGCTGTCACGACCTACCCCCTCGATGTCGGCGGCCCGTGGCAAATTGCGCAGGGCAACTCCTACCCAGTCACCAGAACGCCCGCTGGCATTGTGTTCGACAGTGGTTCCATCTGGGCCGCCAGCGCCGGCAACGACCTGAGCCTCGCCAAGATCAACCCGGCCGACGGAACCGTAACTGCGTACTACTCGTCCAACATGAACGGAGACAACGTGGGTTCGTTCAACCTGCGAAGCGACCACACCGCCATCTTCGGCAAGCCGAATGATGGTGGTCTTCTCCAACACAACCTCGTCAACGATACGAATGGGACGACGCTCCAGTCTTATACGGGTGGGACACCCGCTATCGCTATCGATGGCATGACGATCTTCGCGGCGGGCAACGGAACTGGAGAGATCTCCACCTGGGATGCCTCGGACAACCAAACCACGTTGTACAACACCTGTCAGACCGGTGTCCCCTTCTACTCCCCCTTCGACCAAAATGGCTGCGGTGGCATGTTCGGCACCTATCAGGGCATGACTGCCTACAACGGCTACTTGTGGGTGACCTCGAGGAACCCGGGCAAGATCACCAAGTTCGACATCTCGACCCGGCAGGTCGTTGCGTCGTACCCACAAACGGCCGTGAGCCATGTGCTCCCCAGCAACGGTATTGACGAGACCTTTGTGATCCACGGGGGCGGCTACATCTGGGCGCTCTCCGGCACAGACGTGGCACGGTACGTACCGTAAGCACAAACTGAACCCGGCGCACGCGCCAACAACACCCCCACTCGTTCGGTGGATGACCCAGCCTGCTGAGGTCATCCACCGAACGAATTTTTTTGTAACGTGTTGAAGTTCCTGACGCGAACCGGGGATTTTGTGCCGACACACACCTTGGTCAGCAAAAACTCTTGCTGGCTGTGCACCGTGGTGCCGATACAGCCAGGAGCGTTTCGTGAAGGCAGTTTTGAAGAAGTGGTTCGGGCGTGATGCCGGGTTCACGTTGACCGAACTCGCCGTGGCGATGGTGGTCATTGGTGTGTTGGCGTCGATCGCGGTACCCAACTTCTT
>CAFBLP010000070.1_pt1 | contig 17332 bp, 16 predicted proteins | sample 7268181 | NCBI WGS metagenome assembly CAFBLP01 (sample SAMEA6814034, study PRJEB35770) | freshwater metagenome | biome: Freshwater; feature: Freshwater reservoir; material: water | place: Czech Republic | collected 2017-05-23 | depth 30m m | reverse complement strand
GGTCTTCAGCAAATCTCAAGGTTCCGTGCCTAGTCTCGCATCGGATCGATACACGGAGAGGGCGCGGGTGCCATGTCGGGAACGGGTGAGTTGCCGCTGGCGAGGTTGGTCGTTGTCGAAGACGACGACTCCATCCGCGAGCTCCTGGCCGCCGGCCTGCGCTTTGCCCACTACGACGTGCGCACCGTGGCCAACGGCGGCGATGCGCTGCAGATGCTGAGCGACGGCAAGACCGATCTGGTGATCCTCGACGTGAACCTGCCAGATGTCGACGGCTTCGAGGTGTGCCGCCGACTGCGTGCGGCCGGCGACGACGTACCGATCGTCTTCCTCACGGCGCGGCGCGAGACCGACGATCTCCGTGCCGGCTTCGCCGGTGGGGGCGACGACTACCTGACCAAGCCATTCAGCCTCGACGAGCTGACCTTCCGTATCGAGGCGGTGTTGCGCCGTACGGGAACACGAAGCGGGCGCAGTCCGTCGAGCTCGCGTCTGGTGTGCGGACCGGTCGAGCTCGATGAGGCCACGCATCGGGTGTGGCGATCGGGCCACGAGGTGAATCTCACCCCCACGGAGTTCCGTCTCCTGCACTACCTGTTCGTCAACGTGGACCGTGTGCTCACCCGCGGGCAGATCCTCGATCATGTGTGGCCCTACGACTTCGACGGTGACTGGCAGATCATCGAGACATACGTCAGCAGCCTGCGCAGGAAGCTGGAGACCGCCGACCACGAGCGCATCATCCACACCGTGCGTGGCATCGGGTATTCCGCACGTCGGCCGGGTGCCGTGTGAGCCTGCGCCTTCGGCTCACGTTGAGCATCTCGCTGGTCGTCGCCCTGTCGCTCGGGCTGCTGGGCTTTGCGTTGGTGCGCTCGACCCGGATGGGCCTGTTGAACACCATCGAGCAACAGCTCGAGCACTCGTTGTACATCCGCGCCAACTCCATCCCGCCTCCGGCTACGGCACCGCAGCCCGTCAGCGATCCCCGCGGTCGCGAGACGGCGCACATCGTGGTCAGCCCGACGGGCATCATCATCGTGTCCGAGCCCTCCGGACCGCCGAGTGATCCATCTCCGTTGCCGTTACTGGGGGCCGATGATCTCGCGACACTGCGAGCGGGTCGGTCCACCACCGCTGATGCCGCTGACCACAGCCTGAGTTACCTGGTGCGTGGTGCCCTCACTGCCGACGGGCGTCTGGAGATCGAGGCGGCGCCCCTCGATGGGCTGGAGTCCACCATGTCGACCCTGGTCCGTCGACTGGTCATCGGCACGCTCATCACCCTGCTGCTGGCCGCTGCGGCCGTGGTGCTGGTGCTGCGCCGTGGTCTGCGCCCGCTGCGCCAGGTGATCGAGACGGCCGATGCCGTGGCCGCCGGCGAGCGTGAGCAGCGCATCCCCACCGACGCGGGGCCGGCGGAGATCCGGCACCTGGCGGGTGCGCTCGATCGCATGCTGCAGCAACAGCGTGCGTCCCTGACAGCGATGGAGGAGACCGAGGGCCGCCTGCGCCGGTTCATCTCCGACGCGTCGCACGAACTGCAGACGCCGATCACGTCGGTGCTCGGTTGGACCCAGTTGCAGCGAAGGGGAGCGCTCGATGCCAAGGGCGAGGTCGCTGCAATGGCGCGTATCGAGGCTGAGAGCAGGCGTATGGCCGCGCTGGTAGAGGATCTACTGCTGCTCGCCCGGCTCGATGAGCCCAACGCCCTGCAGGCCAGGCCGCTGCAGCTCGGCCACACCGATCTGTCGGCGGTTGCCAACGACGCCGTGATCGACGCCAGTGCAGTCGAGCCGGCCCGACCGATCACGCTCGATGCGCCGATGCCCGTGATCGTGCAGGGCGACGCAGGGCATGTGCGCCAGATGATCGACAATCTCCTGCGTAACGTGCGCGTGCACACCCCAGCGGGAACTCCGGCCCGGGTGGTGGTGCGATCCACGGCCACGGGCGCCACGGTGACGGTGCAGGACGACGGCCCCGGCATCGAGCCGGAGCATCTCGAGCATGTCTTCGATCGGTTCTGGCGCAGCGATCCGTCGCGTGCACGGTCAACGGGCGGCTCGGGCCTGGGTTTGGCCATCGTGGTGGCGCTCGCCGAGGCCAACGACGCCACCGTGACGGCGGCGAACCGGCCGACCGGAGGGGCTGCGTTCACGGTCACCTTTGCGATCGGCACTGGGTCCGGCACTGGGTCCGAAACTCTGGGGTCGGCGTCACCTCCAGGCGCGGAGGTTTGATCCGGTGGCATCACGCCATCCGGTGGGTCCACCAATCGTGGAAATGGGCAACGCCGGCCTCGAGCGCGCGGCCCGACAGGTTCGGGTAATAGCGGTCGAGGTCGAGCCCCAACGATGCTGCGCTCTGCAGCCCGTCGTGGCGCGACTCCAGCAGCACACGGTCCTCCAGCACGGTCTCGTCGTAGGCATCCTTGATCGTCTGGGGCAGGCCGGGAACCAGGCGTTCCATATCGGCCGGCACGAGATAGTGGGCGCGGTTGACATATTCGCCGGGGCCAACGGGCACCACGATGGAGATCATTCGCATGCCGTTGTAGGCCTCGAACATCAGGTTCGGGTAGAGCCCCGCCCAGGCAACCGCCATGTGCGGGGCCGGTTCGCCGCGTAAGCGGTAGTACAGGTCGAGGCCGTCGGCCCATGCCGCGTAGCGCGGCGAACGGTTGCCGCGCTGGCGTGACAGTTGCAGGAACTGGGCGTGGAAGTTCTCGCCGAAGGTCCACTCGATGCTGTCACAGTCGGCGAACGAGGCGAGCCCGGGGTGATAGGGCGGCACGTGATAGCAGTCGCCGAAGACCTCGAGGAACATCTTCCAGTCGCCGCGGTAGGGGTCGTCCTGCGAGGCGAAGACCACCCAGTCATCGAGGTCGAGCCAATCAGCGATACCCCGTTCGGCGAAGTCGGCGTCGACGCGGGCGAGATCGGCGGTGTAGTCGTCGATGCGCTGCGGGTCGACGGTGAAGTGGAAACCGTGCCACGACAGCAGTGCGAAGCTGGGCAGCGCCAGGCGGCGGCGGGTGGCAGCGCCCACATCGCCGTCGCCGAAATCCACGTCGCGTCCGCCGATGAGCGAACCGTCGCTGCGGAACGACCAGTCGTGGAAGGCGCACGCGACCCGCGAGCGCGGTACGGCAGCATCGTCGCTGACCAACGGACGGCAGGCATGGGTGCAGACATTGGCGAGAGCCCGCACCACCCCGTTGTCGCGGGTGAGCAGCAGGCGAGGGTCCGCATCCGAGCGACGGTGCCCGTTTTCGGGGATGAACGCGTCGTGCCCCACGAAGACCAGACCGGACTCGGGCGCGAAGAGGCGCCGCAGCTCGTTGGCGAACACCTCGGCATCGGCGTAGGCGTGTGCGCTGAGCGGATGCGTCTCGCTGGTGTCGAAGGTGTGGCCGGGACGTGACCAGACGGGCGACATGACAACCGAGACGGTACCAGCGACTGGGTCCTCAGCGGGCGCAGGTGGGGGATCTCGTGAGCTGGGGCGATATCGTCGTCTCACCCAACACGAAGGATCAGTTCTATGGCAATCCAGGCCAAGCTCACGCCGCTGCAGGAAAGTGAAGCCCGTCGTCTCGCGGCGAAATCCGACAAGCCCAAGCGCGCGATCTCCGAAGACGAGAAGGCGACACGCCGTGACCGTGTGGTCAAGGCCAAGGACGCATTGGCTCGTTCGGTTGGTACCAAGGGTGAGCAGGTTGCGCCGGCCCGTGCTGCGCTGAAGACCTACCTGCAGCGCCTCAACGAGCCCAAGCAGCCCGATGACGCGGCGTTCGAGGTGCTCATCGAGGCGCCGTTCAAGGTGCCGCCGAAGAAGAAGACCAACGACCGCCGGTTCTGAGCCCAGCGCCTCAGGGCGCTGACTGGCCCCTCTGGGCCGCCGAGAACTGTGCGAAATGATCAGCAGCTACGCTTGCGGCGATGAACGGCGAAGCGGCGCAGGTGTATCGAGTGACCGTGCGGGGTCGTTTCGGCGCGCTCAGCGACGAGGCCCGGCGCTACCTTGTTGGCGCCCAGGGTGAGCACGACATCCTCGTGTCGGCCTACACGCCTGAGGGCACCTTCACCTACGACGCCCGGATCGATTTCTTCAACCTTCGCTACGAGGTCCGCGTCGGCGGTGCTGATCCGCACACGGTTGCCAGCAATCAGGCCCTGGGCGAAGCGGCGACCTTCCTGCGCACGATGGGGTTCACCCATCGCGACCTGAAGGTGACCGTGGTCGACATGTCGGCGATCATGGCCGAACTCGACCGTCGTCCACGGAGTGCTCAACGCCGGGGTTAGCGCGCCCCGAAGCGAACCAGTCGCCCTGGAGTCGCGCCGGTGGCTACGCCATCGGCGTAGGTCTGAACGCCAGCGACGAAGGTGGCACGATAGCCGTCGACGCGCTGAACCAGGCGGCGGCCGTTGGCCGGCAGGTCGAAGATCATCTCGGGTGCATGCAGGGTGAGGTTGTCGAGATCGACCAGGTTGATGTCGGCGCGCTTGCCGGGCTGCAGCGTGCCGCGGTCGGTGAATCCGTAGACGGCTGCTGTGCGCCCCGTCTGCAGGTGAACCGCCTGCTCCAAGGTGATCAGCGGGCCGCGCTCGCGGTCGCGGACCCAGTGGGTGAGCAGCGATGTGGGCATGCTGACGTCGCAGATGAGACCACAGTGCGCTCCGCCGTCGCTGAGTCCGAGCACGGCGTTGGGGTGCAGCATCATCTCGCGGATTGCGTCGTGGTTGGTGTCCTCGTAGCTGGCGAGGGGAGCGAACAAGAATGCAGTGCCGTCGCGTTCGAGCATCCAGTCGAGCACCACTTCCTCGGGGCGGCGGCCTTCGCGCTCGGCCACTGCGGCCACGCTGGTCTCGGGTGCGGGCTCGTAGTCAGGTGGGTCGCCGAGCGGGAAGATACGGCTCCAGCGCGACATGAGATAGCGCGCCACGGGGCTTGCCGTCGCTGGCTCCTCGGCCAGCAACGCAGCGCGCACGTCGGGGCGACGAAGCTGTTCCACCCGCTCGCCGAGCGGCAGCGTGCTGAGTCGGCGGTAGGTGGGGTGGGTGATGAACGGGTGCAGCGATGATTGGATGCCGAACATCATCCCGGTGGGTCGGCACGGCACCTGCGGCACGATGGTGAGACCATCGGCCGCTGCCGCAGCGGCAGCATCGAGAGCGGCACGATAGGCGAGCGGATCGGCCGCTGTCTGCGCCAGCGAATAGGTGACGGTTGCGCCGGTACGCCGGGCGATCTCGGCCATCCAGTGGCCCACCTCGCCAACCGGCGATCCGTCGTCGATCAGTTGGAACACGCCGTGACCAGCCGCACCAACGGCATCGCCGAGCGCCATCAGTTCATCGATGGGTGCGTGTGTGCCCGGCACCAGACCGTGACGTGAACGGTGCAGCATGGTGCGCGAGGTGGAAAAGCCAACGGCGCCGGCCTCGAGCGCTTCGCAGGTGAGCCGGGCCATCTCGGCGATCTCGTCGGCGGTGGCGTCTTCGTGGGCGCGTTCGCCGAGCACGTAGGCGCGCAGCGCCGCATGCGGTACCTGAGCGGCGATGTCGAGCACGCGCTCGGTGCCCTCGAGGGCGTCCAGGTATTCGGGGAAGGACTCCCACGTCCAGTCCATGCCCTCGTGGAGCGCGGTGCCGGGGATGTCCTCGACGCCCTCCATCAGTTCGATCAGGAAGTCGTGACCATCGGCGCGCACCGGAGCGAAACCGACGCCACAGTTGCCCATCACCACGGTGGTGACACCGTGCCAACTCGAGGGGGTCACCTGTGGATCCCAGGTGACCTGGCCGTCATAGTGCGTGTGGATGTCGACCCAGCCGGGAAGAACGGCGAGCCCAGTGGCATCGACCTCGCGCCGGCCGCTGCCAGCGACCTGGCCGACCTCGGTCACGATGCCATCGGTCACGGCCACGTCGGCAATGACTGCCGCCGCTCCAGTGCCATCAACGACCTTGCCGCCACGGATCACCAAGTCATGCATGGCGACAATTCTCGCACATGGATCTGTGGAATCGAGGGGCGTGGACAGCGGCGCTTGTCAGGGGAGGGCGACGATGGCTTCATGCTCGAGCGAGGCCACGAGCACGCCGTTCACCTCGATACGCACGTCGAGCACGGCGCGTTCGCCATGGGACTCGAAGCGGCGTACCACCACCGATCGCACATCGGCGATGGCGCCGGCGGGTGCGGCGGCGTGATGACGCACGATGCTGCGCGTGTGGATCCAACTGCCGCGGGCCACCGAGGTGTGCACGACGTGATTGGCGAGTGCGGGCCAGACGGCCGGGTGGACGATGCCCTGCTCGGTGTACAGCGCGAAGTCGTCGCCGGCACGAACGCCGTAATCGGAACCCCATTCGCCATCGAGCGGGATGTGCTTGTCGGCCAGCGTCTCGCCCGGGCGCATGGCTGGCGCTGGGCCGGCTTCGCGGACGGCGCGCAACACTGCTCGCGGCTGATCCGGCTCGTCGGTGATCGCGTTGATCTGTGCTGCGTCGCCGTCGACGACGGGTACGCAGCGCAGCGGGTCGTGATCGAACACCGGCCGCCGGAAGCGCACCTCGCCACCGCCGGAGCGGACCCAGTCGATTCCCCAGGCGGCCACGATGGGGTGGGTGAGATATGCGTACGTGGTGACGCCGGCAACGAGCGCACGAGGGAACCCGGCGGCTTGGGCGCCGGCGTCGGTGTGAATGGGGTTGCGGGCGTGCTCGGGCAGGTTCTGCGCAATGATCGTCCACTCGGCGGGCGTTGTGTTCAGGAGCTTGCCTCGTTCATCAGGTGCCTCTCTCATCAGGTGCTGAAGGCGAGCGCGTCCATGGCCAGATGCGCTAACGCTGCCCTGGCGTCATGTAGAACCAGATCGGGAACTTGGCGCCAGCATCGCGAATGGCGGCGCGTGCCGCCAGCACCGTTGCCCCCGCTGCCGTCTTGTCGAAGAACCAGTCCTCCATGGCGCGGCCACCGGGCACGGGCCCATCGACCAGCTCGAGCGCAGCTTCCTCGTAGTAGGTGCTGATGTCGTGACAGACGGCAACGGTGTTGCCGCCGGGAATACCCGCCGTGGTCCACTCCTGGCCGTTGGCGATGGCATCGAGAACGGCCAGCGCGTGGGGTATCTCGTCCGCGGTCACGGCACGCCCCACGGAGGTGACCCCGCGTCGGGCCAGGGTGCGGTCGTAGGCCTTGCGCAGCCCGCGGGCTTCGTCCACGGCCGGCGCCACGTTGGGGTCGAAGCGCGGCGGCAGCGAACATGCGAGCGGCTGTTCATCGGCTTCGATGACCTCGGGGTGATCCGCCAGCACCGGGCCCGACGGAGCCTCGAGCAGTGCGAACGCCCGCGCCAGAACATCGTGCTGGAACTCGGGATCGGAGGGGCGCCCGAGCGGTCGGCCGAGCGGGAACTCGCAGTGCAGTGCCCGGGGCGGAGCGACCTTTGCGGCCATCTCGCGGACAGAGGACAACACGATGGTGGCGATGCCGGCAGCTTCGAAGACATGGGCGAGCACACTCACGGTGCGCGTGCACAGCGGTCAAACGGGCGTGAGGATGACCACATCGACGCCGTCCTTGCGCAGCGCCGCAGCGGCAGCGGGCCCGGAGTCGAGGCGAATCGTGGCAACGTCGTCGGGTTGGTTACCGGCGAAGGAGACGTGGCGCGGTGCCACGGCACCGATGATGCCGCGCTCGGCCAACTCCGTGAGCCGGTCGATGGGGTAGACCACGTTGAGATCGATGGCCACGCCGGTGTGATCGAAGTTCGGGCTCCAGTGGCCCATGACGAGATCGCGGCGATCGCTGGCGATGAACCGGTAGCTCGTATCGGCGTTCGAGAAGCCCTCGTCGCCAGCGGCGTACAGCGCCGCCGACGTCACGATGGCGACCATTGACTCAGCGAGTGGCTTCGGCGTGACCCACGCCGGGTTGGGGAACTCGGGTGCCGGGAGGGTGGCCGAATGGGCCCGCATCATCTGATCGCCGTTCATGAAGGAACAATAGCCACTGGTGTCAACTTGTGCCACGTGAACTGTCAATAGATTGCCGTCAGGGAGAGCCTGCGGACGGGACCATCCCGGCGCTCACTCTGGTGATGTGCTGGACCGCTTGCGGTGCCACTGCTCGCTCAGCCGGCTCCCCGCCACGAGCATGGGCCAGGCCAGAGCGACGGTCGCAGCGGCCAAGCCGTATGCCCACGATGCGGTGCGCGGCAGTTCGAACAGCCGGCGACCGAATGGCACCGCGAACGCCAGCCCGAAGAGAACGATCATGGTCACGATCAACACTCGTCGAAGCATGTTGAGCGGCTGTGCGACGCGGAGCAGGTTCATCAATGCAACGCCACCGGCGACGAGCACCGCAACGGTGCGCGCATGATCGGCATCGATGGTGGTGTCCAGCTGAGCCAGGGCGAACACGCCCATGGTGGCCAGGGCGATGACCGCGCCCGCCGGTACCGCTCGGCCGAGCACGCGACGCAGGAAGTCGGGCTTGACGAGATGGTCGTTGGGTTCGAGCGCCAGAAAGAACGCTGGCACGCCGATAGTGAACCAACTGAGGATCGAGAGGTGGATCGGACGTAGCGGGTACGCGAGTGCGAACACGCCCGTCAGGAGGGACAGGATCACCGAGTAGGTGGTCTTGGCCAGGAACAAGCTGGCGACGCGCTCGATGTTGTTGATCACCCGGCGCCCCTCGGCCACCACCTGGGGAAGCGCCGAGAAGTTCGAGTCCAACAAGACCAACTGGGCGACGGCGCGGGTGGCCTCGCTGCCCGATGCCATGGCCACGCCACAGTCAGCGTCCTTGAGCGCAAGTACGTCGTTCACACCGTCGCCGGTCATCGCCACCACGTGGCCGCGCCGCTGGAGCGCCTGCACCATCGCCCGCTTCTGATGAGGGGTCACCCGGCCGAAGACCGTGGAGGCCAGGACAGCGTCGGCGAACTCCTCGCTGTCCTCGGGTGGCAGCGTGGTGGCGTTCACGTTGTCGGCCCAGCCGTCGAGTCCGGCGCGCCGTGCGACAGCGCCGACGGTCACGTTGTTGTCGCCGCTGATGACCTTCACGATCACGCCCTGGTCGGCGAAGTAGCGCAGCGTCTCCGGCGCGTCGGCGCGAACGATGTCCTCGAGCAGCACCAACGCCACTGCCTCGAGGTCCGGCAGTTCAGCGTCGTTACCCTGAGCGAAGACCGAGTTCGTGGTGGCCAGCACCAGGACGCGTTGGCCGTCGGCCGCATGTGTTTCGACCCGATCCTTCATGTCGCCGGCGTACGCAGTGGTCAACACGTTTTCGGGTGCCCCGAACACCCAGTTGCCGTGGTCGGCAAAGCTCATCGCGCTCCACTTGCGCGCCGACGAGAACGGCACACGTCCGGTCACGGTCCAGTCCGATGACTGCGCGAAGTGGGCCCTCAGCGCGATTGACGTCGCATTGGGATCGGGGTCGAGGTGGGCCATCGCGGTCAACACCTTCTCGACGGTGGACGTCTCGACACCATCGAGGGTTTGTACCTCGGCAACTTCCAACGCGCCCTCGGTGATGGTGCCGGTCTTGTCGGCACACAGCACGTCGACCCGTGCGAGCACTTCGATCGCGGGAAGCTCCTGTACGAGGCACCGGCGTTTTGCCAGATGCACCACGCCAACGGCGAACGCGACGCTGGTGAGCAACACCAGCCCTTCGGGCACCATGCCGACCAAGCCGGCAACCGTGCTGATGATCGACTGTTGCCAGCTCTCGTGCCGGCGATAGAACTGGCTGCTTGCCAACAGCACGCCGACCGGAATGATGATCCAACCGATCCAACTGACGATGCGGTTCACGTCGTTGCGCAGCGGGGAGTTCACGAGGGTGAAACGGCGGGCCTCCTCGGCCAACTTCGCAGCGTAGTTCTCGGCGCCCACCTTCGTGACCAGCATCCGGCCGGTACCGGCCACCACTGCGCTGCCGCTCAGGACCGGCGCACTGTCGGCCTTTACGACCGGGTCGGCTTCGCCGGTGAGCAGCGATTCGTCGATCTCCAGATTGTCGTGCGTGAGGATCACCCCATCGGCGACCACCTGGGCGCCGGCGCGTAGTTCGACCACATCGTCGAGTACCAGTTCGTGCACCCGTAGTTCGTGCACCACCCCATCGCGTACGGCCCGTGCCCTGGGTGCGCTGATCACGCTGAGTTGATCGAGCACCTTCTTGGCGCGCAGCTCCTGGTACACGCCGATCACGCTGTTGGCCACGATGACGCCGCCGAACAGCGCGTCCTTCGGCGAGCCCGCGGCGATGACCAGGGCGGCAAGGACGCCCACGACCAGGTTGATCGGGGTCAGCACGTTGCCGCGCACGATCTGCCCGACCGTTCGGGTGGGCGCCGTGGGTACCGCGTTGGTGAGCCCCCGGGTGACCCGGTCGGCCACCTCGGCGGCGGTGAGGCCGATCTGTGGATCGGTGTGCGGTTCGGTGTGCGGTCCGGTCGTTGGTCCGGTCGTTGGTCCGGTCGTTGGTTCGGTGTGCGGTCCGGTCGTTGGACCCGTGTGCGGTTCGGTCGTTGGACCCGCCAGATGATCGGCCGCGCTCGCACTGCTCTTCGGCTCCGTCACCCGCCCGACGTTACCCCCTGCCGATCAGGTCCCGGTGACCGCCCACCCCGATCTGTCAGTCGATTCGGGCCCTGCAGGGCTCACATCTGCTGACAGATCCAAGATTCGTGCGCCGGGCGGGGTCGGTCGGTCTGGGCCAATCGGACGATTTCGCCGAGCAGCCCAATGTGCCCCAACTGTGGTGGTCGTATCATGCGTGCTGATGTCGAGATCGAAACGACTGCTCCCCGGTGGACAACTCGTCGCCGAAGGCCGCGCCGCGGCGCCAGCACCCGCGCCGCCCACTGCGTTCCTGCGGGCCCACGGTGCTCGATCAGAGGTGGAGTACAAGCGCCGCCAGCGTGATAGCGGCGTGGTCATGTACCACATGCATGTCGGGCTTTCTACGTGGGCGGCAACCGAGGCGGCCGTGGCCGAGGTGTACACCGCACTCGCCGCCGAGGGCCACATGGTCGATCGGTTCGGTCTGGCCCTCGACCGGGCGATGGGTGTGCCCGAGGATGAACGCCACCTGACTGTGAAGGAGACGGGTCCGCGCATCGGACCCGACGAATGGGCCCGGCTGGGCGAGGCAGCCCCGGTGCAGCCCCATCTGGGCGACTACATGATCGGCTTCCCTGCCGGGTTCCAGAACACGGTGCGCGCACTGGCCGCTGGCGTCAGCACGATCGGCAATGTCGGGCAGTACACCGCCTACGACCTGCTTGGTGGTTCCGACGAGATCTTCGTCACCGAGGAAACGGTGCGCGCCCTCGCAGCGATTGCTGCACTGCGCGACCACGGGGCGATGGCGCATTCCAACCTTGAAGATGGCTCTGGCACGCAGGCCACGCATTTCGGGTCCTACGTGGGGTGGGCGGCGTTGGAGCTCTACGTGGTCGAGGAACTCATCGGGGGCCGGCTCGCGCACTGCTTCGGCAACACGATCCAGAATCCAGAACACCGCGCCGTCGTGCACTTCGCGCTCGACGACCTCCGCGGGCGCGACTCCATCGGGTCGATGATCTACGGCAACACCGTCGACCACCGAGCCGGCGAACGGGCACGCAACACCGCCGCAGTCACGGCGCAGCTGATGTGCGACATCGCGCTGCAACTTCGTCGACCCACCGGCCACGCCGTGAACCCGGTGCCGCTCAGCGAGGCCGAACGCATCCCGAGTCCGTCGGAAATCGTGGAGGTCCATCTGTTGGCCCGCGAGATCGAGCGTGAGGTTCGCAAGGCGCCGAACCTGTACGACTGGGAACGACTCGAACGGCTCGGCGCAATGACGGCTGAGTACGCGATCGAGTTCCGCAACCGGGCACTCGCCGAACTGGCCGACGACGGTGTCGACGTGCGCGACCCGGCGCAGGTGCTGCTCGCCCTCCGACGCACCACGATGGCAGAACTGGAGCAGCGCGTCGACCTGCACGCGCCGGCCGAGGTTGCCCAACTCGAACCGTGGAAGGCCTCGCACGTGCGCCGGCTGGTCGATCAGCTGCGCGAGGACGCACCACGGCTGGATGGAATGCGGGTCGTGCTCGCCGTGCTCGAAGTCCACGACCTCGTCCGCGACGCACTCGCCCGTGTCCTGCCGACCGCCGGCGCCGAGGTGATCCTGCTCGGCTCCAATACCCCGATCGATGGAGTCATTCGCGCCGCTGCTGAAGAGGACGCCGAGGCCATCGTGATCGGCGTCTACAACGGCAACGCACTTGCTGTCGGCGAGCGGCTTGTTGCGGCCGCCCGCACCGACGGGTGGGAGGGTCGTATCTACATGGGCGGCATTCTGAACCAGGATGCCGGCGATGCCCTCCCCATCGATGCCCGCCCCGGTCTGGCGGCACTGGGCGTGCACTGCGTGGACAGGGTCGAGGACCTCATCGCCCTGCTCGCCAAATCACGAACCATGTGATAGTGACTGGGCATGAGCAGTTTGTTTGGAGACGAGCACCGTTCGCTGCAGGACCAGTTCGACAGCCGCCAGTTGGCCGACGTGCTCGAAGCGGTCATTGTCCAGCCCGAGATCGACGATGAGGCCAAGGCGTTCATCGAGTCACGATCGTTCTTCTTCCTGAGCACGGTGAACGCGCAGGGACACCCAACGGTGTCGCACAAGGGCGGTGCCGTCGGGTTCGTGCGGGTCATCGATCGCTCCACCATCGCGTTCCCCAGCTACGACGGCAACGGCATGTTCCTGTCGATGGGCAACATCGCCGGCGATGGCCGCATCGCTTTGCTGTTCATGGACTTCGACCCGCCACATCGTCTCCGGGCACATGCCAACGCTGTGGTGAGCAGCAACGATCCGCTCATGAGCGACTACCCGGGCGCCGACCTGATCGTGCGCGCCACGGTGACGAACGTGTTCGTCAACTGTCCCCGCTACATCACGCCCCGGTCGCCGACCGCGGAGCCGAAGTACGTGCCCGACGCCAACGGTCAGGCACCCCTGCCCGGCTGGAAGAAGATCGACGCGTTGCAGCCGTTCCTGCCGGCCCGCTTCCAGGGAGTGGCCGAGGCCGAAGGCGGCGTGATCACGGGCGACGAATACGGCCGACGCCTGCAACAGGGCAACGCCTGACATGCCCAGACTGCGCCAGGTGTCCCGGGCCGAGACGACCGACGAGCTGGTGCTCTCGATGTACGACCAGCTCTTCGGCGACCGTGACCCCGTGGCCGAGCCGGGCACCGCCGCAGGAACACCGGGCGACTGGTGGACCGTGTTCGCATTGGTCCCCGACGTGTTGCGGCACGCCGTGCGCGGGTTCGCGCTGTACCGCAGCCCCGATCGAGTGCTCGATCCAGTCCTGCGCGAGTTAGGTCAGACCCGAGCCGGTTGGGCCCGCGGCAGCCAGTTCGTGTTCTCGCAACACTGCAAGTCGTGCCGGGCCCTGGGTATGCCCGACGACAAGATCCAGGCGATCGCGTATTGGGCGACCGCTGATTGTTTTACCCCGACCGAGCGGGCCGTGCTGGCCTACACCGACGCGCTGGTGTTGGGCGGTGGTCGGGTGCACGACACTGAGTTCGCCGAGCTGCGCCAGCATCTTTCGGACGAGCAGATCCTGGAGTTCACCTACATCACGCTGATGTACGAGATGCACGCCACGATGGCGCGTGCGTTGCGGTTGGAGTTCGACGATCGCGATGACCCCATCGTCGAGGTCGCTGCTCCCGAGGGCGAGTCCGCCCGCGACATCGGTGCCGATATCGCAGGCGGGGGCGGCTGACCGGTTCGCGTCAGGTCGTCTCGACGAACGACACCGCATCGCCAGTTCGAACGGTGCCGGCTGCCCCGACCGAGGCGTACACCCCGGCGCAGGGATAGCGGCCACCGAGGACTTCGAGCCGATTGTGCCGTGCCAGGGTTCGCAGAACCTCGGGTTCGGCAACAAGGTCTCCCTGGGCAAGCGTGGTCATCACGCAACGCGGGTCGGGCATGGTGATTGTCATGCGTGCGCTGTTGCCGATCGACAGCGTTTGGCCCACCCAAGCGTTCTCGACGAACCCGCTTCCTGCACCTGTGACGATCACGTTCATCCGAAATCGGCTCTCGTCGAAACGAGTTCCGGGCTGCAGGGCTTCGAGCTGTGCGAGGGTCGATGTCGTCATGACCGACAGGGGGAACACGTCGAGGAACGAACCCGATGGGACCGGCGAGGGGATGCCGACCATGGCGAACAACGCAGCGCCCAGGCGCGATTCAGTCACGGTGTCGCGCGGCCCATCGGGGTCGAGGTCACCAAGATCGGGGTGGTACTGATCGATGGTGAAGTCATCCGGAGCGGCCCGTCGTAGGCAGACTTCCCGATCGAACAGTGCTGACAGGGTGGCGTGCACAGTGGTGTCATCGCTGCGAATCGTGGTGCCGTCGGGCAGTGAGATCTGCACCGGCGGCATCGCATCACCAGCACCCGGGGTCCCGACAAAGGTGGCTCGACAGCCCAGCAGCAGACTCCCGATCCGGGGGGTCTTCCCACTCAGCACCTTGCCCGTGTCGGTCTCGACCAGCGCGTACGCCCGATCACCCACAACGCCGCCCTGGTCGAGTTCAACGGTGTCTACCTGCTCGCCCTGCATCGACTTGACCGGGAAACGCGACAGCCGGCCTACTGCTCCAACCCACTCACCCATGATGAGGTTCCCTCTGTTGTTCGTGCGGATCGCCCAGCGCCTGGCCGACCTTAGCCGTCGAACTGAGCCAGCTTGACCAGCTTGACCAGCATGGCGTTGGTGAGCAGGAGCAGCGATGTAGTTATGCTCCGGCGGTGATTGCCCTCGCGTATTCCCATGGCGCATCGACGACGCCGCTGATCGGGGAAACGATTGGCGACAACCTCCGCCGAGTTGCCGCGTCGAATCCCGCTGCCGACTGCGTTGTGTCATGTCACCAGAACATTCGAATGACGTATGGCGACTTCGACCGCGCCGTTGACGATCTCAGCGCCGGGCTTCTCGACAGTGGCCTTGCTGCCGGTGACCGCGTCGGCATCTGGAGCCCGAACCGGGTGGAGTGGACCTTGCTGCAGTACGCCGCGGCCCGCACTGGCGTCATCTTGGTCACTATCAACCCAGCGTATCGAACGAGCGAACTCGAGTACGTCGTGCGCCAGTCAGGCAGTCGGGTCGTTGTCGCCATCTCCGAGTTCAAGGGCAGCGATTATCGGGCGATGCTTGCCGAGGTGCAGGCATCCACTCCAGAGCTTGAGCGCGTTGTCTACTTCGATACTCCGCAGTGGGCCGACCTCGCATCTGCCGGACAGCGCCTTGGTTACGCAGCGGTGCATGAACGCGCCGCCACGCTCGGCAGCGATGACCCGATCAACATCCAGTACACCAGCGGCACCACTGGGTTTCCGAAGGGTGCAACGCTATCGCACCACAACATCCTCAACAACGGCTACTTCGTCGGGCAGCGTTGCGGATACACGGCCGCAGATCGTGTCTGCATACCGGTGCCCTTTTACCACTGCTTCGGCATGGTGATGGGCAACATCGGCAGCACAACGCACGGCGCGTGCATGGTGATTCCGGCCGAGGCCTTTGATCCGATAGCGACACTGCAAGCGGTGCAGGACGAGCGGTGCACCAGCCTCTATGGCGTGCCGACGATGTTTATCGCCGAACTGGCCTCGAGCGACTTCGAGCGCTTTGATCTGTCATCGTTGCGCACCGGCATCATGGCCGGGTCACCGTGTCCGGTCGAGGTGATGAAGCAGGTCCTCGAACGTATGCACATGAAACAGGTCACCATTTGTTACGGCATGACCGAGACATCGCCGGTTTCTACGCAGACCACGGCCGACGACACGATCGATCAACGGGTCGGCACGGTTGGCCCGGTGCATCCCCACGTTGAGGTGAAGATCATCGACCCGAACACCGGGCGCACGGTCGGTCGCAGCGAAGCCGGCGAACTGTGCACGCGCGGGTACTCGGTGATGCTTGGCTATTGGAACGACGAAGCGCGCACTGCTGAGGCGATCGACGCTGCCGGGTGGATGCACACAGGCGACCTGGCCACGATGGACGATGATGGCTACGTCAGCATCGTCGGGCGCTCGAAGGACATGATCATCCGTGGCGGCGAGAACGTGTATCCCCGCGAAATCGAAGAGTTCCTCTACGGCCACCCAGCGGTCGGCGATGTTCAGGTGGTGGGTATCCCCGATGATCGCTACGGCGAGGAGATCGGTGCCTTCATCATGCTGAAGGCTGGCCAGAGTGCCGACGCTGAGGACATCCGCAACTTCTGCCGCGGCCGTATTGCTCACTTCAAGGTGCCGCGTCACGTGTTCTTCGTCGACGAGTTTCCGATGACCGTCACGGGCAAGATCCAGAAGTACAAACTCCGCGAACAGGCGTCGGCTGCGTTGGGAATCGACTGAGTCCACGACGGTCGGCGGCTACTTGAAGCCGGTGAGCCACCTGGCCACCTGATCGAACTCGGCCCTCGTGCGCCCCTTGCGCTCGACCTTGGCCACGTCGTTGGGATACGCCGCGGCGACGCTCGTTGTGAAAACCCTATGCATCGCCGGCGAGTCTCGGTTGCCCGCTGGCGCCGTGCCCGGCCTCGGTGAATGCTTCGTTGGATCCCATGAACCTGAGAGAGAATGGCGGAATGCATCCTGAGGATTTCCAGCCTGATGAGCAACTCCTGTTGCACGCAGTTGCGCTCTTGTCGGGGTCTGAGATGGCCGAGCCCGCACAACGGCTGCCGCCAAGCCTTCCTGAAGTCGGCATTGGTGCCGACGCTGCACTCTCGGCGATGTTCGACGACGTGCTCGGTCAGAGCCGAGACCTCGGAGCGCCAGGGTTCTTCGCGCACATGGATCCGCCCACACCATCGATCACGTGGGCGATGCATCTGTGGACCGCCAGCCGGAATCAGAACCTATTGCATCCCGACACCGCCCCACGCGCTCGAGAACTGGAGAGGCTCGCGGTCGATTGGATCGCTCCATGGTTCGCCATGTCAGGTGGGCACATGACGCCGGGCTCCACGGTTGCCAACCTGACAGCGCTCTGGGCGGCGCGCGAGAGTGGGTGCCGCGTCGTCGTGTCGGGAACGGGCGCTCACCTCAGCGTTCGTAAGGCTGCGCACCTGCTGGGCATGGAACACCGAGTCATTGATGATTGGTCCGTGGCGGACGATCTCACGCACGCTGTTGCCGTCATCACGGCGGGCACAACGAGTTCCGGTGAAATCGAATCGCTCGATGCGGCCAGCG
>CAFBLP010000069.1_pt1 | contig 17489 bp, 15 predicted proteins | sample 7268181 | NCBI WGS metagenome assembly CAFBLP01 (sample SAMEA6814034, study PRJEB35770) | freshwater metagenome | biome: Freshwater; feature: Freshwater reservoir; material: water | place: Czech Republic | collected 2017-05-23 | depth 30m m | reverse complement strand
CAAGCAGTTACCGATGGGCGCTGGCTCGGTTGTGGTGGCAGCGGCGGTCGAACTGCTCGACGCAGCAGTGGTGACGGTGGTGGGGCTGACGGTCTGGCCACTCGCCGGTGTCGAGGCCACCGTCGAAGGGGCGCTGGCGCCATGGGCACACGCCGCGAGCACAACGGCGGCCGCCAGCGCCGCTGTCGCTCGACGTGTGGGCATCGGGTGCATCAGGTGCATCGGGGTCACCGGGCCGGCATCGACTACGCGAACTCGGGCAGCACCGCTTCGGCCACCAGCCGGATCGATGACCATGCGTGGTCGATGGGCATTCCGCCACACATCGGATGCAGGGTCAGCGCGTCGAAGGGGCCCATCCCCCTGCAGCGCTCGACGCACTGCTCGGGCGTGAGGATTTGATACGTGCCCTCGGCGCGCAGCTCGTCGACCGTGGTCGCAGTGCTGTGCACGGCCGAGTGGATGTCGGGTGTCTGCCATCCGGCGTACACCATCGCCTCGTGCAGGAAGTGGTGGCCGATCTCGGCCCACGCCCGATCGGGGTCCTCGGCCACATGCACCATCGCTGTCGATGCCGACGGCGCCATGAAGAACCCACCGGTGCCATTCGCTGTGCACTGCTCGTTGTAGTACTCGGCCAGGCCAGGCACCTGTGCGGCGGCGAAGAAGGGCAGACCGAACCGGGCAGCGCGACGCGCCGCGATCTTGCTGGTGCCACCGAGCATCAGAATGGGGTGCGGCCTGCTCATCGGAGCGGGGGTCACGCACACCGTGGTGCCGCGGTACTCGAAGGGCTCACCGGTCCATGCCTGACGCATGACGGTGATGGCTTCGTCCATCAGCGCGCCGCGGGCTGCCCAGTCCTTGCCATGGGCGGCATATTCCTCGGGCCGGTAGCCGATACCGGCGATCACCACCAGACGACCACCGCTGGCCAGGTCGAGCACCGCAATGTCCTCGGCGATGCGCAACGGGTCGTGTAGGGGCACCAACAGCGCCGACAACGTGACCTGCAGCCTCGACGAAGCGCCGAAGATCAGCCCGGCGAGCACGAGCGGCGATGAGCTCCAACCGTTGAACGCGCCGTGGTGCTCTTCGAGCGTGACACCGCCGAAGCCGTTCGCATCGGCATACCGGACCATGTCGAGCATCGCCTGATGGCGGCGGGCGTTCTCGGCCCGATCCGGCTCGGGCATCACCATGTTGAACCGCATCAGCGCACGCATGGCTCTGTTCTAGCCGGTTCGGGTGAGCTCGCCGAGGGTTCACCGTGCGAACATGGTGGGGTGACAAGAGATCTGAAACTCGGTTGGCATGTCGGCTATTGGGGCCGGAGCATGCCGGCCAACGTGCCCGAAACGCTCACCACCATCGAGGCGCTCGGCTTCGACAGCGTGTGGACCGCCGAGTCATGGGGCTCCGATGCCATCTCACCGCTCGCTTGGTGGGGGGCCGCTACCACCAAGCTGCGCCTCGGCACCAACCTCATCCAACTGTCGGCGCGTACTCCCACCGCCACGGCCATGGCTGCGATCACGATGGACCATCTGTCGAACGGTCGGTTCTGCCTCGGCCTCGGGGTCAGCGGCCCGCAGGTGGTCGAGGGCTGGTACGGCCAACGCTTCACGCGACCGCTCGCCCGCACCCGCGAATACGTGGGCATCATCCGCAAGATCCTGGCCCGCGAGGAGCGCCTCACCAACGCCGGGCCCGAGTACCCCATCCCCGCCACCGACGGCCTCGGTCTGGGCAAGGCGCTGAACGTGATGACGCATCCGCTCCGCGCCAACCTGCCCATCTTCCTCGGTGCCGAGGGCCCGAAGAACGTGGCCTTGGCCGCCGAGATCGCCGACGGTTGGTTCCCCATCTTCTACGCCCCCAAGCACGAGGAGCTGTACGGACCCAGCCTGCGCGAGGGCTTTGCCCGCCCCACGGCGCGACGCACCCCTGACGATTTCGAGATCCTCGCCACCGTCACCGTCGCCCTCGACGACGATCTGGAGCGGGCCTACGACAAGCTGCGCCCGACGCTCGCCCTGTACGTGGGCGGCATGGGCGCCCAGGAGATGAACTTCCACGCCGACGTGTTCCGCCGCCTCGGCCACGAGGAAGCCGTTGACAAGATCCAGAACCTGTTCCTGAGCGGCCACCAGGCCGAGGCCATCGCTGCGGTGCCGCGGGCGATGATCGATGAGATCTGTCTGGTCGGGCCACGCGAGAAGATCCGCGACGACATCGAGGCATGGCGCGAGAGCCGCGTCACCACCATGCTCATCGGTGGTTCGCTCGACACGCTGCGCACCATGGCCGAACTCGTCAACGGCTAGACGTACACGACCCAGCGACCACGTCAGACGGTGGGAACCGTGCCGAGGCGACGATCGGAGGCGATCTCATCGGCCATGCGCGCCAGCAGTTCGCCGCGCAGCGCGCGCACGGTGCCGGCGTAGGCCCGAGCACTGAGGGCTGCGAGCTCGGTCGCCCTCAAGATTGCCGTGTCCAGCACGTTGTCAACCGCGACCACCTCATCGAGGAAACCGACATCGACCGCACCCGCTCCATCGGTGACACGTGCCGTTGCGACAGCCAGCTGCAGATGGCGCCGACTCAGCCGCTCGACAGCGATGGACAACGCCCATGTTGGCAACACCATGCCGATGGCAACCTCGTTGAGGCCGATCTTGCAATCGACGTCGGCACCGACACGCACGTCACAACCGAGCAGCACCAGTGCGCCCGCCGCCAGAGCGTGACCCGTACACGCGGCAACGATCGGCACTGGGGACCCGTAGAGCCGGCTGACCAGGTCGCCGCCGTCGGAGACCAACGACGACATCGCGGCCAGATCGCCGCTACGCATGATCGACAGATCGAACCCGGCGCAGAACTTGCCCTCACGACCGTGCAGCACGAGTGCGCCGATGGTGTCATCGGACTCAGCCGTATCGAGTGCGGCGCCGATGGCAGCGATGATCGAGGGCGAGAGCGCATTGGCCTTGCCGTCATCGAGGTGCACGATGAGCACCGAGTCGCGGCGCTCGACGGAGACATGTTCTGAGGTCATCCCAGCGACGTTAGGCGTGATCGTGTCCGCTGAACGAACGAACGACGAATTCGGACGGCCGACACCGCGCCAGTAGAACGAGACGACGACACGGCTGGAAGACCCCACCAAAACGTGCAGCACGTATCTGACGGACCGTCAGAAACCTGCTAGAACGATCTCATGTCCGGGGGCACCACTGAGTACACCATTGCTGACGACGGCTCGTTCACCGCGCCGCTCGAGCTGTTCTATCCCTACAAACGCACCGTGGGGCCGCTGTTGAGCCGCTTCCTCACGGGCCTGCGCGAGCACCGCATCGAGGGCACGCTCGGCAGCGACGGTCGCGTCCACGTACCGCCTGCCGAGTTCGATCCCATGACCGGCGAACCCCTCAGTGAATGGGCCGAGGTCTCGTCCACCGGCACCATCGTCACCTGGTCGTGGCAGCCTTCGCCGGTCGAGGGCAACACGCTGCAGCACCCGTTCGCTTGGGCGCTGATCGCCCTCGATGGGGCCAACACCAACCTGCTGCACGCGGTCGATGCGGGCAGCGCCGACGCCATCCGTACCGGCATGCGGGTGCAGGCCCGTTGGGCCACCGAGCCCGTTGGCAGCATCACCGACATCGAATGCTTCGAACTCGTGCCGGAGAGCGCAGCATGAGCGACGACGTACTGCGCATCCGCACACCAATCGGCATCAAGTACCAGTACTCAGCGGGCCCACGCGTCAGCAGCCACCTGATCGGCCTCATGGAGGGGCGCTTCGTCGGCAAGCGTTGCCCCAGCTGTCATCTCGTGTACATGCCACCGCGCAACGGCACGTGCGCCAAGTGTGGTTGTCTGCTCGGCGAGGACGTCGAGGTCGGCCAGCGCGGCACCATCACCACCTTCTGCGTGGTCAACGTGCCGTTCCTGGGCCAGACGATCAAGATCCCCTACGTCGCAGCGACCATTCTGCTCGATGGCGCCGACATGGGCATGCAACACCTCATCCAGGAGGTCGAGGCGACCGAGGTTCGAATGGGCATGCGGGTGGAACCCGTGTGGAGGCCACGCGAGGAATGGCAGCCATCCATGGAGAACGTGTTGTACTTCCGTCCCACCGGCGAACCAGACGCCCCGTACGAGTCCTACGCAGGTCAACTATGAACGCGGCTCAGCAACCCAGGCAGCACCACGCCGACACCACCGCAGTCACCTCGGAGAGCACCCATGCGTGACGTCGCCATCATCGCCTCGGCCCAGGCCGTCAACACTGCCACCACCACGGCGACCCCCGTGGAAATGCTCATCCCGGTCGTCAACCAGGTGCTCGCCAACGCAGGCATGGCCCGCAGCGACATCGGGTTCTGGTGCCACGGCAGCTGCGACTACATGACCGGCCAGCCCTTCAGCTTCGTCTCCGCCGTCGATGCCCTCGGCGCCTGGCCACCCATCATCGAGAGCCATGTCGAAGCCGATGGCGCCTTCGCCCTGTACGAGGCATGGATGAAGATCCAGACCGGCGAGGTCGACACCGCCCTGGTGTTCGGCAACGGTCGCAGCAGCAGCGGAGACATCAACCGCATCCTCACGCTGCAGCTCGATCCCTACGTGGTCGGTCCCCTGTGGCCCGATGACCGCTCGATCGCTGCGATGCAGGCCCGCGCCTGCCTTGAAGCCGGTGTGATCACCGAGCGGGCGATGGCCCAGATCGCTGCCCGCAACCACCACAACGCCCTCACCAACCCAGTTGCACTCCGTCGCGGCGAACACAGCGTAGAACAGCTGCTGGCAGCACCGCTGGTGGCCAGCCCACTGCGCGAGCTCGACTGCCCAGCGCACTCCGACGGCGTCACTGCCGTCATCATCGCCGCCGGCGACCGGGCCCGCAGCCTCAGGGCACGCCCGGCATGGATCCGTGGCATCGATCACCGCATCGAGTCACAGAACCTCGGTAACCGGTCGATGACCACCCTGCCCTCAGCGGTGATCGCGGCCCAAAAGGCAGGCGTCGCCAACGACAAGATCGATGTCGCCGAACTGCATGCCCCCTACACCCACCAGGAGCTGTTGCTCACTGCTGCGCTGGGGCTCGGCGAATCCACCTCGATCAACCCCAGCGGCGGCGCACTGTGCGCCAACCCGATGATGTCCGCCGGCCTGGCCCGTTTCGCAGAGGCCGCCGCACGCATCATGGATGGTTCCGCCGACCGCGCCCTCGGGCACGCGTCGTCTGGGCCATGGCTCCAACAGAACCTCGTTTGCGTATTGGAAGGCGAATGATGGCCGAGCGTTGCGCAGTCATCGGCGTTGGCCAGACCCAGCACACATCGTGCCGGGCCGACGTGTCCATTGCCGGGCTGGTCCGAGAGGCCGTCGATCGCGCCCTCGCGTCTGCCCACATGACCATGGCTGACATCGATGCCATCGTCATCGGCAAGGCTCCCGACATGCTCGAGGGCGTGATGATGCCCGAACTGTGGCTCGTCGATGCCCTCGCCGCGGCGGGCAAGCCCGTGTTCCGGGTGCACACCGCTGGCAGCGTTGGTGGTTCCACCGCCATCGTGGCTGCGCAGCACGTGACATCGGGCGTGCACAAGCGCGTGCTCACCGTCGGCTTCGAGAAGCAGAGCGATGGCAACGCCATGTGGGCGTTGTCGGTGCCCATGCCGTTCGGCATGCCCGTACACGCCGGTGCCGGCGGGTACTTCTCACCGATCATCCGCTCGTACATCAAGCGCAGCGGCGCACCCGCACACATCGGCTGCATGGTCGCGGTCAAGGACCGCACCAACGCCTGCAAGAACCCGTACGCCCACCTGCACGAACCCGACTGGACGCTCGAGAAGGCCATGGCCAGCCCCATGCTGTGGGACCCCGTGCGCATGGTCGAGACCTGCCCCAGCAGCGACGGCGCAATGGCGCTGGTGCTCGCCAGCGAAGATGTTGCAGATGCACACGACGGCCCCAAGGCCTGGGTGCATGCAACCGCGATGCGCAGTGAGCCCACCGCCTTCGCCGGCCGCAATCAGGTCAGCCCGAAGGCCAGCGAGGACTGCGCCGCCGACCTGTGGCGCAAGGCCGGCATCACATCGCCCATTGACGAGATCGATGCCGTCGAGATGTACGTCCCGTTCGCGTGGTTCGAACCGATGTGGCTCGAAAGCCTCGGCTTCGCACCCAAGGACCACGGCTGGCGGTTTGTCGAAGATGGCATCACCGAGATGACCGGCCGGCTGCCCGTGAACTGCAGTGGCGGCGTGTTGTCGTCGAACCCGATCGGTGCCAGCGGCATGCTGCGCTTCGGCGAGGCAGCGATGCAGGTCATGGGTATTGCCGGCGAACATCAGGTCGACAGCGTGCGCAAGGCATTCGGCCACGCGTACGGCGGTGGCAGCCAGTTCTTCGCGATGTGGGTGGTCGGCGCGAACAAGCCGTAGCCTCGCAACAATGGTGCCTCCCGCTGCGATCGAGTTCGACGTCATCATCATCGGCACGGGGTCGGGCAACAGCCTGATCACCCCCGAGTACGACCACCTGCGGGTGGCCATCGTCGAAAAAGACATCTTTGGTGGCACCTGCCTGAACCGGGGTTGCATCCCCACCAAGATCCTGGTGTACACCGCCGACGTTGCATCGCACATCGCCAACGCGTCCAGGTTCGGCATTGACGCCACCATCGACAAGATCCGCTGGAAAGACATCCGCAACCGGGTCTTCGACCGCATCGACCCCATTCCCCCCAGCGGCAAGGCGTACCGCGAGTCGCTCGACAATGTGACCGTGTACACCGGCGAAGCGCGCTTTGTCTCGCCGAAGGTGATGGAGGTCAACGGCGAGCGCATCACCGCCGAGCACATCGTCCTGGCCGCAGGGGCGCGACCGACACTGCCCCATCTGGACGGCCTCGACTCGGTCTCGTTCCATACCAGCGACACCATCATGCGTGTCGACGACCTGCCCGAGCACCTCATCATCTTCGGCGGCGGGTACATCGCCACCGAACTGGCCCATGTGTTCGGCAGCCTGGGCAGCCGCATCAGCATCATCACCCGCGGACCGCACCTGCTGTCACGCGAGGACGAATCCGTGAGCGAGCGCTTCACCGAGTTGTACTGCAATCGCTACGAGGTGTACCCCAACTCGCATGTGGAGCGGGCCCGCCAACATGACGGCGAGATCACCGTCAGGTTGAAGTCCAACGGCCACGGGCACGAGCTCGTCGGCGACGCGCTGCTGATTGCCATCGGTCGCACTCCCAATGGCGACACGCTGAACCTCCCCGCCGCCGGCATCGAAGTGGATGCACATGGCTTCATCGTCACCGACGAGTTCTTGCGCACCAACGTGCCCGGCGTCTGGGCGCTCGGTGACGTGACCAACCCGAACCAGCTCAAGCACGTGGCCAACGCCGAGTGCCGGGCCGTGTCGCACAACATCATCCACCCCGGCCACCTGCGCACCGCCGACCTGTGGCCCATTCCGCATGCCGTGTTCGCCGATCCTCAGGTGGCCTCCGTGGGCGAGACCGAGCAGGCCCTGCGCGCCGCAGGTCGGCCGTACATCACGGCCGTGCAGCGCTACGCCGACGTTGCCTACGGCTGGGCAATGGAGGACACCCAGCACTTCTGCAAGCTGATCGCCGATCCCGATACCCGCCAGCTTCTGGGAGCGCACATCATCGGGCCGCAATCCAGCGTGCTCATCCAGCAGCTCATTCAGGGAATGAAGTTCGGTCAGACCGTCGATGAAATGGCGCGCGAGCAGCTGTACATCCACCCCTCGCTCAGCGAGCTCGTCGAGAACGCGCTGCTACAGCTGTAGCAAGAACAGGCGCGTCAGCCCTCGGTGATCTGGCGCTGGAGTTCACGCTTGAGGATCTTGCCCGATGCGTTGCGCGGCAGGGGCTCGTGAAAGAACACCACATGGGTTGGCACCTTGAACGACGCGATGCGTACGCCCACGTGGGCTCGAAGCTCGTCGAGCGAAAGGGTGCATCCCTCTTTCACATACACAGCAGCGCCGACTTCTTCACCGAGTCGTTCGTGCGGCACACCGAACACGGCGGCCTCGTGCACGCTGGGGTGCTCGTAGATGGCGGCCTCGACCTCGGCGCAGTACACGTTCTCGCCGGCGCGCAGGATCATGTCCTTGACCCGGTCCTCCACGTAGATGAAGCCCTCGTCATCGAGATGGCCGAGGTCGCCCGAACGCAACCATCCATCGACGATGGTCTCGGCGGTGGCCTCGGGACGGTTCCAGTAACCACGGATGAGGTTGGGGCCCTTGAACCAGATCTCGCCGCGCTCCCCCACGGGCAGCGGTGTGCCCAGCGCATCGCGGATGCCGATCTCCATGATCGGCACCACCCGCCCCGAACTGGTGGGCTTGTCGAGGTAATCCTGACCGCGGTTACCGGGTCCGTAGGCGTTGGTCTCGGTCATGCCGTAGCCGATGGTCGGCTTGCCCTTGGCGAAGCTGGTGGACACCTTCTCGACCAGGGCGGGCGGGGCAGGGGCTCCGCCGCCGCCGATGTCGCGCAGGGTCGACGTATCGAACTCGGAGAACCGGGGCGAGTGCACGAGGTCCCAACTCTGCGTGGGCACACCGACGAAGTTGGTGACCTGCTCACGCTCGATGAGCTCGAGCGCCTTGTCGACATCCCACTTGTACATGATGACCAGCTTCACGCCGCCCGCGAAGCAGCCGAGCATGACCGGCACGCAGCCGGTCACATGGAACAGCGGCACGATCAGGATGAACGCCGGCGGATTGGTGGACGGCTCGGACGGTTGGCGCACGCGCTCGGCCGCGGCCCGGCACGAGAACGCCATCATCGCCTGGATGACGGCACCATGGGTCGACACGGCCCCCTTGGGGCGACCAGTGGTGCCCGAGGTGTACAGGATGGTGGCATCGTCGTCGGGGCCGACATCGACCAACGGCATCGGGGTGCCGGGCAGCACCACATCGCTCCAGGCATCCACGCCTGCGGGCACTGTCTCGAGACGCACACCGAGGATCTGGGTACCGAGGCGTGCGCATGCGGCGAGCGAGCGATCGATGCGCACGTCATCGGCGATGAGCACCCTGGCCCCGCTGTCCTCGAGCGCAAAATCCATCTCGTCCTCGGTCCACCACGAGTTCATCGATACCGAGACAGCACCGACCGAGGTGATCGCGGCGAATGAGATGACCCACTCGGGGAAGTTGCGCATGGCCACAGCCACGCGATCGCCCTTGCGAATGCCGTACCGCTCGACCAGCGCGGCGCCCAACGCTGCCACCGTGTTGCGGACCTCGCCGAAGGTGAGGCGCTCGTCCTCGTAGACCAGGAACACCGACTCGGCTGGAGCCAGCTCGTAGAAGAGCCCGAGGTTGCGCGGAGCGTTGACGAAGACCCGCTGCGCAGCACCGTTGACGATGGCGTCCCCAACCTCGAACTGCCCGCCAGCGGCAGTGACCTGCGCCATTGCCTCATCAAATGTGATCCCCATGGCCCACACTCTTGCATCCGGGGCGTGCCCCCAGCTGTACCGTATGAGGAGATTCTCAAGCGGGGGTGCAGACACAGCCCATGGTTCATCGCGAAACTCCACTGGAGAGACTGGGCAAGGTGCCGTTATTGCGGGTGTGCTCGAAGAGGGAACTCGAGACGATCGCACGGCTCACCACCACGCACTTCGCCGAGGCGGGTGCCACGCTGCTCGTCGAAGGCACCTTCGCCCGAGAGATGATGATCGTGGTCGAGGGCACCGCATCGGTACACCGTCACGGCGTGAAGGTTGCCGAGATCGGTCCCGGGGACGTCATCGGCGAACTGGGACTCCTCACCGGGCATCCGCGCAACGCCTCCGTGGTTGCCGACACCAAGATGGAGTTGCTGGTCCTCGGCTCGGCGGAGTTCTCCACGTTGCTCGACGACGTCCCCTCGGTCACGCGCAAGGTGCTCAACACGCTCGCGATGCGTCTGGCCGAAGCCGAACAACCGACCGCCTGAGCTGATCTGTCGATCCCGCCGGGCACGAGTGCGGCCCGGTTCCTGACGTATCGTCGGCACTCGTGACCGACTTCGCGACCCTGCTGTCCCCTGCCACCATCGGCGCGCTCACGTTACCCAATCGCGTGATCCTGCCAGCGATGGACATGAACCACTGCGACGAGGGCGTGATCACCGCTGCCGAGGTCGAACACTATGCCGCCAGGGCCGCTGGCGGGTGCGCGATGGTCATCACCGGGGCCTCGGCCGTGTCGTGGCCGCTGGGCGCAACCACACGCAAGCAACCCGGCCTCAGCGACGACCGCTTCCTTCCCGGCCTGCGCGCGCTCGCCGATGGCGTGCACGCCGGTGGAGGTTTGCTGTGCGTGCAGTTGGTCCATCATGGCAAGGTCGCCAGCGTCGACTCCGCCGACGGCCGGCCACAGTTGGTCCCCAACCCGCCGCCCGGCCACATGGACCTCAGCTCGCTCGTGGACAACCCCATCGAGGAGCTGATGGGGCTCGCCTCGGCCTCGCAGGGCAAGCCGGCCACGTATCGCTCGGCCACCGCCGACGACCTGCTGTGGGTCACCTCGCAGTTCGCCGACGCCGCAGCGCGGGTGCAGGCGGCCGGGGGCGACGCCGTCGAGATCCACGGCGCACACGGCTATCTCATCTCCACGTTCCTCTCCGCTGCATACAACCTGCGCACCGACGGGTACGGCGGATCCCTCGAGAACCGGTCGCGCCTGCTCGTAGAGGTCATCCGCGCCGTCCGCGACCGCGTCGGTGTGGGCTTTCCGATCCTCGTTCGCCTGAACGGCTGCGAGTACGGAATCGACGGTGGCATCACCCCCGACGAGACCGCTGCAACAGCGCAGCTCGCCGAGGCCGCCGGCGCCGATGCCATTCATGTGTCGGCCAACGCCGTCAACCCATTCCGCGACTTTACGCTCGGCCCTCTGCCCGCCGAGGTGGGCCAGTACCGGGCAATGACCGCAACGGTGAAGCGAGCCGTCGGCATCCCGGTGATCGCCGTTGGTCGCCTGCTGCCCGAGGTGGCCGAAGAAATGCTTGTCGCTGGCGAATGCGATTTCGTCTCGATGGGCCGTCAACAACTCGCCGATGCCGAGCTGGTGCACAAGCTCGCCACCGGCCAGCGTGGCTCTATCCGGCCATGCATCAATTGCTACGTCTGCGTCGAGCAGAACTTCTTCGAGGCTGCACCGCGCTGCGCCGTGAACCCGTCCCTCGGCAACGAATCCGCCACCGCCGCACAGATCAGGCCCGCCACCACTCGGCAGCATGTCGTGGTCGTGGGCGGCGGCCCGGGAGGAATGGAGACGGCTCGCATCGCCGCGCAGCGCGGCCATCGGGTGACCCTGCTCGACCGCAGCGACCGACTCGGTGGCACCATGTGGTTCAGCCAACTCACCACACCCGCCAACGAACAGCTGGTGGAATGGCTCACCCACGAGGTCGCCCGCAACGGTGTCGACGTGCGCCTCGGCACATCCGCCACGGTGCAGTCCATCTCGGCGCTGCAGCCCGATGTCGTGGTGGTGGCCACGGGGGCGAAGCGGGGGCGCCTGACGGTGCCGGGCGGCGATCTTGGCCACGTGCGTTCAGGCGACGAGATGCGCGCCCTGATCACGGGCGACAGTTCGGGCGGCGAGGCCACCGGCAAGCGCTCGCTGCTGGACCGTGCCGCGCTGGCGGTGGGACGAACGCTGCGCATCACCAAGAGTCCTGAAACGATGCGGTCGCTGTCGCGTCGGTGGATGCCCATCGGCAAGCACGTGGTCATCGTGGGCGGGGGCCTGGTGGGCCTGGAGTTGGCAGAGTTCCTCGCTGAACGCGAGCGCACGGTCACCGTGCTCGAACCGGGCCCGCACATGGGCCTGCCCATGGCCATGCCCCGGCGTTGGGCTGCCGTGGCCAGGGCGTCTGGCCACGGAGTCACGCTGGTACGCACTGCACACGTCAGCGAGATCACGGTGGCTGCGGTGCGCTACACCGTTTCTGGCGCAGAACCCGGCGAGTCGACTGCGGTCGAGGCCGACGATGTCATCATCGCCAGCGAGGTGCACAGCGACACCACCCTCGCCGATCAACTCCGCGCCGCTGGCCTCACAGTGCACGTGGTGGGCGATGCCGGCACCGTCGGATACATCGAGGGCGCCATGTACACCGCCCATGCGGTTGCGACGGCGCTCTAATCCTAGATCCACCGATGGTCAGGGTGTGAGGTGATGCGCGTATCCGCGTGAAAGGTCTCCTGGGCTGGGACGATGTTGGTCTTCTACATCAACGTCAGCCCAACCGCAGGAGACACTTTCAGTGACACGAGTATCGCATGCCATCGACCGCGTCGAAGTGTCTTTCGATGATCCGAATCTGGTCGCGAACGCCGGTTTGTTGTTGACCGCGACGCTGGTCGAACGGCTCGACTTGGAGGCGATGATCGACTCGATGGTGAAGCTCGGTGATCGTGTCGGTGGCGCTCGTCCGGGGCGCAAGGTGTTGACGTTGGCGCACGCGATGATCGCAGGCGGCACGCACATCGATCACGCCGACATGTTGCGCGCCGGGTCCACCGCAGCAGTGCTCGGGCATCGGGTGATGGCCCCGTCGACGCTCGGGACGTTCCTCAGGTCGTTCACGTTCGGGCATGTCCGCCAGCTCGAGGCGGTCAACGGTCGAGCGCTCGGACGTGCGTGGACGGTGGGTGTTGGACCGTCCAAGTCGTTGGTGATCGATATCGACTCGACGATCTGCGAAGTGATCGGCAAACACAAGCAGGGTGCCGGCTACGGTTACACGCACAAGCTCGGCTATCACCCGCTCCTCGCGACCCGCGCGGACACCGGCGAGGTGCTGCACGCGCGGATGCGCAAAGGATCGGCGAACACTCAACGCGGGGCGCGCCGGTTCATCGATGAGGTTGTCGCGCGTGTCCGCCGCGCTGGAGCGACGGACGTGTTGACGATCCGGTTCGATTCCGGGTTCTGGGCCAACGACACGATCGCCGTCTTGAACCGGCTCGACGTGCGTTACACGATGGCTGTCCGCTGCTCCAGCAAAGGCATCAACGACGCCATCGCAGCGATCCCGGACGATGCGTGGACCGCAATCGCCTACACCGACGACGGCGAAGCCGAAGTTGCCGAATGCGCGTACACGACCGGTGTCGGCAACAAGGCTGTGACGCGTCGCCTGATCGTGCGTCGAACCCGTCTCACGGACAAGCAACAGTTGAAGTTGTGGCCCGACTGGCGCCACTTCGGGTTCCTCACCGATCTCGACGGGACCGCTGTCGAGGTCGACAAGTTCCACCGTCAACATGCCGTGGTCGAGCTCGCGATCCGCGATCTCAAAGAAGGCGCCGGGCTCGAGCACGTCCCATCCGGGAACTTCCACGCCAACTCGGCATGGCTGCAATGCGCCGTCCTCGCCCACAACATGATCCGCTGGACCGCAATCGCTGGCAAGGTCCGCGTCGACAACCAACTCGTCGTCGCCCGAACATTGCGCACCCGACTCCTCGCGATCCCGGGCCGACTCGTCAACCGCTCCGGGCGACCGACCCTGCGGATGCCGACCAACTGGCCATGGTCGACACCGTTCACCACAGCACTCGCCGCACTGCGCGCACTCGAGCCCGCCACCGGCTGAACGCCGTCCGCGGACCGGCGCGCCGCACACCCAATCACCGAGCGCTGACAACCAGCAAACAACATGACCATCAACTTCAACGCGCCTCAGAACACGTCAACCGCCACCCCAGGCCACCCTCGTCAACCTCAAGCGCGAAGCGACCCGCTCAAAGAGCCGGTCGGTGGATCGAGGCTAATCTCCTCATGATGTTGCTTGACCAGAGTCCCTCCGAACGCGAGCGATTCTCGTTGGCCGTCAGGAAGTGGGACGTCATCGACCTCCTGAGGCGCGAAGCGTCCGCTCAGGTCTTTGCGCAGATCCTGACCCCCTCGACCGGCTCCGACATGCCCGGGCGCCCGGAGATCATGCGCTTCGCTGCCGCAACCACCCTGACCTACGCGTCCGAACTGCAGCGGGCCGAGATGGAGGGCGTCGACAGCCTTCCCACGCTGGACGAGCTCGAGCACCTACTGCGAATGCACCCGACGCGGGCAGACATCGTGTTCGTCGATTCGTGGCATTCCTACGACGACACGGTCCGCACTCTCAGGCTTGCGCTGACCATGATTGCTCACGGTGGCTTCGTGGTGATCCACGACTGCGATCCACCCGACCGCGACGCCTCGCCGCCTACGCCCGAGGACTGCTCCTCGCTCTGGTGTGGTGCCACGTGGCGGGGCTTTGTCGATGTCACCTCCAGCCTCCCGACTGATGCAACGTGGTGGGTCGTGGAATTCGACCTCGGGATTGGCGTCATCGAACTCCCTCCGCCTCGCGATGTGCCTCGCCCGCACAATTTGGCGCTCCGGCTACGCAGATCACTTGCGTCCCGGCAGCCGATCGGCGGAGGCGCACCCGACAAGGTCCCAGAAGGCGACGACGAATCGTGGGCATGGTTCCTCGAGCATCGGGTGGACGCACTACGGCCAGTTTCTATCGAAGCCTTCCGGCAACGCGTCGCCCGACTCTCCACCATCACTCCCTGAGACCACGCGCCCGCTTCGGCGCAGGGTAGCGAGGTGACTCACGCTGCTCTGCCACCAACCTCTAGACTGGGTCAGCCCTCACCAGTCGAAGGAATCATGGGTTCACGAATCGCAATCATCGGTACTGGATATGTCGGCCTCACCACCGGTGCGTGCTTCGCCCACCTCGGTCACGACGTCGTGTGCGCCGACCTCGACCCCGGCCGCATCGAGCGGCTGTCGCAGGGCCATCTACCCATCTACGAGCCCGGTCTGCAGGACATCGTCGAGGCCGGCATCGCCAGTGGGCGGCTCCGCTTCGTCGTGGGAGCTGCCGAGGCCGCCAAGGATTGCGAGTTCGCCTACCTGTGCGTGCAGACACCGCAGGGCGACGACGGTTCGGCCGACCTCACGTATCTGCAGGCAGCCGCTGCCGACATCGCCAAGGTGCTGCCGGCGCATGCGGTGGTCGTGAACAAGTCCACTGTGCCGGTGGGTTCCACCAAGGTCGTCGAGCGCGTGCTCGGCCGCCACGACGTGTCGGTCGTCTCGAACCCCGAGTTCCTGCGCGAGGGTTCGGCGGTCAGCGACTTCCTGAAGCCCGACCGCGTGGTCATCGGCAGCGACGATCCCAGTGCTGCCACGCGGGTGGCCAGCCTGTACAGCGACACCTCTGCGCATCTGCTGGTCACCGATCCAGCATCGGCCGAGACCATCAAGTATGCAGCCAACGCCTTCCTGGCCACCAAGATCTCCTTCGTCAATGCGGTCGCAGCGGTGTGCGAAGCCGTGGGCGCCGACGTCAACGATGTCGTGCTCGGCATCGGCTACGACAAGCGCATCGGCCACGAGTTCCTGCGGCCCGGCCCGGGTTGGGGCGGCAGCTGCTTCCCCAAGGACACCCGCGCAATGGTGAAGATCGCCGAGAACGCCGGCTACGACTTCAACCTGCTCAAGGGCGTGGTCGTGGTCAACGACGAACAGCGCGAGCGCATGGTCACCAAGGTCCGTAACGCCGTCGGCGGCAACCTGGCCGGCGCCGTGGTGGCCGCTTGGGGCCTCACCTTCAAGGCCAACACCGATGACCTGCGTGAATCGCCGGCCATCGCCATCATCGATGTGCTCCAGTCGCTCGGAGCCATCGTGAAGGCCTACGACCCGCAGGTCAGTCAGCACCCCAGCATCAACGTGGGCAGCGACCCGTACGAGGTGTGCGACGGCGCAGACACGCTGCTGGTGCTCACCGAGTGGGACGAGTTCCGCTGGCTCGACCTCGACGAGGTGAAGCGGCGCCTGCGCCAGCCCAACATCGTTGATACCCGCAACCTGCTCGATCGCTCTGCCGCACTACGGTCCGGCTTCAGCTATCAGGGCGTGGGGCGCTGACCCATGCGAGTACTCATTGCCGGCGGAGCCGGGTTCATCGGTTCACACCTGGCCGACGCGCTACTGGCGCGTGGCGACGAGGTCATCGCCGTCGACAACTTCCTCAGCGGGCGGCCCGAGAACATCGCCCACCTGATGAACCACGAACGGTTCCTGTTCCTCGAGCAGGACGTCACCGAGACGTTGTTCATCGACGGTCAGCTCGACGCGGTGATGGACCTGGCCAGCCCCGCCTCACCGACAGACTTCGCCACCATCCCCCTCGAGATCCTCGCCGTCGGCAGCACCGGCACACGCAACCTGCTGGACCTCGCCGTCATCAAGCAGGCCCGCTTCTTCTTGGCGAGCACCAGCGAGATCTACGGCGACCCCCTGGTACACCCGCAGCCCGAGACGTACTGGGGCAACGTCAGCTCCATCGGACCACGGAGCTGCTACGACGAGGCCAAGCGATTCTCCGAGGCCATCACCATGGCGTATCACCGGGTGCACGATGTCGAAGTTCGCATCGTGCGCATCTTCAACACCTATGGCCCCCGGATGCGGCCCAACGACGGCCGAGTGGTCGGCAACTTCATCTGTCAGGCGCTGCGCAACGAGCCCATCACGCTGTTCGGCGACGGTCACCAGACACGCAGCTTCTGCTACGTCTCTGACGAAGTGCGCGGTCTCATCTCGGTACTGGACGGCCCGCTGACCGGTCCCATCAACGTCGGCAACCCCATCGAGTTCACCATCCGCCAGTTGGCCGAATGCATCGTCCAGCTCACCAGCTCCGCCAGCGAGATCATTGCAGTGCCGCTCCCTGCCGAGCGCGAGGGTGATCCCATGCAGCGTTGCCCGGACATCTCACTCATCACGTCATCACTCGGTTGGTCTCCGACGGTCTCGCTGTGCGATGGCCTGATCCCCATGATCGAAGCCATCCGCCTCGAGCTTGCGCTCTAGGCCCCCACAGGGACAGGTGGAGACGCTCTCATGACCGTGCTCGTCACCGGCGGAGCCGGTTACATCGGCTCGCACACAGTGCGTCAACTCCGCACTCTCGGGCGCCCGGTGGTGGTGCTCGATTCGCTCGACACCGGCCATGCCCAAGCAGTGCTGGGCACACCGTTGGTCGTGGGCGACATCGCCGACAGCAACCTCGTCCGACAGGTGTGCGGCGATCACAAGGTCAGCTCGGTCATCCACTTCGCTGCGCACAAGAACGTCGGCGAATCCATGCGCAACCCAGCCAAGTACTGGCGCAACAACGTGGAAGGCTCAGCGCGGCTCATCGATGCAGTGTTGGGGGCTGGCGTCTCGCAGTTCGTGTTCTCCTCGTCGTGCTCGGTGTACGGCACGCCGGCCACCGTACCGGTGAACGAGTCAGCACCCATCGGCCCCGAAAGCGTGTACGCCGAGACCAAGGCGATGACCGAACGCGTGCTGCACTGGTACGGCGTCACCTCGAGCATGCGTTCGGTGAGCCT
>CAFBLP010000068.1_pt1 | contig 17665 bp, 19 predicted proteins | sample 7268181 | NCBI WGS metagenome assembly CAFBLP01 (sample SAMEA6814034, study PRJEB35770) | freshwater metagenome | biome: Freshwater; feature: Freshwater reservoir; material: water | place: Czech Republic | collected 2017-05-23 | depth 30m m | reverse complement strand
GTCGGCGAATCCATGCGCAGCCCAGCCAAGTACTGGCGCAACAACGTGGAAGGCTCAGCTCGACTCATCGATGCGGTGCTGGGCGCCGGCGTCTCACAGTTCGTGTTCTCGTCGTCGTGCTCGGTGTACGGCACGCCGGCCACCGTACCGGTCAACGAATCGGCGCCGATCGGACCCGAAAGCGTGTATGCCGAGACCAAGGCCATGACCGAACGCATCCTGCACTGGTACGGCGCGACCTCGGGACTGCGCACGGTCAGCCTTCGCTATTTCAACGCAGCAGGGGCCAGCCTCGACAACGCAATTGGCGAGGACTGGACACACAGCGCCAACCTGATTCCCGTGGTGATGAAGGCCGCCCTCGGGCTCGCACCAGCGGTTGAGGTGTTCGGCACCGACTACCCGACGCCCGATGGCACAGCCATCCGCGACTACATCCATGTCGAGGACCTTGCGAACGCTCACGTGCTCTCGCTCGATTACCTTGCAGGAGGTGGCACCTCCACGGCACTCAACGTCGGAACGGGCGTGGGCAGCAGCGTGCTCGAGGTCGTCCGGGCCACCGAACGAGTGAGCGGGCGCACGGTGCCTGCTGTCATGTCACCCCGACGCGAGGGCGATCCCATCAGCGTGTTCGCCGACGCGGAGCTGGTGCGACGGACCCTGGCGTGGTCTCCCGTGCACAGCCTCGACGACATCATCCGGACCGCCTGGCGCTGGCACTCCACCCATCCCAACGGTTTCGCAACGTGACATCGCCCGCCGTCACGACGGTGGTCGTCGTGCACGGCTCCGGTGCTGCGACCGTACGAGCCTGCGTGCAGTCGTTGCTTGATTCCGTGGGCGTCGACATGTTCGTGGTGCTGGTCGACAATGCCTCACCCGACGCTGGCGCCGCCTGCGCCCCATGGCTCGGCCATCAGCGTGTGCGCGTCATCACCGCGGCACGCAACGGCGGGTTCGCCGCAGGTGTCAACATCGGGCTCGGTCATCGCCGCCGCAGCGATCTCATCTGCCTCCTGAACGACGACGCAACCGTCGAGCCATCGACTATCGCCCGTTGCGTGGACGCACTCGGCGACGATGCGTCGGTCATCGCCGTGGCGCCGCGAGTCATGCTGGCCGACCAACCCGATCTCATCGACAGCATCGGCGTCGTTGTGCGCCCCAATGCCGAGGCCTTCAACGCCTTCATCGGTCAGCCCTGGGCGGCCCAGGTGGCCAACGGCGCCGACGTGCTCGGCCCCTGCTTCGGGGCAGCAGTGTTCCGCAGCGATGCCTTCGACTCCACCGCCGTGGGCCCGCTCGACGAGCGCTACCGGCTGTACTACGAGGACATCGATTGGGCGTTGCGCGCCCGACGCATGGGGCTGCGCACCATTGCCGTCACCGATGCTGTTGTGTTCCACCAACATGCCGCATCCACGCGGCTGTTGGGCGAACCCACCCGGTACGAGCTGGTGCAACGCAATCTTTTGCTGTGCGCGTCGAAGAACTTCCCCGCAGCTGCGGCGGTGCGGGTCTGGTGCTCGCGTCTTGTGGTGCACGCCAAGGGCATCATCAAGGGCCCGTACCGGGCGCAGCGCATCAGCGCCATCGCCCGCGCGCTGTGGGGCCTGCCGTCGGCCCTGCTGGCACGCCGTCACCTTCCCCGGCAGCGCATCACCGACGATGCTGCGTTGTTCGCATACGCCACCGGGCTCGAGCCCAACTTCAACACCGACACCTATCGCGCCGGCACGAACAGCTGAGACGGAGCGTTGTCGGTCGTCAGGCAGGACCGGGGTCAACCAGATCCGACGGGTAGGTGACACTGATCTCCACGATCGACTGGGGAAAGTCTCGTGTGTTGTTGGTGATGAAACGATCTGCTCCCGCGCCGACGGCCGTGGCCAGGTGCACAGCGTCCACCGCACGGAGGCCATGGGCGGCGGCGAGTGCGGTGGCCAACTCGGCGGTTGCGGCATCTACGGGGCGAAGGTCGAGCCGAGCGAGCAGCGCTCCGAGCGCCGCCATCTCGTCGACGTTGTGATCGCGCATGGGTTTGGAGAGGAGCTCTGGTAACAGCAGCACCGAGCCGATTCCTGCGATCCGGCCGCCATCAGCGACCGACCCCACGGGGAACAGGGCTCGGACGCGCCGTCCCAGAGGATGCCCACGAACGGCTGCGTAGATCAACACATCGGCGTCAAAAGCGTCCACAGTCGAACCGGTCAGGAGCCAAGGCGCGAGGTGCGGACATCGGCGACCAACACCTCGGCCCGCTTGCGGCTGATGGTCGGCTGGCTCCCCAGTGGGCCCCGCCGCCCCTGCTCGAGGACATCATGCACGCTGGCGGCGGCCTCGAACACACCCTCGGCGCGCCGCACTTTCAGCACATCGGGGCGCACGATCACTGCGACGGCCACACCGTGCCGCGTCAGGGTGACCTCCTCGCCGCCGATGACGCGCTCGAGGATCTCGGACAGCGCTGCCCTCGCTTCACTCACGCTCATCGTTGTCGACACGCCCCACAATGTACACCCTTGTACAGCAGCGTACAGATGTGGCCGTGCTCCCCGGACGGTCAGAGCGCGTCGGTGATGCGTTGGCGATCGAGCCAACCGAGCAGAATTGCCACCGCCCGCGGATCGTGACGCAACCGGTGCCCGGCGCCCGTGATGAGGCGCATCTCGGCGCTGCCGTGGGCCTCGGCCAACATGCGTGCATCCGCCACAGGCACGCTCTCGTCATCGTCGCCGTGCATCACCAGCAGCGGGCGCGGCGCAAACCGACGGGCCGCCTCGGCTGGCCGAAACCGACGGAACTCGCGGCTCCACTCATCGAAGTCCCTCGGAAATCCAGGGGTACGAACGGCCCCGACATCGCGGGCGTGTTCGAGCAGCCGGCGCGGTTGGGCCGCCCAGTCGTCGAAGTCGGCACGCGGCGCCAACAGAGCGGCGCCCCGCACGCGCGGGTCGTCGGCTGCCACGCAGATGGCCACCGAACCACCGGTGTTGGCGCCCACCAGCCAGATACCCGACGGTTCGGACTCGGCGATGAGGTGGTCGATCGCGGCACGGAGGTCGTCGACCCAACCCTGTAACGAGAAGTCACCCTCGCTGCCACCGCAGCCGCGGAAGGTGAAGGTCATCGCCGCCCACCCCAGTTCGTTGGCCGCACGATCGATCAATTCGGGGAACGTGCCCGCCGAATGTCGGGCGTCGATCGGCCCGGTGGGGAACCCGTGGCACAGGATCAACCCGGGCAACGGCTCGCTGCGTCCGGCAGGCTTCGCGAGGTAGCGCGCCAGCGCCTGGCCGCCGGACTGGAACGTGCCGTTCACGTGTGCTCAGGCACGCGGTTTGCGGAACCTGCGACGGGCGCCCGGTGTGGCCAGCGTGTACCCGCGGTTGCGGGCCTCGACCAAGGTGTCGGGACCGAAGCACAATCCTGTTTCTGCTGCAACGATCTCGTCGATGACCGCAGCATCGGTCCACGCATCGACGTCGTAGACCAACTGGGTGCGCTTGTCACCGAGAAACTGGGTGTGCTCAAACCGGGTGGGCCGCTCCATGGGGGCAAACCTACTCGCCGTGCGGCTCAGCCGTCGATTTCGCCTGCGAGCGGGCCCACGGCACCGATCGCGTCGAAGTACTGCTGGTGGGCATCGACCACATGGACCACATCGATGTCGTCGAGGACCTCCACACCGTTGCGCTCGGCCTCACCGATGAGATAGGCGGTCACATCGTCACCCTCCACCACCACGGTGGTGCTGATGTCCTGCCGGCGATCGATCACGTGGTCGGGCTGCAGGCCCTTGGTGTTGAGCCAACGCAGGTGGAACGTGAGCAGTTGGGCGAGCTCATCGAGCGTGAGTCGGGCCTGGGTCTCGGCGGGCAGGCGTTCGGCCACGAACGCAACCGCCTGCTCCTCGACATAGACCACACGTGGAGCCAGGGCATCGAGTCGGTGCGCCTCGCGGCCCACCACGACAGCTGCGAGCACGAAGGTGAACAGCGCAGCAAGGATGACGAGGACCAAGGTGATGGTGGGCACTGCAGCGAGCCTACCAACGGCTCCGGTGTCTGGTCCCGCACGCGCCACTGGGCGGGAACCGGCTCACGATCGGAGACGATTCCCGCCCAGCGGCGGAGTGCTTCAGTGCGTTCGGATCAGATACCGATGCGCTGTGCGAGCAGCTCGCGGTGGTACGTGGGATCACCGAAGAGCAGTTCGCTCGACTTGGCACGCTTGAAGTACAGGTGCGCCGGGTGCTCCCAGGTGAAGCCGATGCCACCGTGGATCTGGATGTTCTCGGCGGTGGCGTGGAAGTACGCCTCCGAGCAGTAGGCCTTGGCCAACGAGGCCACCGAGGCGAGCTCGTCGTTCATCTCCGAGGCGCACCACATGCCGTAGTAGGCAGCGGACTTGGCGGATTCGACCTCGAGCAGCATGTCGGCGCACTTGTGCTTGATGGCCTGGAACGAGCCGATGGGGCGGCCGAACTGCACGCGCACCTTGGCGTAGTCCACTGCCATGTCGAGCACCTTCTGGGCGCCACCGACCTGCTCGGCGGCCAGGCCGACGGCTGCGAGGTCGAGGACCGTGCTGAGCACGTCCCAGCCCTTGCCCTCGGCGCCGATGAGCTTCGCCGGCGTGTTGGCGAACTCGAGCTTGGCCTGCTTGCGGGTCTGATCCATGGTGGACAGCGCCGTGCGGGTGAGACCGGCTGCGCCGCCGTCGACGGCGAACAGGCTGACGCCACCAGCGGTGCGAGCCGCAACCAGGATGAGGTTGGCCGTGTGGCCATCGATCACGAACATCTTCGTGCCGGTGAGGGTGTAGCTGTCGCCGCTGCCCGATGCCTGCATGGTGATGCCAGCCTCGTCCCACTTGCCGCTGGGCTCGGTGAAGGCCAGCGTGGCGATGGTCTCGCCGCTGGCGATGCCGGGCAGGTAGGCCTGCTTGGCAGCTTCGTCGCCACTGTGGATGAGGGTGTTGGCGGCGAGCACGACGGTGCTGAAGAACGGTGCGCACAACAGCGAGCGGCCCATCTCCTCGAGCACGATGCCGAGCTCGACGTAGCCGTAGCCACTGCCGCCGTAGGCCTCGGGGATGTGCAGGCCCTGCAGGCCCATCTGCTCGCCCATCTGGCTCCACACGGCCGGATCGAAACCGGACTCGGTGTCCATCTGCTCGCGCACAGCGGTCTCGGCCGACTTGCTCTCGAGAAAGCTGCGGACTGTCTTGCGGAGTTCTTCTTGTTCTTCGGTGAATGCAAAGTTCATGGACGACATGCTCGCGTTCATGCCCCGACGATGCAAACCCGAGGGTGTACACATGCGTACACTGCGCAGATGGAGAAAGTTGGTATCCGCGACCTCCGGGCCAGCGCGGCAGCCGTGGTACGACGCGCCGAGGCCGGCCAGACCACCGTCATCACCGTGGGCGGGCGACCCGTTGCCCAGGTCGGCCCACTCACCAGTCACGGCGCCGAGCGCACGCTCGACGAACTGGTTGCGCAGGGCCTGCTCATCGCTCCCCGACGAGCCGCGTCTGCCACCGAGGCATCCGCTCGCGGGACAATCACCGTGTGGGGCAGCCTCCGGCTCGATCGGCTATTGCGCGAGGTCCGCGGGTGAACGAGGTCCGCGGGTGAACGAGGTCCGCGGGTGAACGAGGTCCGCGAGTGAACGAGGTCCGCGGGTGACGCTCTACATCGACGCCAGCGCCCTGGTGGCGTTACACATCGACGCGCCGGCCCGCGCCCACGTGGTCGACGCAATGGCCAACGATGCCGACTGGTGCACGAGCGCGCTCACCCTGGTGGAGGCGCTGGCGCTGATCGACCGGGTCACCGACGAGCCCGTCTTTCGCCAAGATCTCGAGGACTACGTGCGCCTCACCTGGGATCGCCTGGCCATCGTGCCCGTCGATCAGGCGTGCCTCGATCGCGCCGGTCGGCTGATGCGCGATCAGCCGTTGCGGCTCAGCGATGCCCTGCACCTCGCTGCCGCCGACCGTCTTCCCCGACCGATCCGTTTCGTCACCTTCGACGCCGCCCAGATCCCCGTTGCGCTGTCGATGGACTTCGAGGTCCTCTCCACCTGACCTGACCCGATCCGATCGCCGGCGCGCGGCCCCGAAGCGTTCCTGCAGTAGATGTGAGCCCTGCAGGGCACGGATCTACTGCCGGATCGGTTGAGGATCGGGGCTGGGGCGCACCGGAGTCGGCACGCCTGACCCACGCCTGACCCACGCCCGATCCACGCCTGACCCACGCCTGATCCACGCCTGACCCACGCCTGACCCACGCCTGACCGCGTGCGGCTGGCAGACTTTGCCGATGACCACTCTGCATTGGGCCGATAGTCGTCTCGAGGTGCACCGGCTCGTCGTCGGATCGTACGACAACAACGTGTTCGTGGTTCGCTGTCGCGAAACGGGCGAAGCCGTGCTGATCGATGCTGCCAACGAGCACGAGAAGCTGCTCGAGCTGTGCACGCGGCTCAACGTGCGCCGGGTGCTCGAGACCCACGGCCATTGGGACCACATCCAGGCCGTGCCGGCCATGCGTGAGGCCGGACTCGAGGTGGCCATTGCCGCGGCTGACGCCCCCATGCTCAAAGATGTCGGCTATGACGTGTTCATCGACGACGCCGAGATCATCGAGGTCGGCAACCTGCGCCTGCACGCCATCCACAACCCCGGCCACACCGCCGGTTCCATCTCGTTCCACGTAGAGGGCACCCCGTTGCTGTTCTCCGGCGACACGTTGTTCCCGGGTGGACCGGGGAACACCAAGTTCGAGGGCAGCAGCTTCGAGACCATCATCGACTCCATCGACAACAAGCTGTTCACCTTCCCGGCACACACCATCGTGCTGCCCGGCCACGGGGTGGACACCACCATCGGCAACGAGCGGCCGCACCTGCAGGAATGGGTCGACCGGGGTTGGTGATGAACCACGTCGGCGTTCATCTGGGCGGCATGAGCCCGAGCCCCAACGACCTGCCGCAGGCCCACGCCACACAGACCGTGCGTGCCGACGGCCGCCCGCAGCCGGGCTTTCGTGACGAGCTGCGCCGCATCCCCTCGCTGCGCAACGCCATCAGCGTGTTGAGCCTGTACGTACAGACGGCCGCACTGCTTGCGCTCACCATCTGGACACCCGGCTTGTGGCGCCTACTCACCTGGCCCATCGTGTTCGTGCTGATGGGCCGCACGCATGCACAGTTCGCATCGCTCATGCACGAAGCGGCCCACCGCCTGCTGTTCAGGCACCGCAGGCTCAACGACTGGGTCGGCCGCTGGCTGCTCGGCTACCCGGGATTCACCACCACCGACGGCTACCGCCGCGTGCACATGGCCCACCACCGCGAGGAGTTCGGGCCCGACGAACCCGATATCGCCCTGTACGCCAACTACCCCGTCTCCCCCGCGTCGCTGCGCCGCAAGCTGATGCGCGACGCCACCGGGCGCACCGGCGTGAAACTGTTGCGCCAACAGCTCCGCAGCCTGCGTGCCCCCGACCCCTTGGTGCGTCACACCCAGTACAAGATCTGGGGTCTGCAGCTGGTGCTGCTCGTGGCCGGCATCGTGGTGGGCGCGTGGTGGCTGTATCCGTTGTTCTGGTTGCTGGCGCATCTCACAGCGTGGCGGGTGATCAACCGGCTGCGCAGCATCGGCGAGCACGGCGGGATGATGGCGTCGAAGGACCGCCGGATGACCACCCATACGGTGCGCCAGCACCTGGCCGCCAAGTTCTTGATGGTGCCGTACAACATCGGGTTGCATCTGGCCCACCATGTGGATTCGGGCGTGCCGTTCCGCAACCTGCCCCGCTATCACCGGGCGCTGCGCGAAGCGGGCTATGTGGACGACGCCCTCGAATACCCCAGCTACCGGGCGCTCTGGAAGGCCCTCTGCACCCCATCGTGAACCCGGACAGGGTGCCGCAGCCCGATCCGCCTATTTACACTATGGGCGTAGTGTTAATCGCCGGGGTGCCAGCGTAGACTCGCTGCCGTGAGCGAACTTTTCCGCATCGACGACCTGCATGCCAAGCCTGTCGAGGGCGACACACCGATTCTGCGCGGCGTCTCGTTCGCGGTCCAAGAGGGCGAGGTCCACGCCATCATGGGCCCCAACGGCAGCGGCAAGAGCACGCTGGCCAGCACGCTGTTGGCATCGCCCGAATACGAGGTGACCTCGGGCCGCATCATGTTCCGTGGCGACGATGTCACCGATTGGCCCACCGACGTGCGCGCCAAGGCCGGCATGTTCCTGGGGTTCCAGTACCCCCAGGAGATCGCCGGCGTCTCGGTGATCCAGTTCCTCCGTCAGGCGCTGAGCGCCCGCAAGGGCATCGACCTGTCGGTGCTCGAACTGCGCCTGGCCACCATGGATTGGATGAAACGCCTCGGCATGGATTCCAGCTTCGTCGACCGATACCTGAACGAGGGCTTCAGCGGCGGCGAGAAGAAGCGCAACGAGATCATGCAGATGGCCATCCTCGAGCCCGAACTCGCCATCCTCGACGAAACCGACTCAGGCCTCGACATCGACGCATTGCGCATCGTGGCCAAGGGCATTCGCGAGGTCAAGGTCGACCGGCCTACGCTCGGCATCGTGCTGATCACGCACTACCAGCGTCTCCTCAACGAGCTGCAGCCCGACCACATCCACATCCTCATCGACGGCCGCATTGTCGCCTCGGGCGGCATGGAGTTGGCCGAGAAGCTCGAAGCCGACGGTTACGAATCCTTCCGGAGCTGACCACATGACCCTCGACGGCGCACTGATCCGCAAGGACTTCCCGATCTTCGAGCGCCTGATCGACGGCGCCCCCATCGTGTACCTCGATTCCGCCAACACGGCACAGAAGCCGCGCCAGGTCATCGACGCGATGTCCACCTTCATGGAGACCTCGTACGCGCCAATCAACCGCAGCGCCTACCGGCTGGCCGCCGAGGCCACCGATGCCTTCGAGGGTGCCCGCCGCAAGATTGCCCGCTTCATCAATGCACCATCGGTCGACGAGATCGTGTTCACCAAGAACGCCACCGAGTCGTTGAACGTGGTGGCGCAGAGTTGGGGTCGGGCCAACCTGCGGGCCGGCGACATCGTGGTGCTCACCCACATGGAGCACCACGCCAACATCGTGCCCTGGCACATGCTCGTCGCCGAGCGCGGCATCGTGCTGCGTTGGGTACCGCTCACCGCCGATGGCCAACTGGACCTCACCGATCTCACGACCCTGCTCGATGGCGCCAAGGTCTTCAGCTTCACCGCGATGAGCAACGTCTTGGGCACCCTCACCCCGGTGAAGCTGCTCTGCGACGCTGCCCATGCAGCCGGCGCCCTGGCCGTTGTCGACGGTTGCCAGTACGTTCCGCACAACGTCACCGATGTGCAGTCCTGGGGCGCCGACTTCCTCGCCTTCAGCAGCCACAAGCTGTGTGGGCCCAGCGGCATCGGCGTGCTCTGGGGCCGCACCGAGTTGCTCGATGCCATGCCACCATTCCTCGGTGGCGGCAACATGATCGCCGACGTGCGCCTGGACGGCTTCACCACCGCCCCCCTGCCCGCCAAGTTCGAAGCCGGCACACCGCCCATCATCGAGGCCATCGGCATGGGCGCCGCCATCGACTATCTCTCGTGTCTCGGCATGGCCAACGTGCGCCGCCACGAGATGGACATCGCCTCGTACGCGCTACGCACTCTCAACGAGCGCTACGGCGACGACATCACCATCCATGGCCCGACCAACATCGAGCTACGCGGCGCAACACTCAGCTTTGCCTTTCGCGACATCCACCCGCACGATCTCAGCCAGGTGCTCGACCAACGCAACGTGTGCGTACGCGCCGGGCACCACTGCGCGAAGCCCCTCATGCGCCTACTGGGCGTCAACGCAACGGCCCGTGCCAGCTTCTACATCTACAACGACGAATCCGACGTCGATGCACTGGCCGACGCTCTTGCCGGTGCCAGCGATATCTTCGGGTTCTGAACGACGACCGGGAGGGTCCATATGCCTGGCTTAGACGATCTCTATCGCGAGATCATCCTCGATCACTACCGCACTCCTCGCAACCGTGGCGAGTTGCCGCCGCCAGCGGTTCGCGCCGAGGGGCACAACCCGCTGTGCGGCGATGAGATTCAGGTCTACCTCGACGTTGCCGATGGCGTGGTGCGCGACATCAAGGTGGCCGGGTCTGGCTGCAGCATCAGCCTGTCGTCAGCAAGCATGATGAGCCAGGCCATCAAGGGCAAGAGCCTCGATGACGTCACAGCGCTCGTCAACCGCTTCAAGACCATGATGGGGCTGGGCGATCCCGATGCGATCTCGATCGATGACGACGCCGCTTCCACCGCTGCCCAGGTGAAGTTGGGCGACCTCGAGGCACTGCAGGGTGTGGTGAAGTTCCCGGTGCGCATCAAGTGCGCCACCCTTGCGTGGAACACCCTGTTGCAGGCAATGTCCGAACTTCCAGCCGCGTAGTTCAGAGCCACTCGTTCAGGGCTGATACCCCTGCATCATCTTGCGGCCGATCGCGCGGCCAGCCGGCGCCTCGCGCACGGGCTGGTTCATGATCTCGTCCCAGTGCGCAGCGACGGCCTCGGGGGTCATCGGACGTTCCTGCACGCCCTCGGCCGCAGCCAGCACGACACGCGCAATCAGGCCACCCCCCACGTTGAACAGTTCGCCCGTGGTGGTGCACGACTCGTGCGCCAGAAAGGCGACGAGCCCGCTGATCTGTTCGGGCGACAGCCACTCGGCCAGTGCCGGCGTCCACTTCATCGGACCGAAGTCGCTGCCGCGCACGCTGGCCTGCGGGGCCACCACGTTGACGAGAATGCCCGAGCCCCGGCCCTCGACGGCCATCGCCCGGCTGAGGCCGACCACGCCCAGCTTCACGCCGCCGTACATGGTCATGCCCGGGAACCCGATGAGCCCAGCCCCGCTGGACACATTGACGATGCGGCCGTAGCCCTGCGCTGCCATGTGCGGCCATGCGGCCCGGGCCACGTTCATGGTTCCGAGCATGTGTGTATCGGTCATCGCCCGACAGAACTCGTCGCTGAGCTCGGGTACGGGTGCCTGGCGCACGACGCCGGCGTTGTTGATGACGATGTCGACGCGCCCGTAGGTGTCGAGTGCCGTCTGCACGATGCCAGCGCCAGCATCAAGGTCCGGCCCGGTGATCGAGTGTGTGTCCACCACGGCCTCACCCCCGGCGGCGGTGATCTCGGCCACCACGTCGATGGCGGGGTTGGTCAAAGGGGCATCAGCCACGCCGTCGGTGTCGCTGATGCCGACACCGATGTCGTTCACCACCACCAGGGCACCGCGTGACGCCAGCAGCAGCGCGTAGGCCCTGCCGAGGTTGCGGCCGGCACCGGTGATGATCGCAACCCTGCCGTCGAATCGAAGCTCGCTCATCGTGACAGCGTGTCACGTCGAGCACGTTTCTGACGACACGTCAGAAATGTGCTCAACTAGCCCGATGGCGGCAACAACGTTCAATCTGGCAGATCTGTTCGAGCAGGCAGTCGATGCCTGGCCCGATCGCGACTACCTGGTTGTCGGCGACACCCGGCTCACCTATGCCGAGATGGACGCGCGCGCCAATCAGCTGGCCCACCACCTGGCGGCGCAGGGCATCGGCCCGGGTGACCACGTTGGCATCTACGCCCTGAACTGTGCCGAATGGGTCGAGACACTCTGGGCGGTGTTCAAGCTGCGCGCCGTCTGGGTGAACATCAACTACCGCTACGTCGAGGACGAGTTGGCCTACATCTTCCAGAACGCCGACCTCAAGGCACTGGTCGTGGCCCCCGAGTTCGTCGACCGCGTTCAGGGTGTGCGCCCGCATTCACCCATGCTCACCCACGTACTGGTGATGGGCCCCGACTACGAGGCGGCACTGGCAGCGCAGCCGCCCGCCCGCGATTTCGGCGCACGCAGCAACGACGACATCTACATCCTGTACACCGGCGGCACCACCGGCATGCCCAAGGGCGTGGTGTGGCGGCACCAGGACGTGTTGATGGCACTCGGCGGCGGTATCGACCTGCGCAGCGGCCATGTGATGCAGGACCCCAGCGAGTTCATCGAAAAGGGCAATGCCTTCGCGATGACCAGCCTGCCGACGATGCCGCTGATGCACGGTGCAGCGCAGTGGAGCGTGATGGGCGGCAGCTTCACGGGCAACCGCATCGTGCTGATGGACAAGTTCGATGCAGCAGAGGTGTGGCGGCTGATCGAAGCCGAACGCGTCAACCTGTTGATGATCACCGGCGATGCAATGGCCCGGCCATTGATGGACGAGATGACCGCCCACCCCGATGCTCGTGATACCAGCAGCATGTTCGCCATCTCCTCCACCGCAGCACTGTTCAGCCAGGGGCTCAAGGACGCCTTCCTCGATACGTTCCCCAACATCGTCATCACCGACTCCATCGGGTCCAGCGAAGGCGGCGCCAACGGCATCAGCATGGTCACCCGCGGCACCCCGATCCAGGGCGGCCCGACCGTGACGGCCATCAAGGAAACCATCGTGGTCGACGACGATCTCAATCCCATCGCACCCGGCACCGGGCAGATCGGTCGCCTGGCGCGCAGCGGCAACCTACCGCTCGGCTACTACAAGGACCCCGAGAAGACGGCCGCAACGTTCGTCACCGCCCCCGACGGCAAGCGCTACGTAATCCCGGGCGACTTCGCCCGCCTCGAGGCCGACGGCACCATCACCCTGCTCGGTCGAGGTTCGGTCTGCATCAACTCCGGCGGCGAGAAGATCTTCCCCGAAGAGGTGGAGAACGCGCTGAAGAGCCACCCCGCAGTGTTTGACGCTGTGGTCATCGGTGTGCCCGACGATCGTTTCGGCGAAACGGTCGCAGCCGTGGTGCAACCACGCGTGGGCACAGCACCATCGCTGGAGGAACTGCAGGAACACTGCCGTGGCCACATCGCCGGGTACAAGGTGCCACGCCGGCTCACCATGGTGGACGCAATCGTGCGCTCACCAGCGGGCAAGCCCGACTATCGCTGGGCCAAGGACACTGCGCTGGCCGATCTGGACAGGCTGAACAGCTGAACAGCTGAACAGCTGAACAGCTGAACAGCTGAACAGCGGGGCGGATCAGGCAGCGAGACGGGTCAGCGAGCGCACGTTGTCGCGCATGATCAGTTGGCGTTCGGCGTCGCTGAACTTGGTGAGCTCGCTGAGATAGTCGAGCGGATGGGGCATGCCCTCGATGTGGGGCCAATCGCTGCCGAAGAGCACGCGATCCGCGCCCACGATCTGAGCGATCTCATTGGGGTTGTCCTCCCAGAACGGGTTGATCCAGACATGCTCGCGGAACTGTTCGATGGGGCTGTGCTTGAAGTAGCCGGGCATACGACCGTCGTAGCTCTTCAACTTGCGCATCAGATCGGGCAGGAACTCCGAGCCGTTCTCGACCGAAGCGATTCGTAGATTGGGAAAGCGTTCGAACAGCTTGTCGAAGCACAGCGTGATGAGGAAGTCGTATGCAGCGCGCTCGATGTGGAACGCCTTCACGGTGGGCCCGTAGCCGCTGCTGAACGTGGCACCAAAACCATCGACGGCGTACCCGTTTGAGCTGTAACCGCTGTCGCCGGCGTGTGCCACCACGGTGATGCCGGCTTCGTTGACCCTCGCCCAGAATGGGTCGAACATCGTGTGGCTGACTGCGAACTGGCCGGCGGCGGTGTTGGGTGCGGCCGGGCGCATGACAATGCAACGTGCTCCGCGATCGAGCGCCCAGTCCAACTCCTCGCAGGCCCAGTTCACATCGGCGAGCGTGATGTACGGCGCCGCGTAGATACGGTTCTGGTAGTTACATCCCCAGTCCTCGTCGAGCCAACGGTTGAAGGCGCGGAATGTGGTGGTGACGGCTTCGATGTCGTGCTTGAGTTGCTCCTCATAGAGGATGCCCAAGGTGGGGAACAGCCAGCACGCCTCGAGGTTCTGCTGATCAAGCACAGCGACGCGGGCATCGCGATTGCGGTAGGCGGCCGGGATGGGCTCACGATCGGCCAACATCTCGAGTGGGTTCCGCTTGTTGGGGTTGCCGCGGAAGTACTCGTGCATCGCACCAGCCTTGGCGATGGGATTGAATGTTGCATTCGCAACGGCCCGGCTGACCCGCCCGCCGACCACGTGGTATTGGCGGCCATCGATATCGCACCATTGCACACATCGCGGCTGCATGGCCTTGGGCACATGACGCGTGAACGCATCGAGCGCCTCGTAGTAATGGTTGTCAGCGTCGAACGCCTTGAAGTCGATCTGTGCTGGGGTCTGTGTCTGTGCGTCAGGCATGCCCGCAACCGTAGTCCGCCTTCGGTAAAGAATCTGACGCGGCGTTAGATTTGGGAACGTGATCTCCTCCCCCACCAGTTCTCGAGCGCTCCTCGGTGCAGCGATCCGTCAGCTCGGCCACGATGTCGTCGGCCACCAGGCCGATGACGAGCTGCTCGACGACCTTGCCGCCACGCTGCGCGAGTACTCGGCCAGGCTCTCCGGCGGCGGACCGCGGTCACGCGACAAGCAGGACTTCCACGATCATTGGGACACCCAGATCGCCGAGGGCCAACTCGTCGAGAGCTGGAGCGACCGACCATTCTCCGGCATCAGCAGCCCATGGAGCGTCGAACCCGAGGTCCGCCGCCACGCGGAGGGCGTACGCGCCACCGTGCGCTTCGGTTCCGCCCACGAGGGCGCCCCAGAGCGCTGCCACGGGGGCATTGTCGCCGGTCTGTTCGACGACATCCTCGGGTCCGTACTGAGCGTCATCGGCCAGGGCGCCTTCACCGGCGAGCTCACCGTCCGCTACGTGGCACCGGTACCGCTGTACCGTCCGCTCACCTGCACCTGCCGAATCGACGGCCGGGAGGGTCGCAAGCTGTTCCTGTCGGGCGAGCTCGCTGATGGCGAGCACGTACTGGCGCGCGCAACCTCGATCTTCATCCAACCGCGTCAAGCCGAGACCCAAACCACCTTCGAACCCGACTGAGCACACCGGACACCCGCAGCTGCCGCTGGCGCTGACGCTGACGCCTGACGCTGACGCTGCCGCTGCCGCTGATGCCAGCCACTGACGCCTGCGACACCCGGGGCGTACCGTCGCCCCCATGGACATCCGCAGCCGCCTGCACGTCATGGTCGACGACATCCTCGGCGACGACCCTCGAACCGCCCTCATTGCCTTTCGCGAGCTCAGCGGCGAGCAGTTGCCTTGGCTTGAACAACGGGTCGTTGCGCTCGCCCGCCGCGACGAATGGGCGTGGGCCCGCATCGCCCGTCTCCTCGGGCGTAGCCGTCAGCAGGTGCATCAGCGCTTTCGGACGCTCACCCCTGCGTTGCCCCACGACCCAATGGCTGCCCACCGACGGTGGGAAACCGAGGCTGCGCGGCTGCTCGCCAACGTCACCGGGCGGGCCAGCAATGCAAGGGCCACATCAAACTCCGATGACGAGGCCATCCCTTGGTGACACACCCGCGAATCCCGTCATCTCCCGTTGACGCCGCGTCAGGCCTCGTTGACAGATGTGCAACACCTTGGGGATCGGACGAGAACCCGCCGACGCTCGGAGCGCAGCACTCACTGACTCACTCACTCACCACACAACGGGGCCGGCGGCCTCCAGGGCACGACCCTCGGCGCGCACGCCCTTGGCCACGAGGTCATGCGCCATCTCGCGCCACAGCCCTGGTAGCCGGTAGTGCGGCACACGGGGAAACAGGTGGTGGAGCGCATGATGGTCATGGCCGCGGATGAGCAAACGCGACATCGGGAACACCGCGACGCGCGTATCGATGTAACGACCAACCTGGCTCGCCGGGTGATGCGGGTACCAGGCAAAGATGAAGAGCAGCCAGAACGACTGCAGTCGTGCGGGCACGTACCACAGCAACAGCGCCGGCCAGCCGAACCCGGCGAGGCAGGCGGCCAGCAACACGACATGGGTGATCACCCAGAATCGCAGTTGAACGAGTCCCTCGCTTCGGTTGCCGCCTGCCGCCATCGATCGACGCAACCGAGGGTGCAACAGCCGCCGCGCCGGGGGCACCAGGGCAACGACGGGGAGGAACAGGTTCACCAACAGGAGTGACACCCACTTCACCGGCAGTTCTCGCAGCGGGCCATCGGTGAAATGGTCGGGATCGCGATCGGGATCGTTCGTGAACGCGTGGTGTCGCATGTGCGACGGCCGGTGCGCCGCGAAGGACATGAGGAGTGGCACGGCGCAGGCCATCCCGATGAGTTCCTCTGCACGACGGCCCTGCGCCAAACGACCCCAGATGTTCTTGTGGACCGCTTCGTGCATCGGCATGTAGAAGCTGGACGCGATGACCGTGTTCAGGATCAGGCCGAGCCAGAGAGGGATTGTGCCAGCCGAGCCCAGCCAGATGACCCCGATCCACGCAACGGAGAACGCGAGGAACGTCAGCACGATCCGCAGCTGGAAACCGCCCCAGAAGCTCGCTGCGATCGCGTGCTCGGCCTTCAGCGAATCACGACGACCAGCGCCAGCGCCGCCATCACTTTGACCGCCGCTGGCGAGCGATGCATCGACGAGATAGTCGTCGAGCAGGTCCGGCTGGGGAGTGTCCATTTGCATCACCGAATTCTAGTGGACGCTGCGATCAACGCTTGTGGTCAGCGCCGCTGCGTCTGAGACAGCAGCCGCTCCTCGAAGGGATAGTCGTTCATGATCTCGACCCCGGTATCGGTGATCAGCAGTTGGTCCTCCAACTTCACACCCTCACCGCTGTCGCTCGAACCGATGTAGCTCTCAACGCAAAAGACCATGCCTGGCACGAACTCGTCGTCAAGGGGATACGGCTGGCCTTCGACGTGGAAGGGGAGGTTCGGGTATTCGCCGATCATGCCGAGGCCATGTCCGATGCAGTAGTAGCGGCTCGACCGGTGTTCCGAAGGAACTGGCCACGCATTGCGTGCCACCGCCTCGAACTCGACGCCCGGACCGATGAGCGATGTGTTGTGCAGCAGTTGTTCATGTGCCCGCTGGTACAGCTCGCGCTGCTGCGGACGCGCCGGCCCGTCGCCGGCGAGAAAGGTACGGGAGAAGTCGACCGAGCAGCTCTCGAACGCAATCGCATCGGTGTCGAGACACACCAGATCACCGGCTTCGATCACCCGGGTGCCGCACTCGTTGAAGTAAGGGAAGGTGTTCGGGCCACTCTCGAGAAGGCGTGTCGACACCAACTCCCCGTGCCCCGCAATGAGAGCCCCGACAAAGCGGCTCCAGACCTCGTTCTCGGTCATTCCTGGGCGAAGCGCATCCTCCATCTGTCTGACTGCGCCAACAGTTCGGCGCATCGCTTCGCGCATGTAGGCAATCTCAAGGGGCAACTTCACACGCCTCGTGCGGCTCATCAGCACGTCGGCGTCGGAGATGGCGAAGCCCTCCGCTCGCAGTGCATCCACCGCAGCGAACGGGAGGCTGTCGACGGCCAGTGTTCCGATCTCACCACAGCGCTCCCGAACGAGCGAGGCGATCTCGTTCGCCATCACCGCAGATTCGGCGGCGGTGAAACCGTTGCTACTCACGTGGCTCAGTCCATGCGCGATTCGTACCTCGTCGATGGTCGGCAGCCCCGCCGACAGGTGCTCGCCACCG
>CAFBLP010000067.1_pt1 | contig 17679 bp, 18 predicted proteins | sample 7268181 | NCBI WGS metagenome assembly CAFBLP01 (sample SAMEA6814034, study PRJEB35770) | freshwater metagenome | biome: Freshwater; feature: Freshwater reservoir; material: water | place: Czech Republic | collected 2017-05-23 | depth 30m m | reverse complement strand
GTGGTCGAGTTCCTCAGCGCTGATCAGCGGGTGGCGTTCAACGCCTTCTTGGTCAACGGCCAGATAGAGGTCTCCGTCGACACGTCGGCGCCCGACCAGCCGTTCCAACCGAGGAACCCACAGCAACCCGGCTCTGCCGGCACAGTGGTCGTCGCCGATCACGACAACGTCACCGATACGGTGCTCACGCTCCCCCCGAGCAACGACGATGATGATGGCGGCGACTCCGACGACTGACCGCATCACCCCGCAGTCGGCCAGCGTGCCAATCTGTGTGCTGTGACAACGCTTCGTGACACGGATTCCACCGCCTGGCTGATTGCGTGTGAGGAGATCCGCCAGCTCGCCTCGCGCTATGCCGTGGCGTTGAACCATCGTGACCTGGATGCGCTCGTCGGGTTGTTCGTCGCCGATGTGCGCGTGGGACGCGACGCCATGGGGCGCGAGGCGCTGAAGGCCAACATGGCGGCACAGCTACGCGATGGACACCGCACCATCTTGCAGGTCAGCAACCATGTCATCGATGTCGCCGATGCCGACAACGCATCGGGCATCGTGGGAACGCGTGCCGAGATCGAGCGCGGCGAGGACTGGGTGATACAGGTCATCGAGTACCACGACACCTACGCCCGACGCGAGGGCCGCTGGCTGTTCGTGCGGCGCCGTCATCACCTGTGGTACGGCGCTGACATGCTGCAGCGGCCCAACCGCCTGCCCGATGCCAACTGGCCGCAGAGCCAGACCGGCAAGGGACTGTTGCCCGAGATCATGCCCAGCTGGCAGGCCTGGCACGACCAGTCGCCCGATTGAGTTGGCGCGTCGTTCGCTGGTTGCTACGGCGCTGCCAGCAGGGCGAACGCGATCGCGGCGGCATGGCCGACGTTCAGCGAATCGGCGTCGGTGCGCAACGGGATACGGACCCGCTCCGATCTGGCCAGCGTGCGCGTGCTCAGGCCGGGGCCCTCTGCACCCAGCAGTAACGCAATGCGGTCACCGGGGGAACGTGTGAGGTCGTAGATCGATTGCGCCGTCGGCGAGGGCGTGAGCGCCAGCATGCGAAAGTTTGAGTCAGCGAGACGCTGTAGGTCTGTGGACCAGTCGATGGATCGCACCACGGGCAGAAACAGGACCTCACCCATCGACACCCGAACGGTGCGTCGGTAGAAGGGATCGGCGCAGGTGGGGTCGAGCAACAGTGCATCAACGCCGAGCGCCCGCGCTGATCTGGCGATCGCCCCCAGGTTCTCGGGATCGTTGAGCCCCTCGAGCACGGCAATGGTGTGGCAGCCGGGCAACACGCTGTCGAGCGTGGTTGCCGGGCCGCGGTGCGCAGACGCCACGGCGCCGCGGTGCAGGTCGAACCCGGCCACCTGGGCGAGCACGTCGCGACTGGCGATGTAGACCGGGCACGACTGTTTCGACAGCATCGGCTCCATGCGTTCGTAGCGTTGGCTCGTCACGAGGACCGAGCGCATTTCGTAGTCGCTCGCGACCAGGCGCTCGATCACGTTGATGCCCTCGGCGATGAAGAACTCGTCGCCCTCCAACTTGCGGCGGTGCTGTGGATCGCGTAAGCCGACGTAATCGGCCAGTCGGGGATCTTCGGCGTTGGTGATCGCAACCGGTTCCATTGCCTCTGATTAGAACACCTTGCGCCTTGGTGGGCGCGATCATGTTTGTGGCAACCTTCTCCCCGTGATTCAACAAGTGGTCGTGGTCGGTTCGTCGTTGGCGGGCGTTCGCGCGTGTGGCGGTCTGCGAGCCGAGGGGTTCGACGGCGACATCACGCTGATCGGCGCCGAGCCGCATCTTCCCTATGACCGCCCGCCGCTCTCGAAGAAGGTGCTTTCCGGTGAGTGGGAGCCCGATCGCATCGCGTTGGTGCGACCCGAAGAACTCGATTCGTTGCGGTTGCAACTACGGCTGGGTACGCCCGCCACGGGTCTGTCGACGACAGACCGACTGGTCACGCTGCGCGACGGCTCAGCCGTGCCGTACGACGCCCTGGTGATTGCCACCGGTGCGGCCACCCGGCGACTGCCCAATCAGCTCGAGCACGACAGCATCTTCGAGCTGCGCACGCTCGACGATTCGTTGGCACTGCGATCACGCATCGATGCGGGCGGCCTGCGGGTCACCATCATCGGTGCTGGTTTCATCGGCCTCGAGGTTGCGGCGACGGCTCGCCTGCTCGGCAACGACGTGGTGGTGCTCGAAGGTGCTGCGGCACCACTCGTGCGGGGTCTTGGCGGCGAGATGGGTTTGGCGGTCACCCAACTGCACGCCGATCATGGCGTTGCCATCCGCTGTGGCGTCCAGGTGCTCGGTATCGAACCGGCGGGTTCGGGATTGGTGGTTCGCCTCGGCGACGGCGACTCCGTGGTGAGCGATCTGATCGTGGTCGGCATCGGCGTCTCGCCGACCACGCAGTGGCTCGAGGGCAGCGGCCTGACCCTGCGCGATGGAGTGGTGTGCGACGCCACGCTGAACGCGGGTGTGCCCGGTGTGTACGCCGCTGGCGACATTGTCCGCTGGCCGAATGCACAGTTTGATGGCGAGGAGATGCGCGTCGAGCACTGGACCAATGCGTCCGAACAGGGTCTGGCGGTCGCTCGCAACCTCGTGGCAGTGGGGCGTGGTGACCAGCCCGTTGCATACAGTTCGGTGCCGTTCTTCTGGAGCGAGCAGTACGGCACGCGCATCCAGTTCATCGGCCGTGCGGCCGGCGACGACGACGTGCGCGTGGTCAAGGGCGGGGTGAGCGAGCGGTCGTTCCTTGCGTTGTACGGATCGAAGGGCCGACTGCGCGGCGCGCTCGGTGTGGCCATGGCCAAGCCCGTGATGCAGTGCCGCAAGTTGTTGCTGGAGAACATGTCGTTCGATGATGCGATCGAGGCGGCCGCGGCGTTCTGACCAGAAAGTGGAATTGGCCGGATGACAGAAATGACCGGATGACAGGAATGACCGGATGACAGGAATGGCAACGAGGCGTAGCATCCAACTATGAACTCGCACCTTTCTGATGTCTGGTTCTCTGTCACGCCACTGCAGGTTGCCAGCGGTCGCGGTTGTTGGGTCACCACAACCGAGGGTCACGAGTACCTCGATTTCTCGGGCGGCATCGCGGTCAACTCCACCGGGCACTCGCACCCCAAGGTGGTGGCAGCGATCGCAGCACAGGCAGAACGCTTCATCCACGCCCAGGTCAACGTTTACCGCCACGATCTGCTCGAACCGCTCGCTGCCAAGCTCCATGAGATCACCCCGGCAGGCATCGACAAGTTCTTCTTCGCCAACTCGGGAGCCGAGATCACCGAGGCCTCGGTGAAGCTGGCCAAGCAGGCCACCAAGCGTCCCAACATCATCGTCTTCAGCGGCAGCTTCCACGGCCGCACCCACATGGCCATGGCGATGACCACCTCGAAGACCGGCTATCGCTCCGGCCATTCGCCGTTGCCGGCCGGGGTGTTCGTGGCGCCCTATCCAGATCACCTTGCCGACGATCAGGATGCCGAGGTCGCCCATGCCCTGCGCGGCCTTGATCACCTGCTGAAGTCGATGACGGCACCTGAGGAAACAGCGGCGATGATCCTCGAGCCCGTGTTGGGCGAGGGCGGTTATGTGCCCGCGCCGGCCGCCTTCATCACCGGGGTGGTCGAACGGTGCCGGGCCCACGGCATCTTGTTCATCGCCGACGAGGTGCAGAGTGGCTTCGGTCGTACCGGCGAGATGTTCGCTGTCGATCACTACGGCATCGAGCCCGACATCATCTGTATGGCCAAGGGCATCGCGTCGGGGTTCCCGTTCAGCGCGCTTGGCACACGCAGCGACATTGATGCCAAATGGACCAAGGGCAGTCATGGCGGCACCTATGGGGGCAACGCCATGGGCTGTGCGGCGGCGTTGGCAACCATCGAGATCATGAGTGAACCTGCGTTTCTACGCAACGTGCGCGACCGTGGCGAGCAACTGCGCATGGGTATCCGTGAGTTGCAGCGCCACGATGCCGGCATCACCGATGTACGCGGCTTGGGCCTGATGGTCGGTACCGAGTTCTCCGATCCCGCCCGCGTGGCGGCGATCCAGAAGCATTGTCTCGAGGAGGGGCGAATGATCGTGATGAACGCTGGCACCTACAGCAACACGCTGCGTTGGATGCCACCCCTGGTGGTGGACGAACACGAGATTGAGATCGGTCTGGCCGCCTTTGGCGCTGCGCTGAAGGCGACCTCGTAATGGCCGCCCCCGATCCCGAACGGCTGGCGGTCTGGCGTTCGTTCCTGGTTGCGCATGCATCAATCGAACGGTCGCTCACCCTGGCGCTCGACGAGGAACGCGAACTGCAATTGCCATGGTTCGAGGTGCTCAATGCACTCCAGCATGCCGGCGGCAAGTTGCGGGTGATGGATCTCGCCGAACGCCTACTTGTCAGCGCTTCGAGCCTGTCGCGTCAGCTCAACCGCATGGAGGACGAGGGCTTCATCCGCCGAGACCGTGGTGTCGTTGGCGACCATCGAGCAGTGGTGATCGTGCTCACCCGGGATGGCCGCGACACGTGGCGACGGGCGAACACCACCTACCTGCGCGTCGTGAAGCGTCAGTTCACGAACCAGCTCACCGAAACCGACGTCACCAATCTGCACCGCATTCTCGCAAAGATGTTCGAGGCCGGTTAGGTCGGGCGTGCGCCCGCCCTTGGATTCGTCCAGCGGCGGCAACGGGCACAAGACTCACCACTGAACGTTCGGTCCTTTCCGATGGACCGCAGTCCTCTGAGGAGCATGCCCCATGCACACTGCTGTCATCGTTGACGCCATTCGCACGCCACTCGGCCGCCGGAACGGCAAGCTGAAGAACTGGCATCCCGTTGATCTCGTGGCCGAGACGATGAAGGCACTGATCGATCGCACGGGTGTCGATCCCGGCCTGATCGACGATGTCGTCATGGGTTGTGTCATGCAGGTGGGCGAGCAGGCCGCCAACATCGGCCGCAATGCGGTGCTGGCCGCCGGCTGGCCCGACTCGGTGCCCGGAACCACGATCGACCGCCAGTGCGGATCGTCGCAGCAGGCAGCCCACTTCGCGGCGCAGGGCGTCATGGCCGGGGCCTACGACATCGTGGTGGCGGCCGGTGTCGAAGTGATGACCCGCGTGCCGATGGGCTCGTCGATGATGGACGGCAAGTACGGGTTCCCGTTCGGTCCCGCTGTCGGCGCACGCTACGCGCCAGAGGGTGGTCTGGTGCCCCAGGGCATCTCAGCCGAACTGATTGCCGACAAGTGGGACATCAGCCGCGACGACATGGATGCCTTCGGTGTGCGCAGCCAGGCCTACGCCCTACGGGCCACGGTCGAGGGTCGCTTCGAACGCGAGATCCTGGCGGTGCTCGATGCCGAGGGCAACATGATGACCACCGATGAGGGCCTGCGCGACACCACGATGGAGTCGCTGGGCAAGCTCAAGCCGTCGTTCCGCCCGGTCGAGGAGGGCGGCCGGGTCACCCCCGGGAATGCATCGCAGATCACCGACGGTGCCTCGGCCATTCTCATCATGAGCGAAGAGCGCGCCAAGCAGTTGGGCCTCACGCCACGCGCCCGGTTCGTGAACTTCTCCCTCGCCGGCGCCGACCCGCGCTACATGCTGACCGCTCCGATCCCTGCCACCCACAAGGTGCTGCAGCGCGCCGGGCTCACCATCGACGACATGGATCTCATCGAGATCAACGAGGCCTTCGCCTCGGTGGTGTTGGCCTGGGAGAAAGAACTGCACCCCGACATGGACCGTGTGAACCAGAACGGCGGCGCGATTGCCCTTGGCCACCCACTCGGGTGCTCGGGCGCACGGTTGATGACCACCTTGCTCAACGAGCTCGAGCGCACCGGTGGTCGGTACGGCCTGCAGACGATGTGTGAGGGCGGCGGGATGGCCAACGCCACCATCATCGAACGCCTTGGCTAGGTAGCCTCAGCGCATGCCAGCACTGTCCACCGTCATCTGGGTTGCTTGTGCCCTTGTGCTCGGATACTTCCTGTGGAAAACCGGTATCGGGATGCTGCGGAGTATGAGCACACCGTTGCCGCCACCGCCACCGGCGGGCGAGATGCGCAGAATCAACGTGAAGTACCGCTGCAGCCTGTGTGGCCTAGAGATCAAGATGACCTTGGCACCTGACGAGGACCCCCCGCCGCCGCGCCATTGCCTCGAGGACATGGACCTGGTGGCACCGATCGAGTGACCCCGAGTTGTCAACAGCCTGTGGACAAAGGTGTTGAGAAACAACACCTGTGTAATTACCGAATTGGCAGTTGCCGGGGTGGGATCAATGCCACTTGGTGGCGGTGTACAGACCGCCGAGCACGAAGCCAAGCCCGATGAACACCGGCCAGTTGCTGCTCGTCTCGAGCAGGTAGCGGGCCAGGATCACGAGCACGCCGATGATCAACAGCACGCACATCAGCACCGGCACCCAGGTGGGGCTTTCATGCACCGACTTCGGGATGGGCGGGGTGTAGCGGGACGACGCATGCACGCCCGCTGCAGATGAGCTGTTGGCCCCCATGGGGGGAGGCCCGGCCGTGGGCAATTGCCCAGGCTTGGTGCCCTTCGGAGTTGTACGTCCGCCAGTTTTGCGCTTAGGAGGTGCCACGAAAATAGGAGTGTAGGCGAAGAACCCGTTCGACACAGCAGTGTCCGACCGGGCAGGCTGTCATCTGTGACCCGCGTACTCGTTCTGGACAGCTATGACAGCTTTGTGTACAACCTCGTGCAGTACCTCGGCGAGCTCGGTGCCGAGCCGTTGGTGTACCGCAATGATGCGCTCACGGTCGAGCAGGCCGTTGCCCTGCAGCCCGACGCCGTGCTGCTCTCGCCCGGTCCTGGCCGCCCCGAGGATGCCGGCATCCTGTGCGCATCGATCCCGGCCTTCGCCGAGCGGGGTGTGCCGGTGCTCGGCGTGTGCCTGGGGCATCAGGGCATCGGACACGTCTACGGGGCCACGATCGTTCGTGCGCCACAGTTGATGCATGGCAAGACCAGCCTGATCCGTCACGGCGGTCTCGGGGTGTTTGCGGGCCTGCCGTCACCCCTCGAAGCCACGCGGTATCACTCGTTGGTGATCGATCCGTCCACGGTGCCTGACTGCCTCGAGGTGACCGCGCAGACCGACGACGGCATCATCATGGGTATCCGCCACCGCGTCCTCCCGGTCGAGGGAGTGCAGTTCCACCCCGAGAGCATTCTCACCGCCGCCGGCCACGACCTACTGCGCAACTTCTTGGCCCGCGCCGCACACCCGGTGGCCTGACGGGCAACGCAGCAGGGCCAGATGTCAATGGACCGTGGTGGTCGTTGGCGTTGGTGTGGTGGTGGTTGTGGTGGCAGGCATGGTGGTGGTTGGCGCAGGCAGCGCCTTACCGACGGTGATGGTGATGATTGAACTGGAGTTCACCATCGTGCCCGTCGCGGGGTCTTGTGCCATGACGCGGCCGTCGTTGCTGCTGCCGAAGGGGACGTCTTGGAAGATCGTTGGCGCCACGAGCAGGCCTTTCGAGGCAATGAGGCTCTTGGCCTGATTCTCGGTCAATCCCTTCAGCGGCGGTACGGCCACCTGGGTGGGCCCGGTGCTCACGTAGATCGTCAGGCTGGCGCCCTTGTCGACTTGGGCGTCGACGAGTGGATCGGTGCGGATAACCGCCCCAAGTGGCACCGTGTCGTTGGCTTCCTGCATCACCGTGACCACGAACCCGAACGCTGTGGATTCGAGCAGCGACTTGGCTGCAACACCGTTTTGACCAACGACGTTCGGCACCGTGACCTTGCCCTTGCCCTGCGAGACGACCAGGTTCACGACCGATGCCTGCTTGGCCATGGCCTGCGCTGGCGGGTCCTGGCTGATGATCGAGCCCTCCGGCACCGCAGGGTTCTCGGCGGTGTTGACGGTGCCGACCGTAAAGCCCTGGCCGACCAGCTTGTTGCGCGCGTCGAGCAGCGTGAGGTTGGTGACGTCGGGGACGGGGACGAGTTCGCTCTTGGGGTTGTAGGTGAGCGTGATGGTCTGGTCCTTGCTCACGATGACCCCTGCCACGGGAGCGGTGAGATACACCACGCCCTCGGCCACGTTGGGATCGGCCTTTGGCACAGCCTCGGGCTTCAAGCCCCTGTCGGTGAGCACCTTGGTGGCTTGTTCGAGCGGCATCAGGGTGACATCGGGCAACGCGAACGACGTGGCGTTGGAGTCGTTGTTCAACGCCTTGAACAAGACGAAGGCGCCGACGGCGAGCAGCAACACGGCAACGAACGCAGCGATTCCGTACCAGCCACGACGCGGTGGCGGGTCATAGTAGACAGCCTCGTTCGCTCCGGTGGGGTACTGGCTGCGTGGCTGCGCCTGGGTGATCGGCATAGCTGCGGTGCTGCCCGGTACCAGGCTGGCGCGCGGCTGCGAAGCGGTGGTGCCCACCACGACCGGTGATCCGGGTTGTCTGGGCACGATGGTGGTGGCGGCCAGTGCAGCAGTCTCAGCGGCGCTGGGGGCCACACCGGTGAGTGCCTTGACGGGTTCGCCATTGCGGAAACGGCGCAGGTCGTCGCGCAATGCCTCGCCATCGACGTAGCGCTGGGCGGGGTTCTTGGCCAGCAACTTGGCGACAATCGCCTCGAAGGGCCTGGGTACGTCGGGAGCGATCTGGTTGAGCGGCTGGGGTGCCTCGTGCACCTGCTTGTAGGCGATCGACACCGGGTTGTCGCCGGCGAAGGGAGGCTTCCCGCAGACCATCTCGTACAGCACGATGCCGAGCGAATACAGGTCGCTGCGCGGGTCGGGCTGGGCGCCCTGGGCCTGCTCGGGCGAGAAGTAGGTGGCGGTCCCCATGACCAGACCGACCTGGGTGAGGTTGTTGTCGGCGGCCGAGTTCATCGCCCGGGCAATACCGAAATCGGCCACCTTCACCTGGCCACTGGAACCGATGAGGATGTTGGCCGGTTTGATGTCGCGGTGCACCACACCGTTGCGGTGGGCGAAACCGAGCGCAGCCGCCACTTCGCTGGCGATCTCGGCGGCCTGCACGGCAGAGACCCGCCCGTTGACGCGCAGGATGTCGGCCAGCGTGCGGCCCTCGACGTATTCCATGGCGATGAAATAGGTGCCGCCGTACTTGCCCCAGTCGTACACACCGACGATGTTGGGGTGGTTCAGGTTGGCAGCGGCCTGGGCCTCGCGCCGGAAGCGTTCGACGAAGCTGGGATCGGTGGCGAACTCGGCGAACAGCACCTTGATCGCCACCGGGCGATCGAGCAGCAGGTCGCGCGCCAACAGCACGTCGGCCATACCCCCACGCCCGATGCGCGATTGGATCTCGTAGCGGTCGTTGATGACCGTGCGTTCACCGCTGTCTGTCACTGCTGCCTTACCAGTTCGTTCTTTGAGAGACGGGCCGTTCTGTGCAAACGGATTCTGTCGGGATTCTGTGTGTTCATGATGGATACCACCGTCGTGTCTTCACCCACCCAGCGGGTGTGCGAGGACGTAGTCGAGAATGACCTTGGCGATCGGTCCGGCGAGCTTACCCCCGGTGCCTGCGCTGATTTCATCGGTGGTGCCCTTCAGCATCACCACGACCGCGTATTGGGGAGCGGCGGCGGGGGCGAACGCAGTGATCCACGCATGCGAGCGTTGCTGCTCGCCCTTGGCGTTGAGCTGCGCTGTACCGGTCTTCGCTGCGGCTTGAATACCGTTGGCCAGCTGCATGCAGCACCTCGCCGTACCGTTCTGCACCACGCCGACCATCAGCTCGTTCAGCATCGCTGCGGTCTGTGGGGTGATCGGTGTCTTCCACACCGCCGGCACGGTCTGCGACAGGATCTTGCCACTGTGATCGAGCGTGGCATCCACCACATAGGGCTTCATCATCACGCCACCGTTGGCGACCGTGGCAGCGAACATGGCCATCTGCAACGGCACGATGGCGGCCTCGTCCTGACCGAAGCCGCGGATGGCGAGCTTGGGGATCGCGTTGGTGAAATCGGCCACCGCGCCGAAGTGCGACGACGCTGCGCCGGGAAGGTCGATCGGCACCGGTTCGCCGATGCCCCAGGCCGTGGCGCCCGCAACCATCTTCTCGGCACCCAGTTCAACGGCGGTACGCGCGAACGGAGTGTTGCAGCTGCGCCGGAACACCGTTCGCAGATCGCCACCGCACAGCTCGCCGCCGTAGTTCTGGATGGGATCGATGGTCTGCGGCGGGGTGTAGCTGGTCTCGTTGGCCCACGTGCTGTCGAAGTTGATCAGGCCGGCCTCGATGGCTGTGGCCGTGGTGATGATCTTGAAGGTGGAGCCCGGCATGTAGCGCTCTTGGTATGCATTGGCGAGCAGCGGCTTGCCAGGGAACGCATTGAGGAACTCGAGCACCGTCTTGGCCTGCTTGTTGTCGTGCACGGCGACCGCATTGGGGTCATACGTCGGGTTGCTGAACATCGCCAGGATCGCACCCGTGCGGGGGTCCATCACCACCACACTGCCCTCACGGTTGGCCAGGGCGTCCTTGGCCACCTGCTGCACGTCGGCGCGCATGGTGAGGCGTACCGACCCGGTGTTGTCCTGGCCGGTGAAGATGTTGGTGATGTTGCCCAACTGCTGGATGGTGGTGCGCCCAGCCAGTACCTCGGTGTACTTCTTTTCCAGCTTCGTTGCCCCGTAGGCGTAGGTGTAGTAGCCGGACACGTTCGCGAAGAGGTCGCCCGTGGGGTAGACGCGCTGGTACTTGAACTTGGTATCGCTCGGGCCGGTGGGCTGCGAGCTGGCGATCACCGCGCCGTCAGCGGTCACGATGGGGCCACGCGGCTTGTCGAAGTCGCGCAGTGTGGCGCGGTTGTTGTTGGTGTTGGTTGCCAGCTTGTCGCGCTGGGCCACCTGCAAGAAGTTGAGCTGCACGAACAGGATCAAAAAGCACACCAGCAGCGCAGCAGTAAGGCGTCGGACCTGTTTGTTCATGGCGTCGTGGACATTTCGACGGTGTCGTTGCCGGACACTTTGCCGATGCTGCGACGCAGTTTCCACGCCGCCCACCGCTCGATGATGGTGGGGTCATCGGGCAGCTCGCCGATGCGTCGCGCGGTGCTGTCGCTGACGCGCATGAGCAGCGCCAGCAACATGTAGTTGGCAACCAGCGATGAGCCGCCGTAACTCACGAACGGCAACGTGATACCGGTGAGTGGCACCACGCGGATGACACCACCGATGATGATGAACGACTGCACACCCAGCAGCGTGGTGAGCCCGACGGCGAGCAGCTTCTCGAACGGCCGCTCGGCGCGGATTGCAATGCGCATGCCGGCACCGACCATCAAGACGAACGAGATGAGCACGGCCGTCGCGCCGATCAGACCCAGCTCCTCGCCGATGGCGGCAAAGATGAAGTCGGTTTGCACGGCAGGGATCAGGCCGGGGTGACCCTGACCCAGGCCGGTGCCTGCGACGCCGCCATCGCCCATTGCGAACAGGCCCTGCACGATCTGGTAGCCCTTGCCCTGGTACTGGCTCCACGGATCGAGCCAGATGTGCACGCGGTCCTGCACATGGGCGAACAACCGGAACGACGAGTACGCAGCAGCGCCGAACATCGCAAAGCCGATGACCAGAAATGTGGCCCGCTCGGTGGCCACCCACACCATCACCACGAACAGCGTGAAGAACAGCAGTGATGAACCGAGATCTTTCTGACCCACCATCACCACCACCGCAAAGCCCCACGCCGCCAGGATCGGTAGCAGATGGCGGGGCTCGGGCAGCCGCAACGGGCCGACGCGCCAAGTACTGGCGGCGATCAGCTCGCGGCGTTCGTACAGGTAGCCGGCGAAGAACAACGCCAGCAAGATCTTGGCGAACTCACCGGGCTGGAAGTTGATCGGGCCGACGCTCACCCAGATGCGTGCGCCACCAACGCTCCGGCCGACGCCGGGCACGAGCGGGGCCAGCAGCAGGGCGGCACCGAGGATGAAGAAGGTCCACTTGTAGCGGGCCAGATCGGGCACGCGCTGCACCACCAGCAGGGTGCCGATGTAGGCGGCGATCGCCACGAAGGTCCAAATGGTCTGTAGCCCGGCGAGGTGATCATTGAGTCGGGTGATCATCACGTAACCGATGCCGTGAAGGATGGCCGCGAGCGGGAGCAGCGTGGCATCGGCGCCACGGGCCAACTTGCGCGTCGCGAAATGAGCAACCAGGAGCAGGCCCAAGAGGGCAAGGAAGAACGGCACGATGATCGGTGGGATCGTGGAGTTCTTGCCGAGCGACGCCAACACGTACATGGCCGTCGTGATGGTGCCCGCCATGATGATCAGGCCGAGTTCGGTCGATCGGCGGGAGAGGGCCTGCATCAAGGTCCTGCGACGGATGTGCCGGTGACACCCGTGGTGGACGATGGAGCCACCGTGGTCGAGGTGGTCGAGGTCGTTGTTGTGGTGGTCGTGGTGGGGGTGACCTGCGTGGCAATGAACTGAGCGGCTTGGTCGGCGGTGTCGAACACCGGTCTGGTGTTGATGACATCGACCATCGTGGGGTCCAGATCCTGGCGTGTCCGGGTGCTGGTGGCGTCGACGGTGGGGTCGAACCACAGCAGCGAATCGCGCTGGCCCTTGTAGACGACCACGGTGTCGCCATCGAAGCCGACGAAGTAGCCGCTGCGCTCGTGCACTGCAATCAGCGTGATGCTGATGGTCGCGATCAACGCCAGGGCGAACGCAAAGAAGAAGGTGCCGACCGTGAGCCACTTGCGGCGTGGGCGAGGTGTGGTCGTTGCGTCGAGTGCAGCAATTGGTGCAGTCGCTGCGCCGCTCAGCACGGGATCGGTCTCGTGGCCATCGCCCACCACGATGGCCGTGGCAACCGTTGCGTCGTCGGCCCATGCAGCGGGCTCCTCGGCGCCCTCGGCCCACGCCGGGTCGAACGAGATCTCGTCGGTGGGGTCGGGAGGCTCCTCGCCGACGACCACATCGACGACCACCACGGTGATGTTGTCGCGCCCACCATGACGGTTGGCCATCTCGACCAATACCTCGGCGAGCAACTGGGGATCGGCGACGGCACCCACGAGATCGGCGATCTCGTGGTCGGGCACTTCGTCGACCAGACCATCGCTGCACAGCACAAAGCGATCGCCGCGCACAATGGGAAGGCTCCAGACATCGGCGCGCACGACGGCGTTGATGCCGAGGGCCCGGGTGACGATGTTGCGGCGCGGGTGAGTGCGGGCTTCTTCGTCGCTGATGTGTCCGGTGGCTACGAGTTCTTGTACGTAGCTGTGATCCACCGTCATCCGCTGCAGCCGGCCGAGGCGATAGCGGTAGGTGCGCGAATCACCCACGTTCACGAGGGCCAGGCGTTCGTCGCCGTCGCCCTCGGCGTGCAGCACGGCCAATGCGGTGAGCGTTGTCCCCATGCCGCGCTGGGTCGTGTTGGCCCGTGCGGCACCGAAGATGGCCGCATTGGCCTCGCTGACGGCCGATTCTGCAGCGGCCTCGCTGGCTGCGCCGCCGCCGAGGCGCTCGCGCAGGATGCTGGCCGCCAGCGCGCTGGCGACCTCGCCGGCCTGATGACCACCCATACCATCGGCGACGGCGAAGATCATCGGCTCGGCAACAAAGGTGTCCTCGTTCTCGGGGCGCACGCGACCTCGGTCAGTGGCCGCACCCCAGCGCAGCTCGGGCATCAGTCGGCCTCCAGCACGGTGGCGCCGACCTGGACGCGATCGCCACGGCTCAGGATCAGCGGAGCGGAGATGCGGTTGCCGTTCACGTAGGTGCCGTTGGTGCTACCCAGGTCCTCGATGGTGATGCTGCCCTGATCGTTGAAGACCCGGGCATGCACCTGTGACACGAAGGTGTCGTCGGGGACGCTGATGGTGCAGCCCGGCGATCGGCCGAACGTGACCTCGTTGGCCAACCCGATCGCGGTGCCCTTGCGGACCTTCGGCTCGAGCACGACCAATCGGGCGACAGCGCCGCGCTTGCCCTTTGGCGCCTTGCCGGCGGTGCGCTGGGCCACCGGCGCCGCAGCAGGACTCGGGGCGACGACGCGCGTTGATGCGGGGACCGGTGCTGCCCCGGGCCGCGGGCCGCGGACTTCGCTCCAGACCGCCCACAGCACACGGGCGAAGAACAGGTACAACAACGCCAGGAGGGCGTACTTGAGGATGTTCAGGAGCGAGTCGGTCATACGCAGGTCCGCCGGTGGGCGTTCAGCTGGCCTCGAAGCGGATGTGGGTTCCGCCGAAACTGACGATGTCGCCATCAGCGAGAACCTGCTCGCCAGTGACGCGCTCGCCGTTGATCTTGGTTCCGTTGGTGGAGCCGTTGTCGACGACCACGAAGTTGGACCCCTGCGAGCGGATCTCGGCATGGCGACGGCTGACGTTGGCGTCGTTGATGGTGATGGTGCAGTCGGGGAGCCGGCCCACGGTGATGACCTGTCCGGCGAGCGGCAACCGTTCGCCCGAGGGCATGACCAGACAACCGGCGCCGGCACCGCCGGTGGCCTCACGCATGAACGATTCGATGTCGAAGCGGCCCTGCTTCATCTCGTTGTCCACCAGCAGGGTCACCGACACGGGACCCATGAAGTGGTACCCCTCTTCGCGAGCGTGCTCGCGGGCCGCTTCGCCGAGTTCGGTGATCAGCGCCTCTTCGATGTCGGCGAAGCCGGCGTGATCGCGGGGGCTGATGTGGAACTCGAACTGGTTCGACACGATGCGCCGACCCTTCACGTCGACGGACCGGTGGTCATCCATCTCGCGAACAAGCCGACGGCCCAGTTCGATGGGGCGGATGCTGCTCTTTCGTGAACGCGTAAACACACCATCGACCATACGCTCTACACCACGCTCAAACGATTGCAAGCCCATTGCAATTGAAAGGGTAGTGGGCTTTTCGGCCATCGGGGGCGCACCGCTTCCCGCACCGGGGGTTGGGGGCGGTGAGCAGAGTTGCTACCGTGGGTGCGTCTACTCGGGCGAGTGGCGGAATGGCAGACGCGCTGGCTTCAGGTGCCAGTATTCGAAAGGATGTAGGGGTTCAAGTCCCCTCTCGCCCACAAACAGTGCTCCGTGTAGCGCTGGGCGAGCCTGTCGATCGAGTGGCCGTCTCGGTACTGCTGGATTACTTGTTCAATCTCTGCGTCGGTAAGTCGGCGCTGCACAGGGTTTGAAAGCCGTCCCATAAGGTCCACTCGTCGTTGTGGAGTTGACAACAGTCGAACTCGCTCCCCGCATGCGTTCCAGTTCCGGGGTATCCTCCAAAACCTATGGCCGTGCCGATGTTGATCGACCTGCGGTCTCGTCGCAGCGAGATCCTCCGCATTGCACACGCTCGCGGTGCTTCGCGGGTCCGGGTGTTCGGGTCGGTGGCCCGGGGTGACGCGACCGAGGCGAGTGACATCGACTTCCTTGTCGATCTCGAGTCGAGCCGGGGGCTGTTCGACCTCGGTGGATTGCTGATGGATCTTCGCGACCTGCTCGGTCATGAGGTCGATGTCGTCACCGAAGCTGGGCTTCGTCCGCGGGTTGCCGAGCGCGTGCTGGCCGACGCCATCGAGCTGTGAGGGGCGACCGAGACCGCCTGCTCGACATGATCGAGATGTGCGATCTCCTGATCCGGCATGCATCGGATCGCGCTGCGCTGGCCAGCGACCCAGTGATCCAGGCGGCCGCGCAACGCTGGATCGAGGTCCTTGGCGAAGCTGCCTCCCACGTCTCCGATGAAACGCGGCAAGCGCATCCCGAGATTCCTTGGCGCGAGATCATCGGCACGCGAGTGATCTTGGCTCACGCGTACTTCCACATCGACCAAGACGTCATCGGCCAGGTGGTCGATCGTGATGTTCCTGCGCTCAGATCCCAGCTCCTAGCGGCGGCTGACGACGTACTCGGCGACTGATCGCCCGTGGCCGATCTCGGCGCGATTCGGCCCGACTGTGTCCGGCCGGGTCGACGGATCGACGGAGGGTCAGGCCGCCAGAAGAGGGCAGGTAGCAGCGCGACTGTCTGGACGAATGACGGAAGGGGGTTCGTAAGCCGTCCCTGATGGCCCACCAACAGTGCTTCTTTTGAACCCCGACCTGCAAAGGCCGGGGTTCTGTGTTGTACGGACCGGTAACGGTTCCGGGGATGAGTCGGTCCGTCGGCGCCCGCTGAACGACACGTGGGTCAGTGACTGAAGTTGACGTGGGGCAGGATCTTCTGGAGCCATTTCGGGGCGTACCAGTTCTTCTCGCCGAGCAGGGCCATGGTCGCTGGAACGAGCATGACTCGCACGACGGTGGCATCGAGGAACACCGCCATGGCCAGCGTGAGGCCAAGCTCGGTGGGCGGGATCGGTCCCGTCACGCCGAACGCGATGAACACGATGATCATGATCACTGCGGCGTTGGTGATGGGTCGCCCCGTTCGGGCGATGCCCTCGCCGATCGCGCGGCGGGTGTCACCGGTGGCCTGGTAGCGCTCCTTGATCGCTGCCAGCAGGAACAGCTGGTAGTCCATCGACAAGCCGAACAGCAGGGCGAAGAAGAACAGCGGCGCCCAAGCGTCGACGAAGCCCTGAGAGTGGATGCCGATGAGGCTGGTCCCGAACCCGTGTTGGAACACGAGCGTGGCGAAACCGAACGCGGCGCCGACGGTGACCAGGTTCATCAGTACGGAGAAGGTGGCGATGACGACGCTGCGGAACACCACCAACAGCAGCAGGAAGGCGACGATCAGGATGATCCCGATCGCGTAGGGCGCGCGACCGGTGAGCACGCTGGTGAGATCGCGGTTCTGCGCCGCCGGACCGCCGACGAGCGCGTTCGGCACCGTGCGATCAAGCTGTGACCGCAGGTTGTCCACCATGGTCGCTGTGGCGGAGTTATCGATTGGCGTGCCGGGGATGACACGCACCACGACCCGTCCGCTGGCGGCGGGCTCGGCGACGATGCGGGCATCGACCACGTTCGTGGTGGCCTTCGCCGTGTCGATCACCGTCTGCGCGTCGGCAGCGTTGACGGTGATGAAGGCGGGTGCGGCAGCGCCGGGCCCGAATGAGGCAACCAGAGTTTCGTAACCGTCGCGACTCGTGCGACCGGTGTCGACCACGCCGGCGCCCGGCATGCCGAGTTTCATGCCGAACGACGGCACGATGAGCGCACCCAGCACGGCGAGGCCGATCGCCAGCACCATGCCTGGGCGGCGCAGTGCCACACCGGTCCACTTCGCCCAGCGGCTCTCGGCAACGATGTCGGGGTCCTTCTTGTGACGCGACACCAGCACCCTGTCGCCCATGGCGACGAGCACCGCGGGTAGCAGCGTCAGGGCGGCGAGAGCCACGGCGATGACCGACAGGATCATGCCGAGTGCCATCGTCTGGAACACCATGACCGGCACCAGGAACACGGCGGACAGTGACAACACAACGGTGAGCGCTGACAGGAACACGGCCTTGCCGGAGGTGGACATGGTGTTCTCGATGGCTGCAAGCGCGGTCTTACCCTCGACCCGCTCCTCTCGGTAGCGACTGACGATGAACAGGCTGTAGTCGATACCGACTGCGAGGCCGATCATCATCGAGAAGTTCATCGACCACACCGACATCGGCGAGATCCAGCTGATCATGTGCAGTGAGGCGAACCCGGTGGCGATACCGGCGATGGCGAGCAGC
>CAFBLP010000066.1_pt1 | contig 17736 bp, 20 predicted proteins | sample 7268181 | NCBI WGS metagenome assembly CAFBLP01 (sample SAMEA6814034, study PRJEB35770) | freshwater metagenome | biome: Freshwater; feature: Freshwater reservoir; material: water | place: Czech Republic | collected 2017-05-23 | depth 30m m | reverse complement strand
GCTGTCAACACCTCGCCGAGTTCTGATGTGGCGTTGGCGCCCTGCACGTATCGTGACGGCGCGCAGAACACCGCAAGCATCTGGTGCGGCGAAACGGCCGGGTTCTCTCCATCAGACATTGGTTTCAGCCTTCCCTCTGTGTGCTGGTGAGAGGGTATCTTCCCAGCCGAAGAAGATTCTCCTCGCTTGGTCTGTCCGTGCGACAGCTTCGTTGACGATCTTGATCAAACCAGCGCGACGCTGACGGCGCCGCGCAGCGTGCCGCGTTCGACTACCCCTTGAGTTGGCTGACCCGTGATCGCCGCGATCGTGACGAACGTTGGTGAACTCCTCGGGCGAACGTGTCGACCACAGGACCTCGAACTCGATCACGGCGCAGGTCGCTACTAGGCCCGCCTCGATGAGCGGTGCGAGGGCCGACCTGACCGCACTGGGGTGAAGGCGGGCCATGGCGATCTTGTCTGCGAGGTAACGGGCGTCCGCCGCGAAGCGCTCGAGGTCTCGGCGCCGGGCGCTCAGGGCGGCCACTACTGCGAGGGCTCCATTCACCGTGTCGTTCTTTGTCGTGGTTCGCAGAACCCGCCTTGCGTCATTGAGCGCCGCTTCGTCGATGTCGATCAATGTCTTCGTCACCATGCCTCCCGATATCAACTGGCTGCGCTCAGTCGATACGTCCCTCTGGACGGTAACGGGCCAGATGCCGCCAACTTCCACGGCATGAGCCGAGCGTGAGGGGAGATCCGTGACGTCGCCGTGGACCTTGCTCGGTGCTCGGTGCTCGGTGGCAGGCGGCTTCGAGCAGCTTCATCGGCGGTAGCGACGCAGCGCGTCGCGCGCGGCCCGCCCACCCAGAACCTGTCTTTGTCGGGTTCCAGCTGGACCTACCCCGTGTACCCGCGACGGTTCTCGGCCAGGACCCGCTCGAGATCGTGAGCGAGCGGTGCGGCACATCTGCCGGTGCCGCGCCAGAGCACCTGCCCTGAACGGTCCACGGCGATCAGCGTGATCGTCGACCGGTCGTCGATGCCGAGCGGGCGGGTCAAACGGTTCACGTCGCCGTAGACGGTGAGGGTGCGTTGCAGGATCACCGGATCGCGGATGGCTGCCGCCATTGCACCGTCGATGAGGTTTCGCGCCGGCGCCCAGATGCGCCCGATGGTGGGGATTTCGTAGAAACGCAGACCAGGATCGACTGCGGCCTGCGCGTCGAACCATGGCACCCATGAGTCGACGAGGCCCTGATGGTCTCGCCGAAATGCGATGGCAACGATGTTGCGATCGCCGACGAACGCGTCGGGCAAATCCACATCGACACCCTCGAGGTTGCGGGCACGGACCCGGGGAAACACCAGCACCCTCGCCATGCCGACAGAGTACGAGTGGAACCGGTTAGCCGCAAGCGCCGCTGTTGCGCCCGGCCGCCGGTGGTCGACATGCGATGAGTTGTCGAACTATCCCGTCCACAGTCAGGCGCGCCGTCGGCGATGGTGGCAGGGTGAGGAGCGTGAAACCTGAAAATATCCTCAAGGGAACGTTGTTGTTTGCTGCGTTCGCCAGCTTTCTGCTGAGCGTCATCATCTACTTCAATGCGGGCGACGACACGAACGGTCGGCTGAACGGCATCTTCATCGGGGTCTGGGTTCCGTCGATCCTTGCGTTGGGCACGTTCTTGCTCGCCCATCGGCGCACACCGCAATGAGCCAGACAGCCATCTTCGTTGCGGGCACGGTTGTGTCCGCCATCGTGTTCACCGGTGGGTTCCTCTACGCCATGTTCAGTTTCGGGCGTTGGGCAGATCGCGATGGCGCCCGGGCCACTCAAGGCTGACCAGGGCGGTTCGCGACACGAACCGCATTGAGGTGAGCGGAACGCTTATCTGCCGATGCCCGGAGGTGTGGGTGCAGTGGGCGGTGAGAACGCCGTCGGCGCCGAGGCGTACGGCACAAAGGCCTGAGGCCGGCCGTGCTGGCGCAGCGTGAACGCCAGCACCACAGCCACGATCGAGAGGTAGTTGGCGGCAACGTGCAGGACCGTGCTGATCTTCGCCTTGTTCTCCAGGTAGCCGAAATCACTGAAGTATGCGATGCCGGTGAAGTGCTTGAGCCCGTACAGCGCTGATCCCAAGAGCAGGTAGCTCAGCAGGTTGGCGCCGGCCATGACACAGATGACGATGCGGATCGATGTGGTCCGCATCAGTAGCCGTTCGAGTTGCTGGCGGCGCCGATTGCCAAGAGCACGATGAGCCAGAGCGCTAGGGCGATGCACGAGCAGACGATGCCGGCAATCGCCATGCCTCGTCCCCGCTTCATGCCCCGGGGTTGGCAATGCTTCAGCGAGGTGGCGCCGAGGATCAGCCCGATGATGCCGGTGATGATCCCGAACCACCACAGCACGAGTGAACAGATGCCGAGCACCATCGATGCCACGGCCGGGCCGTGGTTGGGCGCCATGTGTTGCACATACCCGGCGGGCGCACCGTACTGATTGCTGTACGCCGGTGCGGCGCCGGCCCGCGGTCGGTAGGCATCGGTCCAACTGGTTCCGTCCCAGTAGCGCTCGTCGTGCCCGTTGGGGGTGGGGTGCCACGCGGCTGGGTAGGAGTTTGCGCTGGGAGATGGACCTTGGCTCATCGCCGCAACATACCGGGTCACCGATCGAGCGTTGGGAGTATTCCACACTGTTTTGCCGGACAGTGCCGGGGAGGTGTGGGTCACATGGGGATGACGTGGGCACCGCGTGCTTCTGCGAGCTCGCAGATCGCCTTCTCGCAGGTGAACATCAGCACCTGGTGTTGCTGCGCAACGTGGGCGAGCATCGAGACAGCGGCGACGGAACGTTGGTCGTCGAAGTGCAGCAGCGGGTCGTCGCAGATGAGCGGCAGGTGCAGCCCGCGGCGTTGCGCATCGCGTTCGGCGAAGGCCAACCGGATGGCGAGATACAACAGTGCGCGGGCGCCATCAGAGAGCTTGTCGTCGATGAGCCGGCCATCGGGGCCGTCTCGCTCGATCACGGGCTTACCGGCGCTGGTGCGCGAGAACAGCAGGGAGCCCCAGCCGCTGACCACGCGCTGAACGAGTTGCTGGGCTTGTTGCACCAACGGGTCCTGGTTGTCGCGCTCGTAGCTGTCGATGACCCTGGCCAGCAACGTGGCGGCTGTGCGGGCGGCGAGGTGTTCTCGGACCGCTTCTTCGATGCGGTCCTCGGTGCTGGCTTTCGAGAGCTGCAACGCTGGTAGCACCTCGGTGCCTTCGAGTTCGTCGATCTGGGCTCGCAGGGCGACCCGGTGTTCGACAGCGGCGGTGCGATGCAGCTCAATGCTTGCGATGTCGTCATCGAGTTGTTGGATCCGTGCGCCGAGCGCCTCTGTTGTGGGGAACTGATCGAGCAGAGCGGACACCGAAGGTGAATCGGCGCCGGCGCCGATGACCTGGGCCTGCGCGTCGCGCAGTGCTCCATCGGCTAGAGCGATGTCGGCGGCGGACTGCTGTAGGTCGTGCAGCCGGGCATCGAGTTGCGGCCATGGCATGGTCTGCGCCTGATCCAACACCGGGCGCAACAGGTTGTGGAATGCGTCAGACGCCTGGTGGAGACGTTGCTCGCAACGGCTGAGATGGAACGCTGCGGTGTGCGCCGTCTCGTAGCCGGCCAGCCATTCAGCGAAGCCATCAATGGAGGGGACGACATCAACGCTGCGATCGGCCAGCAGGGCACCAAGCTGGGACTGGCTCGCTGCGAGTTCGGCGTGCGCGTCGTGCAGCGCCTGTTGCTGGGCGGGCAACTGACTGCGGGCCGTTGAACGTGTCGTGACGGCCGTTGCCAACCGACGCAACTGTGCAAGGCAGGCCTGGGCCTGATCTGGAGCCGGCATGGCAACACCGGATGTGCCCAGTCGGTCGGCGAGGACACGCTGTCGATCGTGTTCGTGCCGGGTTGCCGCCGCAAGTTCGCCTGTGGCGGTGGACAGTCGCCGCGTTGCCTCGGCCAATTGGGTGCCCGAGTCGTCGATGTGGTTCGGGCCAGCGGCGGGCGCCAGTGAGCTGCGCCGCCACAGCAACCAGGTAACGACGCCGACCAGCGCCTCTGCTGCCACTGCGGCTGCTGGATGCACGAAGGCAAGGAGGGCTGCGAGAACCGCTGCGATGATGACGCCCCGGATATCGAACGTGGAGGGGTTGTGATCCGAGCGCAGTGGCTGATGCTGCTGCAACGTGTCGAGCTGCGCCTGCGCGCCAGCGACGACGGCAGCCTTGCTTTGTACATCACGGTGCGTTGCCTGCCACTCGGCCATTGGGGCGTGCAACGCATCGACGAACTCGATCTGATCGGTGAGCTGATCGACGTGCTGGGGATCGATTCCCAGGCCCGCAGCGAGCGGGGCGATGTCGGCGGTTGCCGTCTCAACGTTGTGCTCGACGGCTCGGAGAAGCGTGATGGCCCCGTTCACCGCCGCCTGTGCCTGAACCCGTCGGCTGCCAGCGCTCTGTAACTGCTGTCGATCGGCGATGTCGAATGTCTGCTCGGTGAACTGCGATGGGGCCATGCCGACCCGTGCGGCGGCAGCCACGGCGAGTTCGCGCGCCTCGGCCACCTGGCCCGTAGCGCTGTCGATGGCGTCGTGGGCTGCGCGTACGTCGGCTGCGGCAAGCACGACATCGATCCATGCCGCTGGGACATCGTCGAGGCTTGTTCGCTTCGCAGCGCACTGGTCACGGCGTTGTCGGGCGCCGATGCCGTCGCGTGCCTTCACAACCAAGGCCTTGTTGTTCGACAGTTCGGACAGTCGGGTGTTCGTGTCGGTTACGTCGAGCTCGGTCTGATCCAGTTGGGATCGAACGTCGCTGAGCAGTTCGGGATTCCTGCTCGCCTCGCGAATCTGCTTGGCGGTGGCACGCAGGGATGTGTGGAGTTCTTTGAGTTCGCGTTCGAGTCGTGCAGCGGCGTCGGCAAGTGCCTTCTGGCGTTCGCGGGGATTCAAGGAAGCGTTGACGGAGTTGATGGCGTGCCGGGTGAACAGATCGGAGAAGGCCTCGCTGCTGCCCCGCCTGCCGAGTTCGACGCCGTACACCCGGTACACCAACTCGTAGTCAGCTGCCGTGAGGTCACGCAGCGCAGCGATGACCTGTGCGTTGTCGAGGCTGCGCCCGCCGAGCGTTGCCGTGCGCAGGTCATTGGGTTGCCCGAGCCTGAGCAGCTTGAACGAGGCAGCGAGGTCTAACGCATCGCCATCGAGCGTGCCGGTGACACGGCCGCTGACCAGGTCGCCCGAAGACACCCTGAACCAGTCGCTGCCATCTTTGAACGAACGCCACGGCCCACCGATGGCCCAGCTGAGGAACTCTGCCAGCGTGGACTTGCCGCATTCGTTGGGCCCGAAGAACACGACCATGTTGTGATCGAGATCGGTGAACGAACGGCCCTGATGGCGGCCGAACTGCAGATCGTGGACGCCGGCGATACGTAGCGAACTCATCGAGCACCATCCAAGGCGTCGACGAGCAGGCGCTCGACCTCGAGCCGTAACGCCGGATCGAGATCGGGTTGCTCGAGCAGGTCGAGTTCGTTGAGCACACTGCCGAGCAATGTGTCCTTCGCGCGTTCGGCCACCAGGTCGATTGCGGGTCGGCACGAGTTGATGACCTTCACCACGCCGCCGTCGGTGAGGACGTCGGCCGCTTCTTCCACAATGGCGGCCCGGACCGACTGCCAGTTCTTGCCGAGCTCGGCGTTGATGCCGGTGGCGCCGCACAGCGAGAGCCTGACCATGAGCGATCGGTCCTCGGCAGCGTCGACCGCCTGCTGCAACGAGGCGATCACGTGATCGTGGACGCTGTCGAGTTCGCCCACCTGCGACAGGTCGACAGCGAGCCGTTGGAACCGCACCACATCGCACGCCTGGAACAGTGGCTGCCCCAACCCGCCATCGGCGTGGACATCGACCAGCAGCACCCCCTTGGCCCCGCACTCGGTGGCCTTGGCGCTGCGGCCCTGCAGGTTTCCCGGGTACGCCCAGAAGCCCTTCGGTGTTGCATGCACCTGGCGGTCGTGCACGTGACCGAGCGCCCAGTAGTGCACCGGGGATGTCTCGAGATCGGCTGCGCTGCACGGGGCGTAGTTGCCGTGCTGGCTGTTGCCGCCGACGTTGGTGTGCAGCACACCCACGACGGTGCTGCCGACGACGCCCGAGAACTGCTCGCTGAGGTTGTTGGTCTCGGCCGCTGTGGCGTAGCTGATGCCGGCCACCGTGACCGGTACGCCGTTGGGCATGGTCACCACCCGGGACTCGACGCCGCCTGCACCGAACACGGTGACGTTGGGGGGCAGCGCTGCGCCGGCGACGAACTGAGACGTGAGCGGGTCGTGATTGCCGTGCACCATGAACACCGGGATGCCGGCGTCGTCGAGCTGACGAAGGCCGAGCATGACCCGCCGCCGCGCACCGGGATCGCGTTCGGCGGTGTCGTACACATCGCCGGCGAGCACCACGAACGCAACCTGCTCGCGGATTGCCACCTGCACGAGGTTGTCGAACACACGGTTCACCCGCTGGCGGATGCCCGCAGCGACATCGGCCGGGACGGAATCGCCAAGGCTCTGCAGCGGTGCGCCGAGGTGGAGGTCGGCGGCATGGAGGAAGCGGGAGTTCACCATGCGCTCACCGTACAGAGTGGGTGTGACGGTCGACCCGGGTGACGGGCCGCGACGGTGCCTCGCAAAGATAGTTGTACGTTGTTCCAACTAGTATGCGGATCTGCACTACGGTCGGCATGTGACCAATGTCTCGCTGCCCCGTGTCCCCATCTCTCGCCGTGACCTGATCGGGGCCACCGTTCTCACGGGCCTTGTGGCGGCGTCGTGCAGCGCGAGCCGGTCGTCGCCCGCCCCGACGTCAAACCCAACGCCTCTGTCAACACCAACACCAACGACGTTGCCGCCGAGCCCCACAGCGCCCCTGACGACGACCTCGGATCCGCGATCCACGGACTGCGGCGCCCCACCACGGAACCCGTACTTCGCCGACAGTCCAGCGCCAATCGGGCACGTCGATTCGTCCCAGTCGAACGCCTCGCCGATTGCCGGGCCGCGCGACTCGAGCAGGTCCCTGGAGGCCGGTGACCTGCAATATGCGCACCTCGGGCCGGCCCATGCCGGACTGGCCATTTCGTCCAAGTACCCCGATGGCTCACGGGTGATCTGGAGCAACGGTGCCGATCGGGTCAGCAAGGTTGACGCCGAGACCTTCGAGGTGCTGGCCGAGTTCGCCCTCGCGGGCAAAGCCCAACTCTCGAGTGTGGAAGCCGATGCCAACATCGCCCTGCTGGATCAACAGCATGGTGGCGAACTCGCAATGACCGGCCTGGGATTTGGCATCAAGTACCTGCTCGGACTGACGGGTATCTATTACGCGCTCGATGTGGACAACACCCTCTTTGTCGGCGGAGAGGATTCGGTGATTGCCTACCAGGACGCGGTCAAGGGCGACCGGCGCTCGCCGATCGTCGTGCGCGATACCTGGCAGCGACCCGCCGAGGTGACAGGCGGATTCGTGGGTGTGAACATGACCTTCGACGGCAAGCTCGTGGTGGTGACCGACGAGGGGTGGATCGTGGTGCTGAGTCGCGATTTCTCGCAGTATGTCGCCGTGGCGTTGCCCGGGCAAGAGGCTGCTGCAGCACACAACGCCAAGGTTCTGGCCAGCGGAGCCAACCTCGGTTCGGCGAGCTGGGTACGCAATTCGATCGCTGTCGACGAGCAGGGGGGCATCTACGCAGTGTCGCTCGACGCGATGCACAAGGTCATTTGGGATGGTGCCAAACTCTCGACATCTGCGGCCGACGGTGCATGGTCAGTGCCGTACCTGAATGGGGGTGGTTTGGGTAGCGGTGCGACCCCAGCATTGATGGGCTACTGCGATGATCGGTTCGTGGTGATCACCGATGGCGAGAAGCAGATGAACGTGGTGCTGTTCTGGAGGGACGCGATTCCGGCGGATTGGCAACAGATCACTGGCACGGTGAGCCAACGGATCGCCGGGCAAGCGCTCGTGACGATGGGTGATCCCAACCTGACAGCGATTCAAAGCGAACAGGGGGTGATCGTTGGCGGGTGCGGGGCGCTGGTCGTCAACAACGAGTCGCCGAGCATTCCTGATGGCTATCCGGCGCGAGCTGCGCGGTTGCTCGTGGCGTTCTCCGGTAACGACCCGGCCTTCGCGCCCCACGGTATGGAGAAGTTTGCCTGGGACCCAACCCAGCGTGTGTTCCAGTCGGCCTGGGTGAATCAAGAGGTCAGCTCCGCCAACGGAGTACCGCTGTTGAGCCTGGGATCGAACACGTTGTACACGGTCGGCTCGCGTGCCGGTCAGTGGTCGCTCGAGGGTGTCGATTGGACCACGGGAACGTCGACGTTGACCTGGATCACCGGCAGTGCTCGCTACAACACGAACTTCGCCGCACTGTTCATCGACGGTGATGGACGCATCGTGCACGGCTCGGTGTTCGGCATCACCCGGTATCCGGCTGCCTGAGCGCTGTCAGTCCTGCAGGGCGCGCCGCCCCAGCGGAGTTGCGTAGGCCAGCAGCACCACCTTGATGCCGGACCGAATCCGGCGGTTGCGCTCGTCGGATTCGATGAGCCCCATTGCCCACATTCGTCCAGCGGCATACACCACAGCTTCGAAGGCTGTTGCGATTGCGGAGAAATCGGCAGGGTTCGTGAGCTCAGCGCGATCCTGTGCTTCGTGCAGGAATGGCACGAATGCCTCTGTTGCGCGATGTCCGACGATGAATCTCCTGGCGTTCGTCGGATCGTTCATCACTGCGAGCAACAGAGGGCCCGTCATTGCGTTCAAAGTCGCGTCGATGATGCTGGCCGAGTTGTCGCACAGTTGACCCAGGTCGGTGGTCGGTTTGAGCGAGCTCACGAGCGGGACGAGTTCGGCGAGTACCTGATCAAGCGCTGCCCGCACGATTGCCTCGCGGGTATCGAACAGGTTGTAGAGCGTGGTGACGCTGACGCCGACCCGTTGCGCGAGCGCACGCATGGAAAGGGCATCGAGTCCGCCCTCATGGATCATTGCGCGGGCGGCGGCGACGATGTACTGGTGGTTCGCGACTCTTCGAGCTCGACGTCCGTCCACCCCTGCAGCCTACTGATGGGGTGATGGCGGAGCCTGGCGATCCGTGCTGGACCAGATCGTGATGTGGCGCAGCGTGACCCGCCGACCATACTGTCAGGGTGAATCCAGCGTCCGGGCTCCGTCGCACGCTGGTGCCACCGCTGGATCGTGTCGGTGTACGCGAAGGGGTGCGCACCATGGCCCCTGCGGGGATTGCGATTGCCGCGTGGGGTCTGGTGACCGGCGTGGCGATGGTGAAAGGTGGCCTCTCGGTGCCGATGGCGTTGGCCATGACCATCGTTGTCTTCGCCGGATCGGCGCAGCTCGCCGTGCTGCCGCTGCTCGTCAGCGGTGCGCCGCTGCCCATCGTGTGGGCGACGGCATTGCTCGTGAATCTTCGCTTCGTCATCTTCGCTGCCGCGACGCGCAGCTACTTCTCCGGGCTGCCGTGGAAGCAACGATTGTTCTCGTCGTACCTCAACGGCGATGTCGGCTTTGCGTTGTTCTCCGGCCGCTTCGGGAATGCCTCCGAACGCGGGAACCCGTATCAGTGGGGGTTCTTCTATGGTGTAGCAACCGTCAACTGGCTGTCGTGGCAGGCGTCGTCGGTGGCCGGCATCTTGTTGGCCGGGCTCGCTCCCACTGATTGGGGTCTCGAGCTCGCCGCGGTGCTTGCGCTGGTCGCCGTGCTGGTGCCGATGGTCCGCCGCCTCCCGGCGGTGCTCGGCATGATCGTCACCGGGGTGCTCGCCGTGGCCACGGTGCGGATGCCGCTGAAGCTCGGTCTGGTGGTTTCGGTGCTCGCCGGGGTGCTGGTGGCCGTCCTGCTGGAACCCGCCGACTCCTCGGCCGCAGTCGAGAAGCAGCCCACGCAATGAACGCCACCAGCCACTGGGGGTACATGTCGCTGGCCATGGTCGGACTTGCGCTGACCACGGTGATCACCCGCGGCAGCTTCTTCATGCTGCCGTCGTCGGTCACGTTGCCTTCCCGCCTCGAACGGGCCCTGCGGTATGCGCCGGCGTGTGCCCTGACCGCCATCGTGGCCCCGGGCGTGTTCACGCGCCACGGCTCGCTGTTTCTGAGCGTGCACAACAATCAGATGTGGGCGGTGCTCATCGCTGCCGGGGTGTTCGCGTTGAAGCGCAACATGATGCTGATGATGGCCGTGGGCATGGCCGCCTTCACGCTGCTGCGGCTCTTCGCCTAGAGCCCGTCCTTCAGGCGGATCGCCGGCGTGATGTCGACGTGGAGGTGATCGAGGGCGCGCAGCACGAAACCGGGCGTGTGGTGGAAGTCGTTGCGCCCCGGCGTGAGCCGCCAGTCGGCGATGCGGTCGAGCAGGATGTCGAAGGCAACGACCTGCTCGAGCCGCGACAGGCCGGCGCCGGGGCAATGGTGCTCGCCCTGGCCGAACGCGAGATGGCGCGCTGAGTTGGTGCGATCGAGGTCGAGCTCGGTGGGGTCGGCGAAGACGCGCTCGTCGCGATTCGCTGCGCCGAAGCGAAGGTGGATCGTGGAGCCCTTGGGGATGGTGACGCCGTGCAGTTCGACGTCTTCGGTGTTGTGCCGGTACAGGCCCTGTGTCGGCGATTCCAGGCGCAGCACCTCGTCGACGAAACGCGGCAGCTTCGAACGGTCAGAGCGCAGCCGGGCCTCGACCGCGGGGTTCGACAACAACAGCCACAGCCCAGAGGCGAGGGCAAATGTGGTGGTCTCGTTGCCGCCGATGTAGAGGTGATCGGTGGTGAAGAGGATCTCGTCGTCGGTGAGCGGGCGGGGGCCATCGGGCGACTCGAACATGGCGTGCGCGAGGTGGCTGATGACGGAGTCGTCCGGTGCCTGACGCTTCTGGGCGATCTGGCCGAGTATGTACTGCTGGAACTCCACGCCCTGCTCGGCCACGTAGCGCTGCTCCACTGAGGTCAGTCGGCCGGCAAAGGGCATGACCCAGGCGGCTGACCAGACAGTGAGCCGGGGGATGTCGGCCAACGGGAAACCGAGCATGGAGGTGATGATGCGAACAGGCAGCGGAGCAGCGAAGCGGCTGACGAACTCGATCTCGTTGTCATTGATGAAGCTGTCGATCAGTTCGTTGACGACGCGCTCGATCAGGGAGCGCTGATGATCGGCGCCGCGCTGGTTGAAGAAGCCATCGACCATGTCTCGGTAGCGGCGGTGGAGCGGAGGGTCAACACTGAGCGGGGCCCGCCTGGAGCGGCCCTGCTCGCGGTAGATGCGCAAGGCCTCGGGGTCGTGCAGCAGCGCCGCTCCGGGGGCCGGGCCGTTCAGGAAGATGTCCGTGCGCCGACTGGCGTACACGATGTCGTCGTAACGCGAAAGCACATAGGTGTTGCTCCCCGGTAGGCGGTACACCGGTGCTTCATCTCGCAGGGTGGTGTAGGCGGGATACCAGTCCTGCTGTGTGGCGGGGTCGTAGAGATCGATGTCGTCGGCAGATGTCGCGGGTTCCTGCTTGCGCATGGTCACGCCTACTGATTAGCTCGTTCGGCGCTCACCGCTACAGTCGGGGCGATGGCCACATTGCTCGCCCACATCGCGGTCCGGCCCGGCATGGCCGATCGGTTCGAGGAGATCGCCAGGGGGCTGTACGCCAGCACTCACGAACTCGAACCGCGAGTACGCCGGTACGAGTACTGGCGTGGCGCCGAGGAGAACACCTATTACTCGCTGTTGTCGTTCGAGTCTTTCGCTGATTTCCTGGCGCACCAGACGAGCGATCACCACGAGTCCGCCTCGCCGGCATTGGGTCAGGTGATCAGCCGCATCCGGCTGGAGTGGGTCGACCCCATCGCCGGTGCGTCCCCGTTGGGCGCCACCAAACCCGGCGAGGCGTTCCCAGAGTCGAGCCAACTCGCACGCGACTATGCGGTGCGATTTGCCGCCCAGGTGGCGGATTGGTGGCTGGCGCTGCGCTGAGACCCTCCGACCGCTGAGGTGACCTCAGCGGGTCACCTCGGCCACGGTGATCTCGGACATGGTGTACGCCCCGCCTTTCAGGGCGGTGCTCCACGAGTTCACCCGGTAGGCCTGCGACGGTGTGAGACCATTCCGCGGACGGACATAGAACTCGGCGAAGTCGTTGGGTGCCACCATGATGTGCCAGGCGAGGCCGATCTCGTATCGATCCGTGAACCATGCATAGTGCGTGACCACGAGCAGGCCCGCCACCGGCGTGCCGTTCGGCAACGCGGAGGCCTCGTCGGCGAGTCCTGCCACCTTGCCCTGGAGATCGCGCAGGAAGATGGCGACGATGTCGTTCGCCGTGGAAGCAATGTCGTCCACGCCCGGGATGATGGTGGCGGTGAAGGTGATGGTGTGCTCGGTGGAACCCCGTCGCCCGGTGACGGTGACCGTGACCGGTGTGTCCTCGCTGACCTCGGGCACGGAGGCCCACAGCTCGACGGCGCTACCGCCGGGATCGATGGTGGGCGACTGGAACGAGACGGCCATGCCGTTGAGCGAGGACGATGCGGTGAGGGTGATTGCGGTCGCGGCCCGTTCGCCGCTGGCGCTGATGATGTTGAGTGGCCGTCGGCCAGCGATGATCCGGTTCACGTGTGCGGGGCTGGACTCCAGCGAGAACTCAGCCGCTGCCGGGCTGGCGTGCTTCGACGTCGCGCAGCCACCGAGTCCGGCGAACAACAGCACGGTTGCAAATACGGCGACCCTGCGCATGGGAACCTCCGCGCTGATGGTACGTCGGCACGTGAAAACTCGGATAGGGCCGGAGGGCCCACGTGCGACTAAGAAAGCACGGTGTATGCGGATGGATCGGTCACCCACGACTCGAGGCGTCTCGGCTATGTACTGGTGTTGTCGGCGTCGCTGCTGTGGGCCACGAACGGCCTGCTGTCCCGATTGGTGTTCGATTCGGGAGAGATCGAGCCCCGGACGCTGGCAGCGCTGCGTGTCTACGGTGCCACCATCTTGCTGGCGCCAGCAGTCATCCGTGCCCGCCCCCGGCTGAGCCGGCGGAGTTGGCTGAAGGTGGCGGCCTTCGGCGTGTTCGGGGTGAGCGTGCCTCAGTGGGTGTACTTCGAGGCGATCGCCCGAATCCCCGTGCCCATCGCGTTGGTGATCGTCTACACCGCTCCAGTACTGGTGACGGTGTTCGAACGGTTCGTGCGGCATCGCAAGTTGCCCAAGGTGGTGTACCTGGCCATCGGCGTGGCGGTGGTCGGCGTGATCTTCGCGGTCACCGGCGGCAGGGGTGGTGCGGGGGCGCTGGAGTTGCTGGGCGTGGTGCTGGCCATCGTCACGGCGTTCGCGTACGCGGCCCAGATCATGGTGGCGGCCGTGCAGCCACCCGAGTTGCACCCACTGGTGCGCACGGGCTTGGGCATGATGGCCGGATCCATCTTCTGGACGTTCCTGTCACCGTTCTGGCGCCTGCCCTTTGCCTCGTTCGGCGCCGCCATCGATCTGGGCCCACGGGTGGCCGGCAGTCTGCCCGCAGGTCTGTTGGTGGCCGGCATCATCGTGTTCGGCACCGTGATCCCCTACACCATGCTCGTCTCGGGGTCGCCTCGCATCGGCCCGGGGGCGTCCTCGGTGACGGGGATGATCGAACCCGTCGCGGCGTCGATCCTGGCCTGGGTGGCGCTGGACCAACGGCTCACGATCACTCAGGTGCTCGGCGTTGTGGTGGCGCTTGCCGGCGTCACCGTTGCCGAATTACTGCGCAACCGCACGCCGCTGTCTGAGCACTTCGGGTTGCTCGACGCTGCCATCCCACCGTGACCGGCTCGCCCCGATGGTTCTGGCGTTGACCGTTGGCGGCCATCGACAACGAGTTGCGTGACGTTCGGCCCTAGCGGTCTGCGTGGAACAAGGCGACACTGCGAGTACCAACACAGTGAAGGAGAAGGCCATGATCCTCGGGCTGTTTCCCTTGTTCCTCCTCGCGATCATCGGTGCCGTGGTGTATTTCGCCGTGCAGGCGGGGCGCCGTGGCCACCCATCTGCTGCGCCGACTGTCCGAGCGGACCTGCCCAACGACCTCTCCCGCTGGGTGAGCGAGGGCCTGATCACGGCTGAACAGTCTGCGGCCATTCAGGTCGGCGAACGTGCTGCCGCCGCACCGGTCATGGTTGCCCCGCTGAGCGAGGCACCGCCCCGGCATCGAGTACCGCCGGTCGCCGAGGCGCTCGGCTATCTCGGCGGCATGTTGGCCATCATCGGGTTGCTGTTGGTGCTGTCTCGGTACTGGACCGATATGTCTGTTGCCGGTCGTCTCGGTCTGAGCGGTGGCGGTGCTGTGGCAGTGTTGATCGGCGGTGTGCTTGTTCGCGAGCACACCGATCCGGCCCTCGCCCGGTTGCGGTGGTTCCTCTGGCTGATCGCAACCGTGGCGACCGGGCTGTTCGTCGGGGTGATGCTCCGTGACGGTTTCGATGTGGAGAAGGGCCTACGCATCGCGTTGGGAGTGTCCGCCGCCGTGACCGTGCTGAGTGGGCTGCTGTGGTGGTGGCGAGACCGGCCGGTGCAACAGTTCACCTGTCTCGCTGGCGTGGCGGTGTTCGCCGGCGTGGTGTTTGCTCAGCTCGTGTCCACCGGGACCGCTGGCCTGGCGGTGTGGACCGTCGGTGCGTTGCTGATGGCCGCCGCCTTGCGCGAGGTCACCCCGAACCCGGTACTGACCGCTCTGATCGGTATGTGGGCGCTGGCCGTCGGTGCGCTGATCGCTGCGGCGTCCTGGGAGGGTCCTGCGCTGATCTTCGCCGTCGCCACGGGCCTGCTGCTGCTCGCCGTCGCGCTGATTCCTGGCTTGGCCCCCTCGACCGCATACATCGTGCTGGCGGCCATCGTCGGCACCATCGTCACGTTCGAGGCAACGGTTGCTGCGCTCGTCTACTACGCCCGAGGCGCCGGTGTGACGACGGGCGTCATCACCTGGCTGGCTGGTGCATCGCTGCTGTTCGTCGCGTCGCAACGGATGGTCCGCGTGCCGGTGCTGTGCGAGATCGCCGGTGGGGTCACGCTCATCGGCGGGGCGGCGCTGACCGGTGTGCAATGGCACAGCGTCGCTCCGCTGTTCGGCATCGTGACTGCGTTCGCCCTGATCGGGCTGGGCATGTTGCCGGGCCGCGTGCTGATGTCGGTGCTCGGCTCGTTCGGCTTGCTGATCAACGTGCCATGGGCGATCAGCCGCTACTTCCCCGGCGAGGGGCGGGCCCCGTTGCTGATCATGGTGTCCGGTGCGCTGATCATCGGCGTTGCGGTGCTCCTGACCCGAATGAGCGGCCGGCTGCGGAGCGAACTCGGTGGAACGCACCATCGCGGTCCCCGGCACGGTGCACCGCCGTCGGGCTTCACGCCGATGCATTCCTAGAACGGGTCTAGAGTGGTCGGAGGAGGTGCCGACCGTGGCAGTCTGGATCATCATCGCCGTGCTGATGCTGGCGATCGAGATGCATCACATGGCGTTCTTCGCGATGTTCGGTGCAGCAGGTGCAGTTGCCGGTGCGGTCGTTGCGGCGGTGTGGCCCTCGCAGTATCTGCTGCAGGTCGTGGTGGCCGTGATCGTGGCCGCACTCGGCGTCAGTGCGGGGCGGCCGTTCGTCAGCCGCGCCTTTGCCCATCGCAGTGAGGGTGCAATCGTGCATGGCGTACACGGTGGCCTGGTCGGAGCGCATGCGATGACGGTCGACCAGGTTGCCACCAACACCGCTGGTCACGTGCGCCTGCTGGGCGAGACATGGCTGGCGGTCACCGCCGACGATTCCACGATCTCGCCGGGGACACTGGTGCAGGTCACCGATGTCGCCGGAACTACCCTCACGGTGCAACCCGTGCCCATCAAGGAGAACTCATGATCGCGATCAGCAACGTCACCATCGGCGGACTGGTGGTGGCAGCTCTGGTCGTGCTGGTGCTGCTGTTCATGTTGCGCAAGATGATCAACATCGTGCAACAGGGCGAGGTCGGCGTCGTCAAGCGCTTGGGCGAGTATCGCAAGACCCACGATGCAGGCCTCGTGATCATCGCTCCGTTCATCGAGGCGCTCCAGCGTGTCGATATGCGCGAGATTCCGCGCACCGGGGATCGCCAGGAAGTGATCACCAAGGACAACGTTGTGGTCACCGTGAACGCGACGATCTTCACCCAGATCGTTGATGCCAAGCAGGCGTTGTTCAGCATTGCCGACTTCGATGTGGCCATCGATGCGCTGGCGCGCACCGCGTTGCGATCGGTCATCGGCACCCTGTCGCTCGACGAGGCGTTGTCCGAGCGCGAGCGCATCAATACCGATGTGCAGTCGCAGATGGAAGCGGTCACCGACAAGTGGGGCATTCGCATCAGCCGGATCGAGATCGTCGAGATTGCCCCGCCGCCCAAGATCCTCGAGGCGTTGGCGCTACAGAAGCAGGCCGATCAGGAAAAGCGCGCCAAGATCCTGCAGTCCGAAGGCAACCAGCAATCGGCCATCAACATCGCCGACGGCGCCGCCAAGGCCGCCATCCGTGCTGCCGAGGGCGAGCGTGAGGCGGCAATCCTGCGCGCCGAGGGCAACCGGCAGGCATTCATTCTCGAGGCCGAAGGCCGGGCGCAGGCGATTGCCAGCGTGTACGACGCCATTCGTGCGGCCGACCCGAATCCGGCCCTGATCGCCATCCTGCAACTCGACACGCTGGCCAAGTTCGCCGAGAGTCCGAACACCAAGATCGTGGTGCCGTTCGAGAGCGCCGCGTTGCTGGGTGCTGCCCAGGCCCTCAAGTCGGTGATGGACGCCGTGCCCGGAGCCTGAGTGCCGGGCGACGGATGCGACGCTGAACCAGCAACGCGGTGAGTGCGCGGCGGATGGCCCCGCTACGGTGACCGCATGCTTCGATTGATTGCCCGCCTGTGGTTCAAACTCTGGCGTTTCGAGCTCGTCGAGCGTGCAACACCGGTGCCTGATCGGTGCGTGATGATCGCTGCGCCGCACACCAGCAACTGGGACTTCCCGCTCACCTTGGCCATTGCCAAACTCGGCGGTGTCCGCATCGCGTGGCTCGGCAAGGCCGAGCTGTTCCGCGGCCCGCTGGGCCCGATCATGCGCCGCCTCGGCGGTATCTCGGTGCGGCGCGACGACGCCGGCTCGATGGTGCGCGACCTCGTCGCCGAGTTTGCGACACGCGAGAAGTTCTGTCTGGTGGTGCCGGTTGAGGGCACGCGCTCGAAGAGCGAGTACTGGAAGTCGGGCTTCTATCGCATTGCGCATGACGCCGATGTCCCGATCCTGTGCGCGTTCGTCGATTCAGTCACGCGTACCGGCGGCTTCGGCCCGACGTTGGTTCCTACCGGCAATGTGCGCACCGACATGGACCAGATTCGGGCGTTCTATGCCGGCAAGGAAGGGCTTCGCCCCGGGCGCACGGGCGTGCCCCGCCTGCGCGAGGAAGATCGTCCCGATCCTGCCTGAGCCGCTGCGTTGCAGAGAACAGTCCGTTCTCGGCCGATCTGGTCGCGGATTCGTGCCCTGGAGGGCACGGATCCGCTGACAGAAGGCATCGAACGGCTGCCGGCGCATGGGGCCCTAGGCTGATCGGCGTGTCTCGTATCGTGCTGCAGACCGTGCCGCTCGGGTTCCAGTGGCCGACGGTCGACCCCTTCTT
>CAFBLP010000065.1_pt1 | contig 18022 bp, 17 predicted proteins | sample 7268181 | NCBI WGS metagenome assembly CAFBLP01 (sample SAMEA6814034, study PRJEB35770) | freshwater metagenome | biome: Freshwater; feature: Freshwater reservoir; material: water | place: Czech Republic | collected 2017-05-23 | depth 30m m | reverse complement strand
GGCCACTCACCAACCCGGCCACTGACCAACCCGGCCGGTGACCGCACTCGAGCGGTCGCGCCGGTGACTCAGTGGTGCGTGGTGGGCAACAGCGCAGCCCCGACCGCACCGGCACGTTCACCGAGCGCTGCAAAACGCAACTCCGGGTGCCGACGGTGCTCGGGCGAATAGAGCAGGCTGGCGAACTCGCGCCCGATCAACGGCAAGAACAGGTCGTGGTCAGCGGACAGGCCGCCGCCCAGCACGATGCACGCAGGGTCGACGATGTTGGTGAGGTTCACCAGGCCGAGCGCCACCCAGCGGGCGAACTCATCGATCACGGCGAGCATCTCGCGGTCGCCGGACCGGGCGGCCGCAACCACGTCCTCGCCACGGCGACCGCCGGCCAGCATCTGCAGGCCGCGACCGGAGGCAAACCGTTCCCAGCACCCGCGACGGCCACATGGGCACAGCGGGCCATCGGGCTGCACCACCATATGGCCAAACTCACCGGCGAAGCCGTTGGTGCCACGCTGCAGGCGACCGCCGAGAATCAACCCACCGCCAATACCGGTACCAAGGGTGACGACGATGAGATCCGCGAAACCCCTGCCAGCGCCGAGTTGCCATTCGGCCAGGGCCGCACAGGTGGCGTCGTTGTCCACCGACACCGGGTGGCCGAGCGCCTCGATGAGCAGCGGGCCGACCAGCAGATCGAACGCTCCGACCAGGTTCGGTGAGGCGCGGATGACCCCCTCGCTGGTGACCAGCCCCGGCACGCCGACACCGAGGGTGTCATAACCCACCGAGTCGTGAGCGGCGAGTTCCCGGGCAAAGTCGACAAGACCGCTGATGAGCGCCTCACTGCCCTTGGGAGTTGGCCGCCGCAGTTCGACCAGGACATTGCCCTGATCGTCGAGCACCACTCCGAGAAACTTCGTGCCGCCGACATCGATGCCGGCCGCTCGCGTCACAACTCGGCGCGGACTTTCAGCTCGCGCACGGTGTTGAGGATGCGCTGCTCGGCGCGCCGTTTCACGAAACCGGGCAACGGCACCACCAGTTCGATGGCGAGGTCGTAGCGGATCTCGGTACCGCCATCAGCGGTGTCGGACAGGGTGTAGGCGCCGTCGATGGCGCGCATGATGTCGCCGCGCAGCATGTGCCATCCGAGCACGTGCGGGGCGTTGGCGAAGTCGTAGCTGAGCGTGTAGTGCGTGCTGCGCCCAAGCGCTGACGTACGGAATTCAACCTCGATCGCGCGCCCTTGGTCGTCGCGGGTGCGCACGGTTGCTTCCTTCACGTCTTTGGCCCATTCGGGGTAACGCTCGAAGTCAGTGGCGATCTCCCACACCCGCGCCATCGGGGCGGTCGTGGTGATGGTCTGGAATGCGGTCTCAGCCATGGGATGAATTCTGCTCTATCTCGTCGGTCGATGGGGGGACACTCGGTGAAATCGGGGCTGGTTCTTGCTGACGGGGCGAGAACGTACCGTGGTTTGCGCACCACAAGCCGTTGAGTCCGAGACCGAACATGGGCACCAGAATCCCAAAAGCCAGCGTGGATCCGGGTCGGCCATCGGTGCTGCTGCGGGCGATGGCGGTGGCGAGACAGGTCACGACCTGCACCAGCAGGGCGGCGTTCATCACCCGTTTCACCTGGGGCGGCGTGGAGGTACCGCTGAGGAAATACAGCTGCGACACCGCAATGTTGTCGGTGCGACTGCGTTGCACAGCGGTCCAGTAGCTCCACAGAAAGCAAAACACGCCCACGGCGAACAGCACGAGGGCCACCACCACGCCGACGAGCCGGATCGGCTTGGTGAACACCACGGCTGCAGCGACCGCAGAGACTACGAACACCGCCGTGCCCACCACGTTGAGGCGCTGGATCCGGGAGGACGAACGTGACTCGGCACCCGTCTCGGCACCCGTCTCGGCACCCGCTCCAGCACCCGCTTCGGCACCCGTTCCGACATCCGCTCCGACAGGGGCCTGCATGCCCACTATCATGGCAGCGCTCCCAACGATTTACCCAGCCGTTCGGCCAGCACGTCGTAGGAGAACTCGGCAACGGCACGCTGCCGCCCGGCCAGGCCCATGGCCAGCCGGCGGGCCGGATCGTCGAGCAGCGCCTCGAATGCTCTGGCCACCTCACGGTGGTCGTCGGGCTGACGCACCACGATGCCTGTTTCGCCGTCGGCCACCGCCTCGGCTGCGCCCCCTGAATCGCCCGCCACCTGGGGCACGCCACAGGCGGCTGCTTCGACGAACACGATGCCGAACCCCTCCTGCTCGAGTCCGCCCCATCGATTCCGACAGAGCATGGCGTACACATCGGCGCAGCCATAGAGCAGGGGCAGGTCGTCGTTGCTCACGCGACCGAGAAAGCGCACCGGGGCATCGAGCTCGGCGGCCAGCCTCTGTAGGCGTGGGAGGTCGCGCCCGCCGCCGGCGATGGCCAGCAGCAGGTTCGGCCGCGACGACTTCAGCATCGCAACGGCGCGAATGGCGGTATCGAAACCCTTGCGCGGCACAAGCCGGCTGATGCTCACGATCAGCTCGGCACCCTGTGGGACGCCGAAGTGCTCGCGGGCCGCCGCTTGCTGGTCGGCGTCGAGTGGGCGGAAGCGATCGGTGTCCACGCCCGGCGCCACGATGGTGATCGGCAGCGGACCCCCGCTTGCGCGTTCGGCCTCGTGAGCCGGGTAGCCGCCCGCAGCCACGATGTGGCGCGCCCTGCGCAACACGTAGGCAAGGGTCTGTTTGCTGCCCGGCAGCCGACCGGGCACGGTGACCTCGGCTCCGTGCAGGACCACGTCGTAGGGCAGTTCCAGCGATGGCCCGACGAGGCCGAGCGGCAGCGCTGGGTCGAGTACCACCAGATCGGCACCCATCTCGCGGGCCATGTCGTTGATGCGGCGAACCATCACTGGATGCGGCAGCAGCACGGTTTCGCGGACCCGTTCGATGCGGAACGCTTGCGCTGCATCGAAGACCTCACTGCCGGCGTAGGGGCTGGTGAGCACTGCGAACGAATCGGGCGGCAGGCGCCGCCACCATTCCCACAGCAGCGATTGGATGCCCCCGATCTTGGGCGGAAAGTCGTTGGTGACGAGGAGGTGCTTCATGGGCGGGCGGCGACCAATTCGTCGGTGACCTGGGGATCGGGGTCGGTGGCGGGCAGCATGTGATGGCACCCGAGTTCGGCCGCAGCCCACACGGCGTGGGCGCGGAGCATGGGGTCGGGGTCACCAAGGTAGCGCTGCAGCACGGCGCGCACATGCGTCTGGGCGCCCGCTGCGCTGTTGCCGAGCGCAACCAGCGCATTACGACGCAGCCACAGCGGGTTGCGGTCGGCCAGATACCAGCGCCCATAGGCCTGGAGCAGCTCGGCATCGGTGGCCTCGAGCAGATCGAGGAGCGACACCCAGGCCTGCACATGCTTGGACTGGTTCGGCTGGGCACGCCGCTCGAAGCGCACCGTGGGCGGACACACCACCTGGCATTCGTCGCAACCGTAGATGCGGTTGCCGAGCGCCGCACGGAACTGGCGCGGGAACACGCCGGGGCGCTGGAGCAACCATGCCAGGCAACGGCCTGCATCGACCACGCCGGGGGCCACGATGGCCGCAGTTGGGCAGCCGTCGATGCAGCGGCTGCACGAGCCGCACCCATCGGCCACGGGTTCGTCGGCCACCGGCAACGGGGCGGTGGTGATGACCGAACCGAGCACGAAGAAGCTGCCGGACCCCGGCAGCAAGATGTTGGCGTTCTTGCCGAACCAGCCGAGGCCGCTGAGCCAGGCTGCCTCGCGATCGACCACCGAGTTGTCGTCGGCGAATGCCACCGCCTTGTGGCCGTCGGCGCGTAGTCGTGCGGTGATGGCCGCCAGGCCGATGCGCAGCGGCTCGTAGTGATCGACCCAGGCGTAGCGCGCTACAGCACCGTACGGGCCGTCGGGCCGGGCGGGCTCGTCGATGACGTAGCTACGCGCTGCCACCACCATGGCACGTGCCCCGGCAACCGCTGCCGAGGGGTCGGTGGATCGGATCGGATTGCGATAGGTGAACTGCATGGTGTCGGCCAGACCGGCCGCCTTGCGCTGCAGTAACACGTCGCGCGCCCGCTGCATGACCGTTGCAGGGGCAATACCCACGTGATCGAGCCCGAATTTCAGGCCCAGTGCACGCAGCGACGCCACATAGTCGCTGTCGAACACCGGTTCATTCGTTGACTGCTGTGGCACGGTGGCGAAGCGTAGGCACCAAACCGGCTTCCGCAAACAAACGGACCGCTCGCTGCTCGGCCAGAACGAACACGACGGCGCTGTGTTCGCTGGATTCACACCCGAAGGTGACGACGCAGTCGGTGCATGCCGGCGTTGCCCGCATGACGCAATCGTGACAGTTGATGATGAGGTTGTTCATTGCTTCTCCAGATGGCTTCGGTGTCGTCGGGATCCCCAGCCACGCACACCGTGACACAGGGGTGTGACAGCGTTGTCCCAGCCGGAACCCATGTCGACACAGCCCGGCCACGCCGGGTCAGCGTTGCGCCGAACGCCCACCAGCACGCAGCAAGACGTCCGACGACAACACGTTGGCCCCGGCTGCATGAACATCGGCGACAATGGCCTGATCATTGGTGACCACCACCACCGGCGTGGTGGCGGGCAGCGCAGCAACGTCGACCCTGATCACATCGTCGGCCGTCACGCCCGAAGGCGAGAACTGCACACGGATGAGCCGGCGCGGCGACGACGCCCCCACGACATCGGCACCGTCGAACACCACGCGGATGTCGGTGCCGAATCGCCGGGCAAGGTCTTCGAGCAGGCTGATACAGCACTCGCGTTGCTGGGCAAGCCCGAGTTGCGGCCAGCCGAGCTTGGCCACGTTGTAGCCATCCACGATCACCACCACCTGCGGCGAGCGCAAGAGGTGCTCGGCCGCAGCCGTCGAGTCGCCGTACACGCCGCCGGGAATCGGGATGTGCCGACGACGTTGCGGGCGCGGCCTGCTACCAGAGCTGGCGCTTCCCCTCGCGCTTGCCATGGGGGTGTCCTCGAGCGTCGGCCTGTGCGCCGTTGCGGTGTCACCCGACGCCAACGCGCCGGCTGCCGACGCCAGCGCCTCGGCGAGATCGCGCGTTGCGGCAGCCGCCTGACGAAGCGCCTGCGCAGCCGGGGCGTTGTCGGGTGCGACCGGCTCGGCGGCGCTGGACGGCAGGAGGGCTGTCGCCCGGTACGCCAACATGTCGTCGCGCATCTGCTCGAGCGACTGCACCTGGGCGGCCGCAACCAAGGCCTCAGCGGCGCCACGATCGGCCCGCTCGGTCTCGGCAATCACACGGCTGCGTAGCTTCTCGAGCTCGCGTTGCACCTGCTGCAGCTCGCGGCGCACGGTTTCCGATTCGGCCACGGCGGCCGACGCCTTCGCCTCGGCCTTCTCTCGCCGGGCCTGCTCGCGGGATATCTCGTCGCGCTGCGCGAGCCGTTCGGCCAGCGCCCTGGCGGCCACCTGCTCGGCGGCATCGCGACGCCGCTCGGCCTTGCGTAGCGCAACGTCGCCAGCTTCCGCCTGGGCCTCGGCCCTGGCAGCAGCATGCAGTTGCACGACGCGCTCCTGCCAGCCATCGGGGCGTTTCAGCCAGACGACGCTGATCTCATCGAGCAGTTCCTCGGTTGCCACCAGGCCCAACCGATCGCGGAACTCGTCGTCGGCCGCCACGGTCCGGCGGACCAGAGGCAATGATGTCTTGTCGAGCCGCTGGAACCGCAGGAACGTCTTCAGCCCGGCCGGAAAGGGCAGCGGAGGGCGCAGCTTCTGCCCGGCCGCAGCGATGCCCACGGCAAACTCCATGGCGTCACGCAGGGCGATATCGGGCACACCAGCCACGTCGGCAGCGCGTACCGCCATCACGCTGTCGGGCGGCCCGTTCTCCGGTGGCACGGTCTCCGGTGGCACGGTCTCCGGTGGCACGGTCTCCGGTGGCACGGTCTCCGGTGGCACGGTCTCCGGCGCCACGGCGGGCGCCACCGCGCCGGGCGCCACGATCTCGTTCGTCTGCGGTGTGGTCTCGCCAGCCCCCGGGTCGTCGCCCCGCTCCCCGATCATCCCCGCAGCGTATCTCGCCCCGGCGCCAGGCATCGTCCTTGACAACGAACAGGCGTTCGTGGTCTTGTAGTGGCATGCAACGTACGTTCGACGATCTCGGCACGCCGCTCAGCGACGTCACGTTCTGCGTCATCGACCTCGAGACCACCGGCGGCGACCGCAACAACGACCTCATCACCGAGATCGGAGCCGTCAAGGTGCGCGGGGGCGCCTGTCTGGGTACGTTCCAGACACTGGTCAATCCGGGGCGGGCCATCCCGCCCATGATCACCGTGCTCACCGGTATCTCCGATGCCATGGTCATGCCGGCCCCACGGATCGAAGGCGTGCTGGTGTCACTGCTTGAGTTCTGCGGTGACGCCGTCATCGTTGGCCACAATGTGCGCTTCGATGTGGGCTTCTTGAATGCTGCGCTCGGCCGCTCGCAACGCCCGGCGCTGTCGAACGCCACCATCGATACCGTTGCGCTCGCCCGTCGGCTGGTACGCGACGAGGTGCCCGACTGCAAGCTCGCCACGCTGGCCAGCCGGTTCCGACTGGACCATCAACCCAGCCACCGTGCGCTCGACGACGCGCTGGCCACAGCCGATCTGCTGCACCTGCTCATCGAGCGAGCGGCCAGCTTCGGCGTACTCGGCCTCGATGATCTCCACCTGCTGCCCAAGATCGGCGGGCACCCACAGGCGGCCAAGCTCAAGCTCACCAACCACCTGCCGCGCACCCCGGGCGTGTACCTGTTCCACGATGCACGCGACGAAGTGCTGTATGTCGGCAAGGCCACCAACCTGCGCCAGCGGGTGCGCAGCTACTTCGGCAGCGAGGACCGTCGCAAGATCGGGCCCATGTTGCGCGAGGCCCACCGGGTGAGTTACATCGAGACGCCCGACCCGCTCACCGCCGGCGTGCTCGAACTGCGCTACCTGCACCAGTTGGCACCCCGCTACAACAAGCAGGGCACCACGTGGGGGCGATACTGCTACGTCCGCCTCACACTGGAGCAAGCGTGGCCGCGCCTGGCCATCGTGAAAGACCCGGCGGCACTCGGGTTGCACCTCGGGCCGTTGCCGTCTCGGGCCATGGCCGCGCTCGTCATCGAGGCCATTCACACCGTGGTCCCGCTCCGGCGCTGCACCGCCCGGCTCGGCCGCAACTTCGTGCCCACCCCGGGGGCCGGCGCGTGCACGGCTGCCCAATTGGGTGTGGCGGAATGCCCGTGCGCCGGCGAAGCCGACGCCATCCGTTATGCCGCTGCCGTCGACATGGTGGTGCGTGGCCTGACCGGCGAACCCGATGTCTTGCTGGCGCCGCTACGCGAACGCATGCTCAGGCTGGCCGCAGCCCAACGGTTCGAGGAAGCTGCGGCAGCACGCGACCGCGCCCAGGCCCTGGCGGGCGCCATCCGCCGCCAGCGCATGATCGACGATCTCCGCGGTGCCCAACGACTCGACCTGCGCATCGGCACCACTCGGTTCGAGTTCGACCACGGCCGCCTGCTTGACGCCAGCGTCGAGGGCATGCTGACCGCAGCGCTCCCCCTACCAGCCCCGGAGCTCACCCCGCTCGATCGGCCGCTCCCCCGCATCGCTGCCGACGAAACGTTGTGCATCGCCCGCTATCTCGACGCCAACAGCCACCGCATCCGTCTGCTGCACTGCGATGGGCAGTGGGCCCAGCCGCTCATGCAGCTCGCGTCGTTCGAACACCGCAACGCTGCCTGACGCGACCTGCTCACGCTTCGAGCGTGGCTCCGCCGTGATCAATGCGCAGCACCTTGGTGTGGCCGTCGGCGCCAAGCGCCTCGGCGAGATCGGCAGCCATGTCCAGCGAACACAATGCCGCCACGGTGGGACCCGAACCCGACAACCAGGCGCTCCATGCCCCGGCCTGCAGCGCCGCCTCGTACGCCGCCTGCGATTGCGGTGCTGCGGCAAACCGTACGGGCTGATGCAGACGATCCTGAGTGGCGTGCCGTAGGGCCGCCACGTCGCCAGCGGCAAACGCTGCGACCAGGAACGCGACATGGCCGATGTTGAACACAGCGTCAGCCAACGACACCGAGGTGCCGAGCTGCGACCGGCTCTGATCCGTACGCGTCACAAACGACGGCACCCACACCACCACCGCTGGGTCGAAGCCCATCGGTACCCGTATCGAACGCTCACCGGTTGTGGCCACCACTCCACCGAGCACCGCAGCCGCAGCGTTGTCGGCATGACCCTCGAGCGCGCTGGCGTGATGCAGCACCTCGTCGGCATGGCCAGCGACAACGTCGGCGCCGACGCCATCTCGCTGTGCGCAGGCCAACATCAGTCCCGCCACGCGTACCGCCGCGCTGTAACCGAGGCCGCGACCCATCGGGATCGGTGAACGCACCCACAGCGACCCCTGGCCGTGCAGCCGGCGAAATGCCACGGTTGCCAGGTGGTGCTCGTCGGCCACGTGGGCGCCTTCGGGAACAACGGCATCGGCATCCGCTGCGTCGCTCGCGATGAGGCCGACCTCAGCCCACAGCGACAGTGCCATGCCGAGCGCGTCGAAACCGGGGCCCAGGTTGGCCGACGAGGCCGGGACCCGGGCAATCACGACGCCGCAGCAGCAGCAGCAGCAGCCTGCGAGACCTCGACAAAGCGCTGCAGCGTCGCGGCGGCATTGCCGCTGTCAATCGAGTCGCTGGCCAATTCGAGACCGCGTTCGAGGCTGTCGGCAACGCCCCCCACCACCAGGCCCGCCGCAGCGTTGAGCAGCACAATGTCGCGGTGGGGCCCGCGCGTGCCGTCGAGCACCCTGCGCACCACCATGGCGTTGAATGCCGGATCACCACCGACGAGTTCCTCTGCGATCGCCGGCGGCAGACCCAATGCCACCGGGTCGATCGTGAACGTGGAGACCTCATCGCCGTCGAGCGCCAACACGGTGGAGGGCCCCGTGGTGGTCAGTTCGTCGAGGCCGTTGCCGTGCACCACCCATGCCTTCACCGCGCCGTGGATGCGCAGCGACGCAAGCATCCGCTCGGCAAACGCCGGATTCGCGACGCCGATCAGATTGCGGCGGACGCGACCCGGATTGGCCATCGGGCCCAACAGGTTGAACACCGTGGGGATGCCGATCTCGCGCCGTGACGGCGCCGCAAAGCGGAAGGCGGGATGGAACTTTGCGGCCATACAGAATCCAATGCCGGCCTGCTCGACGCAGCGGCGCACCCCCTCGGGTGAGAGCTCGATGGCCACGCCGAGCGCTTCGAGCACGTCGGCCGTGCCGCATTGCGAGGACGACGCCCTGGCGCCGTGCTTGCAGATCGGTACCCCGGCGCCAGCCACCACGATGGCGGCCATGGTGGACACGTTGACGGAGTGGCTGAAATCGCCGCCGGTACCCACGATGTCGATGGCTCGGCTGCGCAGGTCGTCGCCGAGCGGCACCAACGTGGCGGCCGCCAGCACGGCATCGAGCAACCCCGACAGTTCTTCGGATGTTTCGCCCTTGGCGCGCAGCGCCACGACGAATCCGATCAACTGCGCCGCTGTTGCCTGGCCAGACAGGATCGTGGACATCGCCTCACGCGCATCTGCGGACGTGAGATCCCTGCGTTCGAGCAACTGCGTCAACAGCGCGGGCCAACCACCAATATCTTCAAAATGTGACACAGAGTAAGACTAGGCGTCAGGCGGTGCGGCGACGCTGACGAATAATGCGGCGTCGCTCGCGCTCGGTGGCTCCGCCCCAGACACCCTGCTTCTCGCGAGATGCCAGCGCATGTTCGAGGCATGCAATCCGCACATCACAGTGGTCACACACCGCCTTGGCTATTGCTGCTTCTTCTTCGTCTTCGGGAAAGAACATCCCCGGATCAAGCCCACGGCAGGCACCGAGTTCCCGCCACACAATTACTTTGGCCGACACAATCGCCCCAGTCCTTCTCAGTCAGTACTTGCGCTTGGTGAGGTGGAATCGCGTTGACGCCAACCCCCGGCGACAACACACGTAACTTACGCGGCGCCACGCAGTTCTGCCAGAGGCAATGCGGGAATTTGTACACTCAAATGAGGCGACCCGACGGGGCCGAGGCGCCCCGAAGCGATCTGCGCCGGTCAGGGGCGCCGGTCAGGGGCGCCGGTCAGGGGCGCCGGTCAGGGGCGCAGGTCGACGAGCAGTTGCTGCACCGTGGCGGGACTGAGCTCGGCCACCTCGAGGTACGCCGGGTGATCGATCATCAGCTGCACCGGCCCGGCGGCGAGCGATTCGACCTGGGCCGGCGTGAACTCGAACTGCAGGTAGTGCACGGCGCTGGTGATGGTGGTGCGGGTGAGCTGGCTGGCGTGCTGCGCCTCGGGCACCGAACGAACCTGCCCACCGTCGGCCAGCTGGATCACCACCTGGTTCTCGATACCCACGAGCCGGGGCAGCCACTCTCGCATCGTGTCGTCGGAGGTGAGCTCGATGAACATCGTGACGCACAGCTGGCCCGGCTCGGGGATGAGCGGGTTATACGTGTCGATCTCGGCCTGGATGTCGTCGTCGGTCATCAACTTCTCGACGCGGGCCATTTCCTGGATCTGGTATCGGATGGTGTCGCGCGATTCAAACGACACCGTGATGATCGTGCCGAGCGACACCCTGCGCACACGGCGCAGTTCGAGCACGGCGTCACGGAACTCGGCCCGCTCGCGTTCGTAGGCGCGAACGTCGGCGATGTCGGCAAGTGACAATTTGCGGCTCTGAGAGGTGTTCTGCCCCGCATTATTCTCTGAAGCGTTCGCTGCCACATTCATCGGGGAGCCACTTCGACAGCAATGCCGTACGCCCGGGCCATCACTTGGATTGGGTGCAACGGCACGTCGCCGGTCTGCTCGGTGATGGCCGTGTTGGCCAAATGGCAGTCGCCCGCCACCACCTCGCCGTTCGCGCGGGTGATCTCATCGCCCAGCTTCTTCACGATTGGCACCGAGATGTCCGAGTTCTCCGCACGCAGGCCCCACATGCCGTCGATGCCGCTGCACTGCTGCACCAGCTTGATCTTCGCCCCAGTGAGCTTCATCAGGTCACGGCTCTTCAGGCCGATGTTCTGGGCCCGAAGGTGGCACGGCGTGTGGTAGGTGATGGTCTCGGGCACATGACCCTCGAACTCGGTATCGAGCATGGTCCCTTCGCCGCGGTGGATCTTCATCAGGTATTCGGCCGCGTCGTAGGTGTTGTCGGCCACCAATTGGGCGTCGGCCCCACCGATGTAGTCCACGTAGTCCTTCTTCAAGATGTAGCCACAGGTGGGCTGTGGCACCACCACGTCGTTGCCCTTGCGTACCTCGGCGGCGAGGATTCTCACGTTCTTGGCGGCGACCTTTTTGAACTCGTGCATGTCTCCGCTGTGCAACCAGGGCGCTCCGCAGCAACCGGCGTCGGCGAGCGACACCTCGATGCCGTTGCGCTCGTAGACCTTCACCAGATCTTGGCCGATGCCGGGCTCCTGGTACTCCACCAGGCAGGTGGGGAACAGTGCAACCCGGCCCTGGCGCTTGCCGATACGCACCTTCGGGCGACGGTTGAACCAGGTGGAGAAGCGCTGCCTGGCGAACGGTGGCAGCAACCGCACGCTGGACACGCCGGCCGTCTTTTCGATGACCTTACGGACAAGACTGCCGGGCTTGGCACCCATTGCCTTGTTCATCAACGGCGCAGCAGCGCTTCCGATCGTGCCGAGCAGGTCGGTGCGGCCCATCATCTGCGTGGTCAAGCGGTCTCGCAGCGGGGCGTGCCCGTTCTCGTGCAGCATCGCGTCGGCGCGCAGCATCAGACGGGGGAAGTCGAGTGCCCATTCGTGCTGGCCCGGCACATAGGGACAGTTGACATAGCACAACTTGCATTGGAAACATTCGTCGATGACCTGGTCCTGCTGCGCCGGGGTGAGCCGACCCGCATCTTGGTCGTCGTGACGATCGATCATCTCGAACAACGTGGGGAACGAGGTGCAGAACTTGAAGCACAGGCGGCAGCCGTGGCACAGGTCGTAGACCCGCGTCAGCTCGCTGCGTACGTCGGCCTCGTCGAGGTACTTGGGATGGAAGGGGTCATACGTGGTGGTCATGGAGGCGCCTCGATTTGCTGCGCGGGTGACCAGCACCCGCGCAGCAGCTCATTCGTATGGGGGTGGTTCGGCTCAGGACAGGTTGTCGAGGCCCTGCTGGAAACGGCCAGCATGGCTCTTCTCGGCACGTGCCAGCGTCTCGAACCAGTCGGCGATCTCGCCGAAGCCCTCATCGCGGGCGGTCTTGGCGAAGCCGGGGTACATCTGGGTGTACTCGTAGGTCTCGCCGGCGATGCTGGCCTTGAAGTTGTCCTCGGTCTCGCCGATGGGCTCGCCCGTGGCGGGGTCGCCGACCTGGGCGAGGTACTCGAGATGGCCGTGGGCGTGACCGGTCTCGCCTTCGGCAACCGAGCGGAACAGCATCGCGGCGTCGGGGTAACCCTCGACATCTGCCTTCTGGGCGAACCACATATAGCGGCGATTGGCCTGGCTCTCGCCGGCGAATGCCTCTTTCAGGTTCTCGTGTGTCTTGGTGCCTTCGAGGCTCATGGCTTTCTCCTTGTGGGTAATGCGGGATCTGTGAATTGGGGGGAATGGGACCCACCGGGCGGCGTGGCCTCGGCGGGCCGGCTCGCTGCAGCAGATGGATCGTCGCAGCAGTTGGCGCACCGACCACGGAACACGATGTCGGTCGACGCCACGACGAAACCGTCGAACCCATCGGGGCCATCAGTCCCGGAGCCACCAGCGAGGTGGAGCCGGTCGGCGCCATCGACGTAGACATCGGCCACCTCACCGCACGCCGTGCACACCAGATGATGATGGGCGCCGGTGTTGGGGTCGAAGCGGGCGGCGCCGTTGCCGAAATCGAACGACTGCAGTTCGCCCATCAGGGCGAGGTCGGTGAGCGTCTGGTACACGGTGCGCAGCGAGATGCCCGGCATCTGGTTGCTGGCGATGTCGAACAGCGCCTCGGCGCTGGGGTGCGAGGTGTTGTCGTGCAGCAGGCGGAACAGCAACTGACGCTGAGGCGTGACCTTGAGTCCCAGCGAACGGAACTCGGTGGAGAGTTCGGCCGGGCTGCGCATGAACGAGACCGTATCTGCATGTCATGCAGATCGCCAAATCATGCGAACGATGACCAACCTGCCCTTGACCATGCACCCAACGGGGTGGGCCCACCTAGGATCGCAGCCGATGACTTCCCCTTCAACAGACGCCCTGTTCGATCGAACAACCATGCTCACGCGCCTCGCCGAGGAGACCTTCGACATCGTGGTGGTCGGCGGTGGTATCACCGGTGTCGGCGTCGCTCTCGACGCGGCCAGTCGCGGGTTGAAGACCGCCCTGGTCGAACGTGACGACTTTGCGTCGGGCACCTCGTCGAAGAGCTCGAAGCTGGTGCACGGCGGCCTGCGCTATCTCCAGCAGGGCGAGGTGCGCCTGGTCTATGAGGCACTCCACGAGCGCCAGCGACTCCGCAAGAATGCACCGCACCTCGTGCGGGTGATGCCGTTCATGATTCCCATCCTCACCAAAGACGGGCTCATCCCGGCCAAGATCGCACGGGTGCTCGGCACCTCGATGTGGATGTACGACCTCACCGGCGGGTGGCGCATCGGCAAGCTGCACAAGCGCCTCAAGAAGAAGGCAGCGGTTCGCCACCTGCCCACCATGCCCGAGTCCCGCCTGGCCTCGGCATACCTGTACTACGACGCCGCCGCCGACGATGCCCGGCTCTGCCTGACCGTGGCCCGCACCGCCGCCGCCCACGGTGCCGTTGTTGTCAACGCCTGTCCGGTCACCGGCGTCACCACCGATGACGCCGGTCGCGCCACCGGCGTGACCGTGCGTGCCGACGGGCGCGACATCACCGTGCGGGCACGGGTGGTGGTCAACGCATCAGGTGTCTGGGCCGACCACGTCCGAGCGCTCTGCGAACCCCAACATCCCGACTCCATCCGACCGGCCAAGGGCGTCCACCTGACCGTTCCGTGGGACAAGGTGCGCAACGACATCGCCGTGGTCATTCCCGTCCCCAAGGACAAGCGCAGTCTGTTCGTGGTGCCGTGGGGCCCCCGGCCCGATGGCACCTTCCAGTATTCCTACGTGGGCACCACCGACACCGACTACAACGGCGACGTCGACGATCCCCAGTGCACCAAGGACGACATTGCCTATGTACTTCGGGCGCTCAATGCCTCCATCACCACCGGTGTCACCGAAGCCGACGTCACCGGCGTGTGGGCCGGGTTGCGTCCGCTGGTGAAGGCGGCAGGATCAGAGCGCACCGCCGACCTCTCCCGCCGGCACAGCATCACCACCAACGATGCCTGCGTCATCAGCGTCACCGGCGGCAAGCTGACCACCTACCGGGAGATGGCCGAGGACACCGTCGATGCAGCGCTCACCCAGCTGGGACGACGCGCCCGTTGCCGCACGAAGTCGCTCAGGCTGTTGGGCGCACAGGGCTTCCGCGAGCCTGCAGCCAACTCCCCCGATGCCCACCTCGCCTCACGTTTCGGCGGCGAGCTCTCCGCGGTGCGCACACTCATCGCAGGCGATGCTTCGTTGGGCGAGCCACTGGTGGAGGGCCTCCCCTACCTACGCGCCGAGGCCGTGTACGCCGTTCGATACGAGATGGCGCTCACCCTCGACGACGTACTGACCCGACGCACGCGCGCCAGGTTGTTCGACCGCGAGGCCACGGTACGCGCCGCGACTAGCGTGGCCGAGCTCATCGCGCCCGAGTTGGGCTGGGACGCCGCGCAACAACGTGCCCAGGTCGAGGCTTTCCTTGCCAGCTGTGCACACGAGTCGGCCGCTGGGCACCTCAGCGAGGCCGACCTGATGGAGACGACCTGATGGAGACGACCTGATGGAGACAATGTCATGATCCAACCAACCCCGCCTATCGAACTCGCCGGCACCGCCGACCATCTGGTCGGCGACATCGCAGTCCTCGACGACGCCTTCATCGAATCGCTCGGCGCCGTTTGCCCCATCGATGTCAGCGTCGCGGTCACCGCCGACGTCAGCCGCGACTGGTGGCCGATGTCGATGCATTGGGCGCTGGCCGGCGAGGTCCCCCGCCGGGCCGGAGCCGTGGCTCGGCCCACCACCACTGCGCAGGTCAGCGACGTGGCCCGTCTGTGCAATCTCGCCAAGGTCCCGCTCACCGTTGCGGGCGGGAGATCTGGCGTGTGTGGCGCCAGCGTGCCCGTGTTCGGTGGCGTCGTCTTGGACATCACCGCCATGCAGGGCATCGTCTCGGTCGACGAGGTCAGCGGCATTGTCGAGGTGCTGCCCGGCACGTTCGGGCCCGACATGGAAGACGAACTCCGCAGCGCGCACGGCCTCACCGTGGGCCATTTCCCGCAGAGCTTCGACATCGCCACCGTCGGCGGCTGGGTGGCGTGCCGCGGCGCCGGGCAGTACAGCACCCGGTACGGCAAGATCGAGGACATGGTCGTGGGCCTCGAGGTGGTCCTTGCCGATGGCAGCGTCATCTCCACCGGCGGCAGTCCCGCTGCGGCGATGGGGCCCGACCTCAACCAGTTGTTCCTCGGATCAGAGGGCACGCTGGGCATCATCACCCGGGTGTGGCTCCGCGCCCATCCGGTACCGGCCGAGGGCCGCCGCACCGCCTACGCGTTCGACAGCTTCGAACACGGGCTCGAGGCGTGCCGGCGGATCATCCGCCGGGGCGCCACACCCGCTGTACTGCGCCTGTACGACGCCGCCGAGTCCGCCCGCGGACAGGGCGGCGACGGACGACAGAACATGCTGTTGGTGCTCGACGAAGGCGACCCGGTGGTCATCGACGCCGTCATGGCCATCGTCGACGACGTTGCCGTGTCGCTCGGCGCCGAGAACCTCGGCTCGGCCCTGGTCGATGCCTGGATGCATCACCGCAACGACACCAGCGCGTTGCAGGCCCTCACCCGTAAGGGGTTCGTGGTCGACACGCTCGAGATTGCCGCACCGTGGTCAGCGCTCGGCAACATCTTCGCCGCCGTGCGCACCGAGATGCTCGCCGTGCCCCACGCGCGTGCGGCCACCTGCCATCTCAGCCACAGTTACCTCGACGGCGCCTGCCTGTACTTCACGTTCGCGGCCACGCCTCCACCCGACGCGGTGGAGGCCACGTACGTTGCCCTGTGGGACGCCGGGCAACGGGCCGTGCTCGCCCACGGCGGCAACCTCTCGCATCACCATGGGGTGGGACTGAACCGCAGCCGCTTCATGATCGAGGCGCTCGGGCCCGCCCATGGCATTCTCGTGGCGATGAAGCACGCGCTCGACCCCAACGGCATCCTCAACCCGGGCAAGATGGCGCTACCGTCGCCCTTCGGCCACGTGGCATGGCCATGAGCGACCGCTGGGATCTCGTGGCACTCCGCCAGGGCGCAGCGGTCGCGTTGGTGTTTGCCGTACCGTTCTCAATCGCAGCACGTCTCATTCACGACGACAACCCCAACAGCAGCGCCATCGTGCCATTGGTGCTTGCGGCTGTGGTGGGGTTCGTCCTCGGCGCAGGGGTGGCCGCCTGGCGCCAACGCTCGCAGACCCCGCTGTCGCACGGCATCGTCGCTGCGGTCGGCACCTACGCAGTGGTGCAATCGCTGCTCGTGATCATCAACCTCGTTCGGGGCGCCGACATTCGGTGGTTCGCCATCTTCTTCAACCTCACGGTCACGCTCGCTGCTGGATGCATGGGGGGACTGTTGGGTATGGCCCTGCAACGCCAAGGATTGGAGCCCAGGCGATGAGCATTCTCGTCATCGATGTCGGTACCAGCGGCCTGCGCGCCGCTGTGGTCACCCCGGACGCCCGGGTGCAGCACGTGAACTACCGATCGTTCGCTCCGTCCACGCCGGCGCCGGGTCTGGTCGAGTTCGATGCCGCCGCCATGGCGCGCACCATCCTCGAGGCCACCAACGCCACCCTCGGTGCCAACTCCGACCGCATCGACGCGCTCGGCATCACCGCCCAACGTGCGTCAACCGTCGTGTGGGACCGCAGCACCGGCGAGCCGATCGGCCCTGCGCTCGGCTGGCAGGATCTGCGCACCGTGTTCGACTGCATCATGGCCAAGGCAGACCACGGCATGGCATTGGCCCCGAACCAGTCGGCCACCAAGCTGGCCTGGTTGCTGAACACCTACGATGCCGATCGTTCGCGCGACCTGCTGTTCGGCACGGTCGACACCTGGGTGGCGTGGGTCGTGTCCGGCGGCACCCTGCACATCACCGACCACACCAACGCAGCGGTCACCGGCCTGTACGACATCACACGGCGCACCTGGTCGACCCACGCCTGCGATGTGCTGGGCATTCCCATGCGCATGCTGCCCACCATCGTGGACTCCATTGGCCAGCACGGTGTTGCCAGCGCGTTGCCCGGCGCACCGCTGATCGCCGGCCTGGCCGGCGATCAACAGGCATCGATGATGGGGCAGGGTTGCGTACGCCCCGGGCAGGCCAAGATCACCTTCGGCACCGGCGGCATGCTCGACCTGTGCACCGGGGCGAACTCCCCAACCGACCCCAACCGCACCGCACATGGCACGTTCCCCATCGTGGCATGGAGCCGCGACGGCGAGGCCACCTGGGGCGTCGAGGCCATCATGCTGTCGGCAGGAACGAACGTGGAGTGGCTCCGCGACGACCTCGGCATCATCGCCACTGCGGCCGAGAGCCACGCTGTGGCTGCTCAATGCGAGCACACCGACGGCGTCGTGTACGTACCAGCACTACTCGGCCTCGGCACGCCGCACTGGGACTACGGCGCCCGAGGCACGCTGCTCGGCATCACCCGTGGTACCGGTCGGGCCCACATCGTGCGCGCCGTACTCGAAGGCGTCGCCCACCGCGGCGCCGACCTGATCGAGGCGGCCGAGGCCG